>Ga0315277_10009655_pt1 | contig 12306 bp, 9 predicted proteins | sample YL17G05_15_MG_FD_203695 | JGI IMG/M metagenome (GOLD analysis project Ga0315277, IMG submission 203695) | Sediment microbial communities from Yellowstone Lake, YNP, Wyoming, USA - YL17G05_15 | ecosystem: Environmental > Aquatic > Freshwater > Lake > Sediment | place: USA: Wyoming | collected... | reverse complement strand
CGGCCGCACCCTCGAAAGCCAAAGGGTGTTAGACATGGAGTTCCAGAGCGGGCTCGCAAGGAAGATAGCGAGCAAGAAGAAGGGAAAGGTCAAAGCGTGGAGCACGTACCTGGGCCTCATCTTCGTCGTGTTCATAGTACTGACTTTGACTTCGAGCACGACCGCGGCCCCATCAGTTGTGATCCACATTGGCACGCAATCGGCGTTCGCGAAATACCTGGGCAACTACGAGTACAGCTCCGATGTCCTGCAGGTCGGCGTCAGATCGCAGACGGACTGGGTGTGCATCAAGGTCCAGTTCAACGGGAAGCTCTCTGAACTCTCATCGATATCCTTCTCAGACAACATACTACAGAGCGGCGGCCTCGTCGTCGAGCCATATGTCGTTATCAAGTTGACCGAGGGCAAGACCCTGGTCTGCAATCCCTGCAACTCATATGACCTTGGCTGGTACCTGCCATGGTCGGAATGGCAGTCAAGGGACACCGTTTCGAAAGGCAGGTGGACAGTAACACCAGCCGAGACTAAGTCTCTGCTTCAACCCCTCGAGAGCTGGATGAACATCTTCGGCGACAGGCAGGTCACCAACATCTACATCTATATCGGGACATGGACCATCTCCTCTCCCTTCCAGTGCTACATCGGAGACTTCGCGATCAACGGAGTGCACATCGATATCGCCAACGCCAAGAGATGTCTAGGGCCCTCAAGCGAGCTGCCCGTTGGGTTCTAGGTGTCCGAAACGTTGCCAACCCTTCTTATTTTCTCAACTTTCTGAACAGTATGGAACCCATTGAATCGGCTATGTCAACGGGTGTTTCGGGTTTGTCCTTCATAAATTCATCAAAGGCTCTTGAGACTGCATGGTCCGATTCAGGATTGTTGTAGTCGTGTAGAAACATATAGCCACCAGGATTAAGTCTGTCATAGAAGAGCTCCAATCCAGCCAAAGTTGGCTCATATAGGTCTGAGTCCAACATCACCAAAGCAAACGATTCCTTCTCCAGTCCTTTTGCCGTCTCCGGAAAGTAACCCTTCCTGATAACCACGTTCTCCAGGTCGCCCACAACTTTCGAAACCAGTTCTACGCTCGTGTCCCGAAATCTATCGTCAATCCTGCCTTCCAAATCACTTGTAGGAAAACCCTCAAAAGTGTCAAAGAGATAGAGGCGTCTGTTCGGAGCAAGTCTGTGCAAGACTCTACTAGTATATCCTCGATAAACGCCGACCTCCGCCATAGCGCCTTGAATTCTCTCTTTCTCAAGCCGTCTCAAGGCGAGCAGAATCGAAACGTATCTAGCAGGATCGTCCGTGCAAATGAATCCCTGGCGCTCGTCATCTGATATGGTCTTCAAAAAGTAGCTTTCTGTGAACGCACCCCCAAAAAAAACACTGTCCGCCCTTCTAAATGCTCTGCATAAGCTTGTGGCTCTAACGAACCGCCCAAGGACCGTCATTTCCCAATGGAATCGTCCTACGTCTCTAAGGTCTTTCGGATGGTTGAGCGTAGACAAAACGACTCTTCGAGAGGCCGGTACCCGCGCCGAAAGTCGATTCCCCCAAGATTGACTGGAGAAACAATTTGCCTCGCTATGCCTGATGCACTTTTCCCCAGGATGAACTACCACGTAACATTCGCCCAACTTCTCGGCGAACTACCGAGTCTCATCAAGGATCCTGACCGACTTTCTCCGAAGCTCTTCGTCCTCGGATGAGAGGTCCACCATCTCTTCTCTGCCATCGAAGGCGATGAATTCCTGAGCATGGACGAATTCGACCACAGGCGATGCGGGCCTCAGCTCATTGATGTCGGAGAGTCTTATCCGTTGCAGATCGCCGTCGAAAAGGAGCAGCTCCGAGAAGTCTGCACCAGGAACCCTGAAGGATTTGAAGTCTCTCAGGCCGACCATGGCACCAAGTCGGGGTGGGCTCACAGGTCAGGGGAACGAGTTCCGAGCGAAAACCCTTCGTGTGAGTCTCAACAGACAGATTAATAGGGCCCTGGGAGGTTCGCATCCGCATCATGGAAGGAGCAGTCATCGAGGTCAAGGATCTGGTGAAGAAGTACAACGGGAGGAACACAGTCCTGGACGGAGTGTCCTTCACCGTCGCCGAGAAGGAGTTCATAACGGTACATGGCAAATCGGGCTGCGGAAAAACGACTCTCTTGAACATGCTCGGAGGACTCGACCGGCCGACATCAGGCGATATAGCGATAGATGGCCTGAGCATCCTGAACCTCTCAGAGGACGAGCTCGCAGGGCTGAGGCTGGAGAAGATCGGATTCGTCTTCCAGGACTTCAACCTCCTCACGGACCTGACAGTCAGGGAGAATGTCGCCCTGCCCCAGCGGTTCTCCATGAAGAAGGGCAAGGGGCGGATTCAGGAGCTCCTCAACAAGTTCGACATTTCAGACATCGCCAACGAGAGGACTAACAGAATCAGTGGAGGGGAGGCCCAGAGAACGGCCATTGCCAGGGCAATGATGAACCAACCGAGGATAATTCTCGCAGACGAACCCACCGGCAACCTCGACGACGAGAACACTGAAAATGTCATGAAGGTTTTCGAGCTCGTGAAGGATGATTTCGGGACTACGATCGTCCTTGCGACTCACGACAGCGAGCTTGCCAGACATGCGACGAAGAGGATCCTTCTCAGCGAGGGAAAGGCGATCGTGGAGAGTTGAGCCAGTCTATCCATTGGCCTGATAAGGCGGCAGAGCAATGTACGGAACTGTACGCGAGGTCTCGAAACCTAATAATAGAGTATTGGGATGACAGGCGGGATACAATTGGCAAATGCCATCACGTTCGGCTTATCCTTCGCGCTCTCGTTGGCCATGATTTTCGTCATCGTCCCATGGCTCATCCCGAAGCTTAAGGCCAAGGGGATGGTCGGGAAGGACCTGAACAAGTCGACCCATCCGGAGGTGGCAGAGCTCGGCGGGATTGCGGTCGTTATAGCGTTTTTCGCCGGCGTCAGCCTAATGTTGGCCCTCGATGGAGTCACTGATCGAGAGCTCCTTGAGGTGTCCCTATCGTCAGTCCTCGGAGCGGCTTTCATAGGACTCATCGACGACATATTCGAGCTGAGACAGAGGCAGAAGGCCTTTTTTCCGTTCCTCTTGGCACTGCCACTGGGAGCTGCCCTCAACCCAACAGTCACAATTCCGCACATTGGCGATGTGAACTTCGGTTCGTGGATGCTTGTCGCCGCGCCGTTCGCGATCACGTGCGCCGCGAACGCGGGCAACATGCTTGAGGGGTTCAACGGCCTGGGGACGGGCCTCGGGATCATAATGACCATCGCACTTGTCTCCATGGCGATTCTCCATGACAGGCTCGATGGAATGTTCCTCCTTGTCCCCCTCCTCGGAGCCCTGGTTGGGTTCCTGTGGTTCAACAAGTATCCGGCGAAGATATTCCCTGGGGACACGCTGATGCTTTTCATGGGAGCGACGATAGCCGCGGCTGGAATGCTCTCGAGTCTGTACATCCAGACAACTCTCATATTCATGCCGTTGATCCTGGAGTTCTTCCTCAAGTTCAGGGGACACTTCAGAGCGCAGAACTACTGCTCAGAATCCTCTAATGGATACCTCGAGTATCATGGTAGAATAGAATCGCTTACCCACCTGGTGATGAAGAGCAGGAAGAGGACGGAGCAACAGGTTGTGAGCACGATTTGGATTCTTGAGGCCGCCGTGTGTCTGCTAGTTGTGGTGGTCGACATCCTGCTCTAGCCCGCGGTACCAAGTTCGGGCGTCTGCTTCTGTCCGATGTCAGATGCGCAGAACACTATTACGTGATCCCCTGACGGGCCGCCAATGTACAAGACATTTGATCCGTGGAGAACCTTAGAAACGTAAGTCGAATTCAAGACCGGATGTCCTTGCGGATAGTCATTCACCCCTTGGGTCATCCATTCCTCCTCCAGGAGACCGTAAGCGAACGGCTCCGGCAGTAGCTGATGCTCCATCATTCCTGGCAAGACCGCGTACTTCCCGTAGTCATAAAGAGCGCGGGCGACATACGACAGGCGCTCGTCGCTTTGGATTATAAAGGACTCATTTCCGTAAGAGCGAATCCATCCCATCGCATCGATCTCGTACTCCTGAGTGTCGTGTCTTATGCCGGTGAGGATATTCGTCGCATACGAAAAAGGAAATGAGAGAATGAGAGCTGCGACAACCACGACCGTAAGTGCTTTCCTGAGCCGGACCCTGGGAACGATCGAAGAGAAAGCGACAGCTATCCCAAGGGCCAGCGAGATGTCGACGAAATCCATTGTCCTGTAGAGGGTGTTATGGCTCGCTAAACTCACTCCAGCCCGCATTGAAAACGCAATCACTGCAAGAGCAGGCATGAGCAGACAAAGGGGAACTGCTCTGTACCTCGATCGTGATTCCATGACCTTCTCAAATCCGTACCAGGCAACGGAAATCAGAAAGGCCGCAGATGCCCCAAGCAGCAGAATGTAGTGAGGGACACCTGGAACATAGGGGAACAACGGGTCGTAGTAATCCCAGACAAAGAGGAGCATGAAGACTGCGCCTGGAATTGGCGCGAACGTCCATTTCACGTGTTTGGTTCTGCTGAGAACTACGAAAACGAACACGCAAAGCAACAGGAATACCGCGATCAATTCGAGCGCATCCGCGATGGAGTTCACGTAGGACAGCCGATCCAGAGACCTGACAGAATAGTAGGAATATGTGTACGCGATGGATGCGAGCACAATTACCGAATCGACCACGTGCCTTCTCTTGACATCTTTCCGCAATATCGCCAAGAAAACGGACCAAAATGTCAGGAAGACCAACGCGGACAGAGCGATCATAGATATGAGGTGATGCACGAGAGGAAGTGTCGCGAGGATCGCGATTTCGACAGCCATCATCCGCCTCTGTGAACGATTGATGAATGCAAATACGAAGACCATCAGGAATGCAACTCCCAATGATTCTTTCCATACAGAGCCGGTGAGGAAGACAAAGGTCCCGAAGAGCGACAAGAATAGCGCCGCCACGAGAGCGCTGTCCGCACGACCACCAATCCTCAATGCGACAAGGTAGCCGCCCGCGACTGTGAGAACTGACAGACTAGCAACTAGCAATTGCCCAACCGCGAACGTTGATACACCGAAGAAGGACGCCAGAAATGCAATCAAGACATCGAATGCTGGTGTCACGAGGCTGTGTGATCCGAAATATGAAGCGCTAACCGGGAACTCGAGGTGTCTGCTGGCGACAATGTCAGATGCGATTCTGCATTCAGTCATGCCATCATTGTTGAATGGATTAGGAGATATGGCCAAAGGGAGCAGGCGAGAAGAGAACGCAAGGAGGGATATGACGAGGAGCAATCCAAGACGTGCTCCAACCTCTCTTCGAGTTCTATCGCGAGCCAAAATCGCATCCCCAAAATGACTGGCTAATAGTGTGGGCGGTCAACAGTCTTACCTGGTTATTATCTTAACTGAGAAGGCCCCGATGAGTCTGGCTCGAAGTACTATCACCTACTGACTCTGCGGCTTCACGGAAGCACGGCGAAGGGTGAGTTTTCTTTTGGAGATCCACGCACCTACACGAAGAGGATGTGTTGCCATGATGCTCCGGGTATTGCAGACCATCCAGCAGTCATGGCCACAGCCTGTGACTGCGGCATCGAGCTTCTCACCAGCGAGTTGAGTCCACAGCTGTGACCAGTCCTCAATCTCAGTCATGTTGCCGATCCTAAAATCCATCACATTGCACGGATAGACGTCTCCTTCAGGCGTGACGAAGAAGTATCTCCTGCCAGCCTGGCATCGGGAATGGAATGACGCGCGGACGGAGGGGTCAATCATTCCATTCATGTGATACGCCCTGAGCCAGTCCTTGATCCTCCTCGACCTGAGCAGAGAGTCCACAACTGGCTTGATGGCCTCATTGGCATCCGAATCTGAAAGTGGCCTGGTGTTATCAGATTTCCTGAAGTATATCTCAGAATTGTGGACCATTGTCGCAGAGAACTCGACTCCCAACTTCTGCGAGATGGCAAAAACCTCCGAGGCCTCTCGATAATTCTCCTGCTGTATGGTCATCGCCAGCCGCAGGTCCGTCAGGCCTTGGGCCTTGAGACTCTCGAGAGTGGCAATGGCCTTGTCGAACAACCCCTTCACGCCTCTGATTTGATCATGAGTTGCAGCGAGTCCATCAATCGAAACACCGACGCCCACGCGAGGATGGAAGGCGCGAATCTCTCTGATTCGATCAACGATCACATCGGTCAGGCTTCCATTTGTCGAGAATACAATTCGTACGCCTGGGATTCTACGGTGAATCACCTGGACTATCTCAGCCAGATCATTCCTCAGAAAAGGCTCTCCCCCCGTTATGTTGATTGTGTCAAGGGTAGTCGGGAGCTTCGAGTACTCAGAGGGAAGCATTTCCTTCAGGTTCTCGGTCTTCCAGATGTTACACATGGAACATCTCGAGTTGCACCTGTAGGTGACTGCGATGAAGGCCTCCCTCTGCTTCATCGGTCATCCCAGCGAAAAAGGTCTATATATCTCTTCTGGGGTTCTAATTGAAGCCAGATGTCGATATGGAAAAGTGGTCCAGCAGACAATTGCGGAAAGTACCGATAGGTTAGGAGGAGCAATTTGAGAATACTCATGCTGACTTCTGAATTCCTGCCAGTGCGTGGAGGAATTGGAAACTACGTCGTGGAATTGGCCAAGCGAATTCCGACCGATCATGAAGTTCACGTTGTAGCTCCAAACATGAAGGACCCCATCGCAGAGGCAAGGGAGTCAGATGAGGATGCTAGATCTCTCTTCCCATCCAACGTGCACATACACCGTTATGGTAGGAGTGGGAACAGATCCTTGAACAATTTGACGTTTCGGACCAGTTGTCCGGGCATCATCAGGGCAATTGTTGCCAAGTATGGCATTGACATCATCCACACGCAGAGCCAGATGCCAGATTTCTTTGTCTCGCCGAGAGGCTTAGAGACACCCATAGTCACAACTGTTCACACGACAGTTGAAGGGCACATCAGGACACTGCGAAACCCTCAAATCGACAGCCGAGAAATGAATAGATTTGAAAGGCTAGTGCTCTTGGGCGGACCACTTCTCATCGCATTGGAAAGGAGGTACTACACTAACGAGCGACGATACATCTCCGTGTCGGAATGGGGCAGACGAGACCTGGTAGCTGAGAAACGAGTCAATCCAGAGAGAACCAGGACGATCCATATTGGGGTTGATGCGACACGATTCAGTCCTGACAAGAAAGAGGATGCAAAAGAGCTCTTAGGCGAAATTGCCAGCACAGGGAATCCAAAGATTCTGTTCCTGTCCAGAATGGCAACCAGGAAGGGAATAAACGTACTATTGAAGGCCATCCCTAAAGTGCACGAGAAAGTGGATGCAGAATTCATAATAGGCGGTCCCGGTCAACTCCCCCCAGGTGACCTTCCCAAAAACGGGTGCTCCTACGTCGGCTATCTCGATCCATGGAAGGTGCCTTACATGTACGCGCTTTCGGATGTCTATGTGCTGCCCTCAATGTTTGAGAACTTTCCAGCATGCCTGCTAGAGGCGATGGCATCCGGATGCGCGCCCTTGTCGACCACAGTCTGCGGAATTCCCGAAATGATTGAGAGTGGTCAGAACGGCATATTGATACCTCCCAATGATGTTGAAGCCCTTGTCAAATCAATTATCGGACTTGTTGATGACCATAAGCTCAGGGTCAAGCTAGCCGCAAACGCGAGGAAGACGGTCGAAACAAGATTCGATTGGAGCAGAACGGTCGCCCAAACTGTCAGATACTACGAAGACATAGTCGATAATCATTAATGCTAGTGGCGTGTGAAGTTGGCAGCACTACACGAAGAATCCCCTGATGAAGCTCGCGCCTATGTGAAAATGCCATCCGATAGAAAGATAGGTTAAGTTGAGAGAGAACCGCTGGAACATCGATTGACCAGGAGGTGATACTTGGATGGAGACTCTGAAGATACTGATGGTCTCAACATACTATCCGCCGAATCACGTAGGCGGGGACGCAGTAATGGTTCAGTATCTTTCAACGGAACTCGCAAAACGCGGACATGAGGTTGAGGTTTTCTGCAGCCCAGGTATCCGTGAGGTAGTTCACAAGCGAAAGATTGTGGAGCCTGGGAGCTCCAACGACAACGTCAGAGTGCATGCGTACGCCGCACTTCTGAAGAGAGGCGAGCCCGCCCTATCATATTGTCTGGGCCTCTGGGGGAGAGCGAGAAACAGGCTCCAAGATATCTCCTCGATCTTGAAGCCGGATGTCGTTCATTGGCATAACACAAAAGCTTTCATTGCGCGGCCGATGCAGCTGGGCGCAGAAAGAGTGGTGTACACAGCGCACGACTATTTTGCGGTTTGTCCAAAGACCCACCTGATTAAGCACGATGGTGAACTGTGTGACCACCCACGGCAATGTCAACTGTGCCTTCTTAGATCGCGAAAGTATCCCCAGATCTGGAGAGCTAGCAGGGGGAGAGTGTTTGATTTCCCTGAGGACAGCGTCATCATATGTCCCAGTGAGTTCATGGCAAGAAAGCTCCGAGCCGATGGAATCCAGAACACACATGTCATAAGGAACTTCGCACCGGATCGGGGCACGTTCGCAAATGACTCTTCGGCCCTCAAAAACACACTGACATACATTGGGATTATGGAGAAGCACAAGGGTCCGCACAGATTGCTCGAGGCATTTGCCGCCAGCAAGACACAACAGGGATTCAATCTCGCGCTAGTCGGAGAGGGCTCTCTGAGAGGAATCCTCAAGGACCGGGTCCACGCGCTAGGTATTGCTGACAGAGTCAGTATTCCTGGTTTCCTGAATCAGACTGAGCTCGATTCGATTCTTCGTCGAACCGCTGCTGTCGTTGTCCCATCGGAATGGTTTGAGAATTGTCCTCTGGTCGTCCTTGAAGCATACTCGAGATCCATCCCTGTTGCCGCGTCATCTATTGGTGGGCTGCCTGAGATTGTGAATGATGAATCGGGATCGATCCTCTTCCAATCAGGAAGCGAACAGATGATGGCAGAAGCGATATCGAAGTTGTGGCGGGAAAGGGAGAAATCAGGTGAGATGGGTATCAAGGCGAGGAGAGCGTTTGAGAACCTTTACGGTGCAGGAAGGTACATAAGCGGATATCTTGAGGCGATCAATGCGTGAGGCCGGAATTGACAGCAGTCCCCGGACATGTTCGAAGGCGGAAGTGCCTTCGAAAGGAGCGTGCTTCATTGACAGGGGGCACGTATTAGCCGGCCGAATCGTCAGAGGCGCGCCTTGGTTGTGGCGTCCTCAATCATGATATGGATGGAAAGCGATTCGATTTCCAAGGCGTCTCTTGAACCAAGGTTCCTGAGAAACGCCACACAACGAACAATCGTTTGATCGTGCGAGGTCAAGCAGCATGAATACCAGGGGCTAGCCCGGAATCAGCGAAGAACGCTCTCTTCAGAGGAGATCGCATGGAGAAGATCAAGCTCGCCATTGTCAACAATTTCGCTACTCCATACCGGATTCCCATCTTTGACAAGTTTGCGGACGATCTGACGTTTGCGACGCGCATCTTTCTTACGGGAACCAAACGACACACAAGAGAAACATGGGTCTTGAATGACTCGAAGACCAGAGAGTACATTATCCGATTGCCAGGAATAGGCATCCGGATACATGATGAAACCTCCGACAGGGTATTCTTTAACCCTAGCTTTTCCAGAATAACATCGTGGAAGCCGGATGTTGTCTTAATCTTCGGATACAAAGATATCACAAATTGGATTGTTGCGCTGATTTGCTGTCTCAGAAGGATCCCCTACATCCTGGTTGTTGATGTGACGTCACAAGGAGGGAAAACAGTAACTGGCCGTCTCTCTCTTCCTCTGGTCCGCTGGATAGTGAGCAATGCATCGCATTTGGCGCCATCCAGCAAATCAGGTAAAGAATTTCTCTTGGCCCACGGTGGTAGCCCCGACAGAATCACTGTAATCCCCAGTGTCCCAGACATTTCTCGATTGTCCGAGATTTCGAATCAGATACATAACAGAGGAACACAGACACGCAAGGAATTCGGGCTCACCGGCAAGTTCGTCGTATTTTTCGTCGGTCGTTTGATCGAGGACAAGGGCGTCCGCGAGCTTCTTGAAGCAATCGATATGGCATCGAGAATCGAGCAGAATCTAGAGCTCTTGATAGTTGGAGACGGACCATTGAGACCTGAGATCGAAGAGTTCTCCAGGAATCATCCACAGAGCGCGAAATTCGTCGGACCCGTGGACGAAGAAACCCTTCACAGACTGTATGCTATTGCCGACGTCCACGTGATGCCGTCTCACGCGGAAGCATTCGGAATGGTATGTCCAGAAGCAATGGCGTTTGGAGTCCCTTCGATTGTAACCAGGACTTCTGGGTGCGCTGATCTCATTATTGACGGAGAAAACGGCCTCCTCATCGAACCCCACGACGCTTCCGGTCTCTCAGCTGCGATTCTCAAGCTAGCATCCGACCCCACGATGTTGGCGAAAATGAGAGCGAGCGCGTCAAAGACGGCAGCCGGAATCACATCGGATGAGATACAAGGTCAAATCAAGGAGATTGTGCACAAGGTAGCCAAGGCAGGTGCAGTTGCGAAGACTTGATCGAGTTGGACGATTTCGATGAGCTCGCAGACGGAAAGGGACTACCGACCTGCAGAGATGAGCCGACAGAACACGGCATCATGCCACAGGTAGACCGAGATAGAAATAGCTCACCCCGCCACTGCAATAGATGAGATAACTGTCGAGGGAATGCTCTCGGAAGCCTCCATAAGTCTTTTCTTGCCAGCTTGCAGTCAGAAGTTGATTCGTTAGGATCGAGTGCCGGATGCTCCATAGGTCGATGTAGTTTGACCTCCAATTGTTATCTATTATGACCACCAGTCTGGAGTGGTGAGCATAGTACTCGGATGCGAATGAGCCCCCGATTTCCGCATTGTACGCAACTGAGACCCCGTTCACCATCAAATTGCTCACAGCCGGTTCGATGAATGAATCCTGCCTATACTCATACCAGACGTATAAGTTCTTAGGAAAACCTGACGTCGACCGAGTGACATTGCTTCTGACTTGATCAGCCGTAGCGTCTCCGCTCAGAACTGACGGGAGCCCTGATCCGAGGTGATTCGAACCGCTAATCGCCTCGAGCCTAAGAGACTGAACATCAACATTCGAAACGAAGGGTTGGTCAGCATCGTTGTACATCAAATATGCCCCATCATTGAAGACCTGATCCCCCACTGCAACTGTGTCGTCGCTGCGGTATTGCATATTGTTCCATCTAGCTATGGAAGCCCAGGGCAAGGATATGGTGAAACAGACAAGAATCAGGACCAGGAAGAAACGAATCGTCAGGCGTCTGTCTGACTTCTTCAAGGACTCAAGCCAGGATGCGCCGAACACCGCCACAACGGGTGGCAAAGCCGTCGCTACATAGACTGGGTTGCCGAAGAGAGGAGACATGGATACAAGCAAGGCTAGGGGAAACAACACTCGGGGCTGCAGATGTGTAGCTCGAAAAGCCATGATGATTCCTACCACCGCAAAGGGCAGTATCAATCCAATCTGATGCGTGTAGGTTATGCACAGGCTAAGGATGGTCGAGACAATCCGAGGTTCGAAGGTCAGGACTCCTGATTCTCCAAACGTCGATTCCCCAGATCCTCCCAACAATCCAACAAAGAGGGCAGTACCAATCGCAACGAAAACCCCGATTGAGATGTAGAGTTGGGTCACGCGCCGCCTCCTGCTGGTTTCGTTGATTTGTCGAAGATGCTGAGAGCCGAGCACCGATAGGATGAACGCAATACCAAACATGATCAGGAGGAGAGCCATGTGGTGGGCTGCTAGGCAGCCGAACAACATCAGACCTGCGATCAGATTCAGGCTCTTTCTTTTCGTGCTGTTTGCTCTAAAAGCAAGGAAAATGAACAAGACCAAGAACACAACAAATAGGCCTCTGGCGCTGCCAACCCAGTAGGTCGTATCGACGAATCTGGGCGCCAGGCTCGCGCATAGTGCTGCGACCAAGGCATACTGAGTCCTTCTAAGGAACTCCCTTGCTAAACAGAAGGTCGCGAGGACAAGCAGCATTCCGACTAGCATGCCAATAAGCAAAATCGAAAACTCCACGCTCGTCCCCGTAAGCTCCGAAAATTCACCGACAACGAACGGAGCACCCGACGGATAGGACAACGGATAATACCCGAAATAGGAAAGCGGTGT
>Ga0315277_10009653_pt1 | contig 12308 bp, 12 predicted proteins | sample YL17G05_15_MG_FD_203695 | JGI IMG/M metagenome (GOLD analysis project Ga0315277, IMG submission 203695) | Sediment microbial communities from Yellowstone Lake, YNP, Wyoming, USA - YL17G05_15 | ecosystem: Environmental > Aquatic > Freshwater > Lake > Sediment | place: USA: Wyoming | collected... | reverse complement strand
GGTCAGGGGGCTATTGATGGACGGCAAAGAGGTCCATCTCTTCCATCCTCCGCTGAGAAGCCGAGACCATGATCGAGCGGAGTACCTCAAGTCGGTAGCAGCGATCGGCCACCGCGAGGGGCTGGAGGGAGTCGGCGGGTTCACCGCCCATTCGGTCTCCGAGGAGGGCAGGTCCCGCGGCGGTGACGTAGACACTGCCGACGACTAGGGTGCATCGCGCCGTGACGATCCCTCGGCACCCTCGCGCTGGGGTGGGAGGGGATCCGGGCGCTGCAGAGACCCTTCTCCATGTGTGCGTTCTCCGCGCTCTCCGCGCCTCGGCGGTCGGGCTCGCCGTTGCAGGGAGGCGCCGCCATGTGGCAATCCCCTGCATATCCATCAGCGAGGTGTCGCAGTGACCACCGAGACGAAAGCAGTTGGGGGGGCGGCGGCCCCGCCCGTTCCGCCGGCGCGCTGGCCGCGGTTCACGCTGCTGTTCCTGGTCTTCTCCAGCGGGGTGGCGGTGATGGGCCTGGAGATGTCCGCCTCCCGCCTCATCGCTCCCTACTTCGGCACCACCCTTTCCGTGTGGACCAGCCTGATCGGCCTGGTGCTTCTCTTCCTCACTGTCGGCTACTACCTCGGCGGCGCGCTCGCTGATCGCTTCCCCACCCGCGCCGCGCTCGGGGCGATCGTGCTGATCGCTGGTTTCATCTCCCTCGCGTTGCCCCTCTTTAGCGGCGCGGTGTTGGCGGCAGCGTGGAAGCTGACCCCAAAGCTGGGCATTCTGGGCGGTTCGTTCGTGGGCACGTTCGCCCTGTTCCTGGCGCCCATGGTGCTGCTCGGGTGTGTCTGCCCGTTCGCCATGAAGCTCAGCATCATGGACCTGGGCCGAACGGGGCGCACCTCGGGGCGTATCTACGCCATCTCCGCGGTTGGGAGCGTAGTGGGGACGTTTCTGCCGGCGATGGTGACCATCCCTACCCTTGGGGTGCGGCACTCGATCATGCTCTTTGGCGCTATCCTGGTGGTGGCGGCCTTGCTGCTGCTGGCGCGGCTCCGGTTCCTCCCGGCGGCGGGCGCGCTGGCGCTGTTCGCGGTCCCTCTTCAGGCGCTGTTGCCTGCGCGGGGCGTCATCGCCAGTCGCGAGTCGGCCTACAACTACCTCCAGGTTGTCCAGATCCCCGTGGGCGAGGCCACCTTCCGCCGCATGCTAATCGTGGACTGGGGAGGCTTCTCCGTATACCAACCGGGCGCTTTCCGCACCGACGAGTACTACGACTACTTGCTCCTTGCGCCGCTGCTCCGCGATCGGCCCCCATTCGAATGGCTTCACCGCGTGCTCATCATCGGCCTCGGGGCCGGCACCGCCTCCAAGCAGATCACCGAATGCTATGGCCCGGTGGAGATTGACGGAGTGGAGATAGACCCCGCCATCGTGGACCTGGGGCGCAAGCTGTTCGAGATGACCGAGCCCAACCTGCGCGTGCATGTCACCGACGGCCGCGCTTTCCTCGCCTCCGCCCGGGAGCCTTACGACTGGGTGATCGTGGACGCCTACCAGGGCTCTGACATACCGTTCCACCTCACCACCAAGGAGTTCTTCAAAGAGCTGCGGGGGCACATGTCACCCGGCGGCGTCCTCTCCGTCAACGTCGCCTGCTGGACACCGGACGATCACGAGCTCCTCGACCGGCTGGAAACCACCGTCGCCACCGCCTTCCCTCGCATCGCCGTCCTTCCGGGCATCTCCGAGCGGTCCGGCGCGGTGTTGCTTGCCGGTGGCGAGGACTTCGCCGTCCGCAACCTGGTCCCCAATGCCGCAGGCGTGGGCCATCCTGGGCTGTGGGAGATCGTCGCCCAGGTGCGCGCCCCGGAGCCGCCGGACCTAGTGCTTGTCGCAAGGCGCCCCACCGCCGGCCCGGGCGTCCTGACCGATGACCGCGCCCCTGTCGAGGAGATCGCCGACCGCATGTACCGGGAGCGGCGACGTCTGGCGTTTGAACGCGAACGGGCGGTATTGGGCCTCTAGCGGCATAGTAACGCGCTCAGAAGCCGAGGTATTATTCTCCTGCTGGTAGGGGGACGTGCGGTCTTCCTCCGACATCGCATTCATGGTACCCACGGGGAGGTCCGAAGATGGCGAGTGGACGTGATCTGAGGCGACGATCACCTCGGTGGCTGAACTTCCTGATCTGCTCCTGCGGCCTTGCTTCCGTCTGCTGCTTCTTCTGGCGGGTGCTGACATCTGAGTCGGATGGCAACGAAGTCGCCTTCGGGACCACTGGCCTGGTCTCTCGCCTGATCGCCGCCGCCGTGCTCCCCGCGCTGCTCTGTCTCACCGCCCTGGGCCGGGCTGCCAGACGGCTGGTCGAGGGGTCCGAGGAGCGGCCCCTCCCTCGCGTTCTGCACGCACCTCCCGGAGTCGAGCCGCTGAAGGCCACCAACCGCGCCGCCCGCCCGAAATCGAGCAGCCGGCTGGGCCGCTCCAGAGACGCTCTCCGGCTGCCCCCTCCGCCCAAGGTCGCCGTCGGGTCGTAGGCCTCCCGCATCCGCCGGTCCCCCCATTCGCGCGTCGCACGCCCCCCTCTGGGAACTGGCTCGGCCCTGCGCGCCGCCGCAACAGGTTTCTTCAGGCATCCCCTCGAATGGCCCTCATCACCTCGCTGCACGGAGGATGAGATGCTCGTAAGATCCGTCACCCTCAGTGTCGCCGCGTTCTGTATCGCCGCCGCCCTCGCCCTGCCTAGCAGGTGTGAGACACTCTCCCTTCGCTTCCAGGCCACCCAGCTCATGGGCTTGCGAGTCGGGAATCAGAGCCTGCCCACCCGGGGCGCGCCGGGAGGGTTCTATGTGCAGCCCTACCAGCTCCAGACCGGTGAGAACCTGCTGCAGGACGCCGCCTTCGACAAGCTGCCCGACCCTCTCCCCTCCGGCTTCGCCATAGACCAGGCGGTGACATGGCAGGGCAAGCCCACCCTGGCAATCAAGCTGCCGGACGATCGCCCGGTGGACTCCGGAGAGATGGAGTTCCACGCCCAGAGCATCAAGCCGCATCACATCTACCTGCTTCGGTTCGCACATCGAGGCGACCGCCTCGACGGCGAGTTTCCGCCCATAGTCCACGCCCGCGAGTCGGACGCCCAGGGGCAGTTGGCTACCGGCCAGCTCAACATCGAGCTGCTCTGCGGCAGCTACGACTGGAAAGAGGAGACCATCGCCATCCCCGCGGTGGAGAACGCCGCCTCCCTGTCCTTCATGGTCCACCACCCGGCGGGGATGGGCCGGTTCTGGATGAGCGAGATGACCCTTCAAGAGGTGATCCCGCAGCCCGCCGCGCTCGTGCCGGGCCTGTGGCAGCAGGAGGCGGGGAAGCCTGCCGTGTTCGAAGGCACCATCCCCGGCGCCGATGTGGCGCTGGCCGCTTCGGCGCAAAGCAAGGGAGATCGCATCTCCATCACAGCCACGCTTGCCGGCCGCACAGAACGGCTGCGCGAGAAACCGGTCGCCATGGTGATAGGGTTTCGATTGCCTCTCGATGCCACCGGCTGGCGCTGGGGCGACTACCTGCATCGGGACCGGGTGATCGAGGCGGGGAAGGACTACTCCAACTACGTTCTCATAGGCAGGCGCCAGTTCCGGGAGGTATCTCGCTTCGCCATTGCGCCGGTGTCTGGGGCCGAGCACGGCCTCGCGCTCATGGCTCCCATGAACCCTCCCTTGCTCACCCGCACTCGCTATGACCGCAGCGGCTACCTGTGCGTGGAGTTCGACATCGGCATGGCGCCGCGTACGCAGGGCGAGGTAGAGACCACCGGTTTCTCCTTCGACATTGCCCGGTACCAGCCGCGGTGGGGCTTCCGCGCCGCGCTCGCCAAGTACTACGAGCTGTACCCTCAGTTCTTCGCCAGCAATGCCAAGGAGGGTGGGTGGTGGATCGGTCCCAGCCAGCAGGTCAAGGACCTGACCGACTTCGGCCTCCAGTACGACGAGGACCACTTCGCCCATCCCGACCGCGCCAGAGCGGATGACCAGTTCGGCATCTACACCTGCTCCTACAGCGAGCCCTGGATGTGGCGGATCACCGTCAGCGATGAGAACAAGCTCTCGCTGGCAGAGCCGCTGTCCGCTTACCTGCCGAGGATCGAGAAGGACGCCGACCTGCCCGCCACGGTCATGGATACCCACGACTACTGGCCCGCCCCGCGCCGCGACTCCGTGCGCGCCTTCCTCAACTCCGCCATCTTCGGCCCGGATGGGCAGTACCAGATCAACGCCGTCCGCACCTACGACGGCACCTTCGTCGAGATGAACACCTCCTGTCTGCCTCGCCTCCGCAGCGAACGCTGGGGCGATATGAACCGCGGGCTGCTCTCCTACAAGTACGAAACCCAGGCGGACGTCGCCTGGTGCGCAGCCGCGGGAGCGAAGGTGGACGGCGTTTACTTCGACTCCGTGGGGAACTGGCCCGACATCTCTGCGGAGGACCATCGCGCCGAGCACTTCCAGTACGCCACCTTCCCCCTCACCTTCAGCTATGCCACCGGCAGGCCCGCCATCTCCGGCCTCTCGGCGGTGGCCGAGTACATGGCCTTCATTCGCGAGAAGGGATTCGTCACCATGGCGAACTCCGACCCCGACTACATCTGGTTCGCGGCGCCATATCTCGACATGATCGGCGCGGGTGAGAACTTCGGTGAAGGCGTCGCCGATGACGAGGCGTTGAGCCACGACCGCTCGATCGCCTACCACAAGAGCGTGAGCTTCGGCAACTCCGGCATGCTGCGGGCCCCGGCGGAGGAGGCAGAGAGGCGGTTCCGCCTGCTGCTCTTCTACCACGCGTATCCGGGCATCTTCTCCGGCAGCGCCGAGGCGCTGGAGCGCGCCCGGCCGCTCTATCGGAAGTACATCCCTCTGATGCGCGAGATGGGCCGCGCCGGATGGGAACCGATCCCGTGGGCCTCCGCCGATGACCCATCCGTCCTCGTGGAGCGGCACGGGCCCGCAGCCGGCGGCCCGGTCTACTACGCCCTCCGCAACCCGACCGACACCGCCATCGCCTCCACCCTCAGCATCGAGCCCACCGGCTTTGGATGCTCCCTCACCAGAGCGGCGAAAGCGGTGAACGCCCTGACCGGAGATGAGCTCCCCATCAGGCGCGTCGCCGACGAGCTTCGCCTGAGCGTGGAAGTGCCAGCCCAAGACACCGCCATCGTGAAGGTGGAGTGGGAGAGGTGAGCTGTGCCCCTGCTCATCGTTGGACAGGGCCGCCAGCAAGCCACTTGGAGAGAGCCTGCCCATGGGTGTAAGATAGTGGCGTGAGGAGGACGCGATGTCAGGACAAGCCAAGGGAAGACGAGCCGCCCGCGCTACCAAGCGACCACCTGCTCTAGAGGAGATCAGGCGTCTGCTGCGGCAGGCGCTGCCAGAGCTCCGCGAGAAGTACGGCGTCCGTAGTCTGGGCGTGTTCGGGTCGTACGTGCGGAGCCAACCGCGAAGGCGGAGCGACCTGGATGTGCTGGTGGAGTTCGACCGCGTGCCGACACTGATCGAGTTTGTACGACTAGAGCGGGAGATCGCCAGCCAGGTGGGGATCAAGGTGGACTTGGTGATGAAGTCAGCACTCAAGCCCATCATCGGACAGCATATCCTGGAAGAGGTCGTCCCCGTATGAGGCGGAGGCGTGACTACACCGACTACCTCCGGGATATGCTGGAGTTCGCGGGGACGGCGTGTGACATCGTCCAGGGAGTGAGCTTCGACGACTTCGGGCGCAATCGCGAGAAGATGCTGGCGGTGGTCCGGGCGCTGGAGACCATCGGAGAAGCGGCCAAAAACGTCTCTCCAGGAATGCGGAGGAGGTGCCCGGAGGTTCCCTGGCGAGACATTGTAGGCATGCGCAACAAGCTCATCCATCAGTACTTCGGAGTGGATCTCCAGGTGGTGTGGAAGACCGTGCACGAGGACTTGCCACCGCTTCGCGTCGCCATCGCACGCATGCTCCAAGACCTCGAACGGGACGCCCCTGAGGGCTGACGTCGCAGGTCGCTTCAGCCATGGCGGGCGATGCGAGGTCAGCCACCCGGTGGGCGTGACATGAAAGACGGCGAACGCGCCAACCTGCTGGACCACCTGCATGAACTGCGGGCGCGGGTCTTGCGCTCGGGAGCCTATGCGCTCGTCGGCATGGCGGTGGTGTGGGTCTGCTACCGGCCCATCTACGGCTTCCTCGCTCGGCCGATCACCGAGGCGGTGGCGAAGATACACGGCAAGATCCAGGTCACCGCCTTCATGGAGGGGTTTCTGATCAGGGCACAGATCGCGCTGGTGGGCGGCCTGATCCTCGCCCTGCCTCTCATTTACTACGAGCTGTGGGGGTTCGCCTCGCCTGGGCTCACGCGCGGCGAGCGCCGGGCGCTGCGGCCGCTGGCGCCCGCCTCGGGCCTGCTGTTCCTCGCCGGGGTTGCGCTCGCCTACCTGATCACCGAGCCGTCCATCATCTGGATGGCGAGCATGAACCCGCCGCACACAGAAGCGTGGTACCGGCTGAACGAGAACTTGCTCCTCATCCTCAAGTTTTACCTTGCCTTCGGCCTGGCCTTCCAGCTGCCCATCGTGTTGATTCTTCTGGCGGCGGTGGGGATCGTGGACTCCCGGCTGCTCTCGAAGCGATGGAGAGAAGCCTCCGTCGCCATCTTCGTGATCGCCGCCGTCATCACCCCCACCTGGGACCCCATCACCATGACCGTATGCGCGCTGCCCATGGTGCTGCTCTACCTGGCAACGATAGGTGTCGTCAAGGTGATCGAACGCAAGCGCGCCCGGCGCCAGCAGCAAGAGCAGGCGCTATCTGGCTAAGAGAACAAGACATGGCTTGGATTGATATCCACACCCACCTAGTCCCCCATAGCATGGCCTCGGGGTACCCCGAGGGAATCGCCCCGGAGGACCTGATCGCAGCGATGGACGGCTGGGGGGTGGGGCAAGCGGTGGTGCTCCCGCTGGAAAGCCCGGAATGCGATGGCGAGTACGCCCCCTGCGCGCAGATTTTCGACATCTGCGCGCAGTTCCCCGAGCGGCTGATCCCGTTCGTTGACGTTGACCCGCGGGCGCAGCGGGCAGTGGAGAAGCTGCGCCACTACGCGGCACGCGGGGCGCGAGGCTTCGGCGAGCACAAGCTGGGGCTGGCCATTGATGACCCGCGCTCGATGAAGCTCTACGACCTCTGCGGCGAGCTCGGCCTCCCCATCCTCTTCCACATGGACCCCGACCTGAACTGGGATCAGGCCGGGCTGCCTGGGCTCGCGCGAGTCCTCAAGGCGTTCTCGCAGACCGCCTTCATCGGCCACGGACCCGGCTGGTGGTCCGCCATCTCCGCGGATGATGACCGCAAGGGCGGCTACCCCAAGGGCCCGGTCAAGCCCGGCGGCGCGCTCGACCGCCTGCTCGCCGAGTGCCCCAACCTCTACGCCGACATCTCCGCCGGCTCCGGCAACAATGCCCTCACCCGCGATCCCGCCTTCACCGAAGGCTTTCTCGAACGCCACTGGCGCAAGCTCATCCTCGGAACCGACTACTTCCTCGCCGGCCAGAACATCCCGCAGATCGAATGGCTCAGACACTATCCCATGCCGGAGGAGTGGAGGGAAGCGATCGGGCGAGGCAACGCGGCAAGCCTTCTCTGAAGGTATCACCCGCCTAATGGGTAAGATACCCGCAGAGTGTTCGGGAGTCAGGAACCGTGCCGCTGCTGCCAACCATCAAGATCGGCGACAAGGACGTCACCCGGCTGATCTGCGGCGGGAATCCGATCAGCGGGATCTCGCATTTCAGCCAGGAGATGGACTGGGACATGCTGCGGTACTACACCATGCCGCGGCTGATGGACCTGCTGGACGAGTGTGTGAAACAGGGCATCAACACCCTCCAGACCCGGGGCGACTTCCACACCATGCGCATGTATCTGGAGTACTGCGAGCGGGGCGGCAACATCCAGTGGCTCGTCCAGACCGCCTCGGAGTACCGCGATCTCCTCGCCAACATTGACAGGATGGCCAGCTTCGGCCCCATCGCCATGTACCACCATGGCACCCACACCGACAACTCCTGGCACGAGGGCAAGATTGACCAGGTGCAGGACTACCTGAAGCGGATTCACGACCACGGCCTGCCGGCCGGGCTGGGCACGCACATCCCCGAGGTGATCGAGTACGCCGAGGAGCACGGGTGGGAGACCGACTTCTACATGTCCTGCTTCTACAACCTCGCCCGCGGCTACAAGGTCGCGCCCGCGGTGCAACAGCAGGCGCACGCCCAGGAGCAGTACCCCGACGGCGACCCCGACCGCATGACCAAGACCGTCCGCCAGACGCCGAAGCCGTGCCTGGGCTTCAAGATCATGGCCGCCAACCGCAAGTGCTCTTCGCCGGAGTCGGTGAAGGCGGCCTTCGGGTATGCCTTCGCTAACATCAAGCCCATCGATGGGGTGGTGGTGGGCATGTTCCCGAAGTACCGCAACCAGGTGGAGGAGAACGCGGGTTTCGTACGCGAGATACTCTCCGCCTAGCAAACCGCGGCGCTTGACAGCCTAACTGCGGCCTGCTATCTTCTGTCCACCATGGCGCATACCAGCAGGCAGTTCTTCTCCCTGTGGATTACCGTGCGACCCGCGTACGGTTGCCCCGTCGCGCGCCTTAACGCCCACGCCTGCTGGTCTCGACACATCACCTAGAATCCAGTTCACAGCGCCGAACCCAACGAGACCACAGGCAATCCCAAGCAGCCTGTGGTCTTTCGCTTTTCTTCAGGAGGAGACGCCGATGTCGGAGCCGAGAATCAGACTGAGGCCGGTAGCCGAAGAAGACCTGCCGCGTTGGGTCGAATGGATCAACGATCCGGAGGTGACACGGTTCACCGGGCTGGAGGCAGGAACCGCCACCCTGGAAGGAGAGCAGGAGTGGTTCAGATCGGTCACGTCTCCGGAGTGCCGGCCCCGCAACTGGCAGATTGAGGTCGGCGGCAGGCACATCGGCGGCTGCTCCCTCGACCCCGGCGCGGCCGGCCAGACCGCCGTCTTCGGCATCATCATCGGCGACAAGACCGCCTGGGGCAAAGGGTACGGTCAAGCAGCGCTGCGCGAGGTGCTGAGGATGGGCTTCGCCCAGATGGGCCTTCACCGCATCCACCTGGAGGCGTTCGCCGACAACGCACGCGCCATCCGCTGCTACGAGAAGTGCGGGTTCCGAAGCGAAGGTCTTCACCGGAAAGCGCGTTTCAAGCGCGGCGAGTGGAGAGACACCGTCTCGATGGCGATTCTGCGGGGGGAGTGGGAGAGGTGCTGTGGACACTAGCACACTCGGAACCATCATGGACGGCATCTTCAGCAAGGCCCTGCAGGCGCGGCGGATGATCCAGCGCGGAGCGAGGAGGCGATTGACGTGCAAGCCGACATGAACCGATACCAAGACCCGTGGACGGCCGAGCACTACGACGCTCAGATCACTTGGCCGAACCCCGACCTACCGCTGTACCTGGAGATGGCGGACCAGAGCCCTGGGCCGGTGCTCGAGCTGGCCTGCGGCACCGGGCGGGTGCTGCTGCCGCTGGCGCGGCAGGGGGCGATGGTGACCGGGCTGGACATCTCACCCCACATGCTGGCGGTGGCGCGGCGCAAGCTCGCGGCCGAGCCAGCAGAGGTGCAGGCGCGGGTGACGCTGGTTGAGGGTGATATGAGCAGGTTCGCTCTCCCGCAGGCACACGGCCTGATCCTCATCCCGTTCCGCTCCTTCCAGGCGCTGCTCATCCGAGCGGACCAGCGCGGCTGCCTGGAGTGCTGTGCCAAGCACTTGCTGCCGGAAGGACGGCTGGTGATCAACGTCTTCCATCCCTGGCTCAGCAAGCTGGTGGCGCAGAGGAGCGCCGAGCCGAACGAGTACACCGGGCCGAACGGCGAGACGGTGAAGGCGGTCAGCCGCGTTCAGTTCGACTTTGCGGAGCAGTCGCTTACCAGCCACATTAGCTATGAGATCGCCTTAGCCAGCGGCGAGACGCGCTCACACGAGCATGTGCTCAGGCTTCGCTACTTCTTCCGCTTCGAGATGGAGTGGATGCTTGAGGCCTGCGGCTTCGAGGTGGAAGCGCTCTACGGCAGCTTTGACCGCAGCCCGTTCACCGCCGAGAGTCCCGAGATGGTGTTTGTGGCAAGGAGGCCGGGTTGAGTTGGTGAACCACAGAGGCACAGAGGCACGGAGAGTGTCGTCCTTGTGCCTTCAGACCTTCGTAGTTGGGCATCGGTCGTCACCCTTGTCCGGGCAGGGGCGGGTGTGGTAGAATACGTCAGTGCCCGCGCCTGTCTCTGAGCGGGGAAAGGCTCAATCGAATGGTATTGTACGTGTTCGTCGGCTTGCAGATACTGGCCGCCATCGGGCTGATGGTGCTCACCGCGATCACCACCACGAAGAGCGAGCAGGGGTCCGGGTTCGGCTGGGGCACCATCGGCGGGAAGAGTTCCTCCACCATCGCCGGCCTGGAGGATCAGATGGGGCGGATAACGACCTACGTCTGCGTAGCCTTCCTGATCGTCTCCGCGGTGGCGGCCTATCTGGGGACGCGGGCGCACTAGTCCGGCAGCCTCCGGGCCGGGGTCCCCTTCGCGGCGACCTGGATCGCGGGCCTGCCCAGGTGGCGGAATTGGTAGACGCGCTGGCTTGAGGGGCCAGTGGCCGCAAGGCTATGCTGGTTCAAATCCAGTCCTGGGCACCACGGCTTTCCGCTGAAGTCCTGGCCTCCTTCAGACGCGTGCCCCTGGCAACTGCTCGTCGTAGCCTGGGGGCGGGCCTAGCTTCACGTCTATCACCGCCAGCGCCCGTACACATCCGGCCTCGACCTGCTGAGCGACGGACATAACGCCCTCCACAGCCCGCGACATGCGGTTGCTGGAGCGCGTGACGTCCCTGGATATGCGGAGCGTCTTCAGGTTCGACACGGCGTCACGGAATGTGCCTAGCGACTGGTGGGACTCCCTGCTTGCTGTCAGCAGGGGCTCTACGGCGCTCCGTAGCTGTGCCAGGGCGCGTCTGTCTTCCTCTGACTCTGATTTGACCCAGTCGGGCAGGGCTGTCGTGGCCCGAAAGAAAGCGTCGACCTGCTGCTCCAGTTCGGGCAAGGCGTTCTCGACCGCACCAGAGTAGCCGTCCATATGGCGCGAGAGCTCGAGTGCAATCTTGAATAGCCGCGCGGAAAGCCCCGGGCCTCCCTGGGCCTGTGCCCGCGCCGCGGACTCAGTATGGTCCTGCACTTGGCACCCCAGGTTCTCCGTCTGCCGTGCCAGGTCAGTGAGCACTGCTGTCATGCGCTCGCTGGCTTGATGGCCCTCAACCAGCAGGTCAAGCAGTCCCGGTTCCCCCGGTTCCTCTCCGGCCTCGGGGGAGGCACCATTCGTCGGTTGCCGTGCGGGTTCCGGGGACGGCAGGGAAGCCGTGGGATGGAAGTCGGAGACAGGGCTTCCGAATCTCACCTGCCCACTCCTGTGCTGTCCAGCTATCTCCCGTAGCTTCTGCCCCAGTTCATCGGCCTTGCCGACCACGGGCGAGTACGTGTGAATTCTGTACTGCCGGAGGTCGAACGGCGTAGTGTCTAGGGCTTGGGTGATCATCACTGTGGGTGTGCCTAGTCCGTGGGCTAGGCCGAGTTCGTACATTACGTTGGCGTTGAGTGCCGTGAGGTCTGCTACGATGAGTTTCGCGCCATGTATGCCCTCAACGATGTCCCGGAGTATGTTTTGCTGGTCGAGTTTCGTGTCGGCCCGTGCGACCTGATAGCCGGCCTCCTTCAGGGCCGGCCGTATGACGTGAGTGTAGACTGCGTCAAACTCATCGTCGTACGGCATGATGATGAAGGCCTTCGGAAGGTCAGCCATCGGGCCCCTCCACAGATAGATCAGGTGCGTAGCGGTGGTGCCGCTCACAGTCCTCGCGCCGGCCCCGCCGTCCGCTGCCCCATGGGCAGCAGACTGCTTCTGTCTCGGCTGGCATGTTTCCTGCCTACGGTCGCTTCCTCCTTCCTCCCAACATGCGTCCTTTCCCCTGTCTCGCTTTGGACTTACAAGAATGGCCTATCTTGGAAGTTACGTCACACCACCCCGGTGGCAGGTTGTCACTCAATGCCGTGGAACCTGGCTGCGGGAGGCGTTGGGAATGCGTGTTTACATCACCACTGATCTCGAAGGCGTGGCCGGGGTGTTGCTGGACAGGCAGGTCGGGATGGATGGCGACTCGCCTGAGTACCAGAAGGCGCGGCGGCTGCTCACCCAGGAGGTCAACGCGGCGGTG
>Ga0315277_10009652_pt1 | contig 12309 bp, 9 predicted proteins | sample YL17G05_15_MG_FD_203695 | JGI IMG/M metagenome (GOLD analysis project Ga0315277, IMG submission 203695) | Sediment microbial communities from Yellowstone Lake, YNP, Wyoming, USA - YL17G05_15 | ecosystem: Environmental > Aquatic > Freshwater > Lake > Sediment | place: USA: Wyoming | collected... | reverse complement strand
TGGATTTGTTGTCGCCGAGTGCCATGTGTACAGTACCGAGTATTTTTTCATCCTCCAGAATCATGCCGCTGATTATCGCTTTGTCATTGGTGCCTACTCCCAGCTCGGCGATATTGTAAGCTTCCTTACCGTGCGGCTCGAGAATGCTGTTGAGCTTCGCCGCCGGCCCGCCGCCGGTAATTTCCGCTGCATAGCCGTCCTCGACCTTGATCCGGATCGTCTCCTTCCCCAGCTTGCCCAGGCCGGCTACTGCAGCCTCGAAAATAATCACTCCATTGGCAGTACCCTCCACCGGCGCCAGATAGGCCTCACCGGCCGGGAGGTTGGACATGTCTCCGGGTTTGTGCACCAGGCCGGTATCTGCATGAGCAGTGCGGCCCTCGATAGAGAATTCGATATTCGTACCGGCAGGAGAGGTTACTCTGGCCTTTTTACCGGCGCTCAGCACCTCGGCCATTCGCACACTGCGCTCGGCGATCTTGGTGTAGTCAGCGGTCAGGGTACGGACCATGCAGTCTTCGGTGATCCCGGGCAGGGTAGCCGCGCGCACTCCGGCGTCACTGGCCGCGCGCCGGGCATCGGTATGGGTCAGGGAGCGGCTGGTGGGGCAAAGAAGCACATCCACAACTTTCATGAAAGCGGCCACGGCTGGAGGGGGTTCTTCACCGTTCGAGCTGCGGGGGATAATCTCCAGGAGCATGGCCTCAGCCCCGAGTTCCCTTGCCGCTTCCCAGAGCACGAAACCGATACGGCGCTCCGGCTCATCGCAGATAACCAGCACGCTTTCCCCCTTCTTGATCGCCATGCAGCCGGCCATAGTGTTCATTGCCGCTTCTTTCAAAGTGGTCATTTCGATCCCCGCTTATTTTTAGGTTAACTTGCTTGAAAACAAATTGATAAACACAGACCCATTGTTCATCTGCTTCCGGTAACATTATTCTTCGTGCCGACTCCGGATTCACCGGGTTTCGTCCGCCGCGAGCTTGTCCGCCTCCCGGGCTTTGGCTGACGGAATAGAGATCAGAAGGTAAAACAGGGCGGCGAAAATGATCAGGCCAAGCCAGGGCATGATAGTACCGGCTCCGGAGAGGTAAGCCTGGTACCATCCGGCGAGCGGCCTCTGGGCCGCCTCCACCTGCCAGTTGAAAACCGGACTGGTGGTGAAATTGACCTTGAGAAAAACAAATACAGCGAGAGTGATGGCAGTCAGGCTTTCTCCGGCGATAAAGCCGCTGGCCAGGAGAATGCCATTGTTTTCCGCAGCCTGTTTGGCCTTTTCACCTGATTTGCGAACCTTGAGATCAAGCAGGTACTTGATCAGTCCGCCGACAAAGATGGCGAAGGTGGAATGAAAGGGCAGGTACATGCCCACGGCGACACACATCGGCGAGCCGCCGCCCAAAAGGATCAGTCCCACGGTAAAGAATGCGCCCATAAAAACGAGCGGCCAGGCCATCTCGCCGCCGACTATTCCCTTGGTCATCAGGGCCATCAGCCCGGCCTGCGGCGCAGGGAGCTCGGCCCCGCCGATTCCTCCGGGGGTGTAATTATGAAGGAGCCAGAGCGGCCCGGTGAGTACCAGGGCGGCGGCCACCGCTCCCAGGATCACGGCGAACTCCATATTCCGCGGAGTGCCACCCAGAATATGCCCGACTTTCAAATCCTGGATCATATCTCCAGCCACACCAGCGGCGCAGCAGACAACTCCGGCCACGCCCAGGACCGCGGCAATGCCCTTAAGGCCGGTAGTTCCCAGCCAGACCATCAGCACAGCAGCCACGATCAGGGCGGAAAGGGTAAGCCCGCTGATCGGATTATTGGAACTGCCGATCAGGCCCACCAGGTAGCCGGCCACGGCGCAGAAAAGGAAACCGGTCACCGCCATCACCAGGGCGGCCACCACAGCGCTGAGAACCGATCCCGTGAAATACCAGTAAAGAATAGCCATGGGCAGGCTTAAGAGGATCATGCCGATCATAATCCATTTAAAGCTGATATCTCTATCCAGGCGATTAATTACATACTGGCCTTTCTGGCTCATCCGGAATTCCTGGAAAGCTTTGCGCACCCCGTCAATGAGCGATTTGCGCATGCGCAGCAGGGTGTAAAAAGCGGCCACCAGCATCGATCCTACGGCAAAGGGACGGACCTGGCTTTTCCAGACTTTATCGGCAATATCCTGCCAGGGAACCCCGGCGGCCTGGTAAGCGCCCAAGGAACCGTTGAAAAACATGGCCAGGGGGATCAGCACCAGCCAGCCGAGAACCCCTCCGGCGAAAACCCAGGAAGACAGCTTCAAGCCGATAATATAGCCGACCCCTAACAGAGCCGGAGAAGCGGATGGGCTCTGGACAAGCATTCCGCCTTCATAAGCCTGGTTCGATGAAGCCGCCTGATCCGGGAATAGATTCATGTGGCTGATCTTAAAAGGAAAATATCTGGTTGCGCTTTCCTGGATCAGCCTTATACCGTTAGCGTTCTTGAACAGCTCGAATAAGGCAGCCAGGCCCATAGCGCCGAATACGTATTTCGCCCCTGTCTGGCCGTGCTGGCCGGCTTTGACCACCTCGGCGCAAGCCACCGACTCGGGAAAAGGAAGATCCGCTTCCTGAACCAGCGGCCGTCGGAGAAGGATCACAAAGAGCACGCCGAGAACGCCCCCAACCACCATGATCATGGTGCATTGCCAGTAGCGGAGATCCTGCCAGACACCGGCGATCACGAAAGCGGGCAGGGTGAAAATAGCCCCGGCGACCAGAGCCTCGCCAACCGCAGCGGTAGTCCGGGTGATATTCTCCTCGAGAATCGTCCCGCGGAAAACCCGCAGTACTGCCATAGCCACAACAGCAGCCGGGAAAGTGGCCGCCACTGTCATACCCGCTTTCATTCCCAGATAGGCATTCGCCGCTCCCAGAACAACAGACATGCCCATCCCGATCAAAACGGCCCGCAGCGTAAATTCCTTCATCGTGCTTTCCGCGGGAACAAAAGGTTTGATTTGCTTGTCGCTCAAGTTCGGCTCCTGGAAAGAAGTTAGAGGCTGGACCTTCAAAAGAAATCAATTTAGAATTATACTTTCCGGTTGGATTCGAAATTTCAAAATAGCTTTCTTCAGGGTGAAAGCGCAAGGATAAAAAGATCAAGAATAGCCTAAGATCAGGCAAGGGAAGGTCTCTCAGACTGATTTTAAAGCGAAGATTGTTTTTGGCACTGGATTGAACGGAGAAATATACGGTGAAACACTAGAGACGGGACACACCTGCGGGGGAATGAGGACCTGGATAGTAATTCAACCGGACAGCAATGAAAGCTCGCACTCAAACAATCACTTCTGATTAAACCCCCCATCCATAAACTCATATATTTTTTGCGAAGCAGCTTTCATCTTCTGGTCGTGCAACTGATCCGGCCCTTTAAGAAGGTAATCGATAAAAGCTTCCAGCTCGTTCAGATCGTTCGAACTCAGCTGGTGGACTTTTTTTACCAGGGGCTGAAGTCGTTTATCAATAGACATGAACCCGGCTGGCAAACCTCTTTTTATTTTCATATGTACATTCTTGTCTGAAATAAAAATTGACGGTATAGTTCAGCCAATCTATTTCGAGACCTGTTCGAGACGGATTTTCTTGCGATGGTTTTCGATAAATTCCTGAATCAGCGCATCCTGTTCTTCGACAAATGTTTCCAGGGTAATCATCAGGTTTTCAATCTCGCTGGCCCTGAAATGCACTATGGTATCTTCACTTGGCGAATCTGCCGCATCCCCCATCTTGGCATAAAGCAGATCATAGACAACCTTGACCGTGGACAGCTTCTGTTCGAGATGGGTCAGAAGATCGTTAAATTCTTGCATATCGGTTCCTCCGGGAAAAACGTTTCATAATTAAAAAACCACTATATTTCTTCCGGGTTCGGTCAATCCGCCGGAAAGCCATTATTCCAAAGGCAGAAATTTTTGTGTATTTAACTCTTCCCGGTATTTGTCCAGAACCAGATCGATACCTTCCCGGAGATATTCGCTTATCGGAACCCTGGTTTTGCTGGAAAGGTCTTTCAGCCTTTCTTTTTGGCTGATCAATATATAAGTAGTTATTTGAGTCTTACTTTCGGACAATTTTGCCTCCTTAGGAATAACCCTGCGAAATATTCTTTAAATATATTGCATTATATTTTATAACATTTTCTTTTTTTTGTCAACCCCAACCTCCGCTATCCGGTATATTTATCTTGAAAATAAACACTCTATCGGGTATCTTCAAGATTCAATTTTCAAAGATAAAAGTACCAGTCCTCTGTTTTTTCCCGATCTAGTGACAGTTTTTAAATCCTGGATATCAGGCAAAAGGAAGAGGGAGATATGGCCAGATTCAAAACTTTTCTGGTATTCGGTCCGAACGGTATCGGGAAAGGCACCAATGCCAAGGCAGTGGGAATATTACCGGGTTACCTGCATTTTTCGACAGGCGATATGTTCCGGTTTCTGGTGGCCAGGGTGAAAGAGGGAACGGCCTCGGACCTGGAGCGGCGGATTGACGGGATAATGAAGTCCGGAGGCCTGGTGGATGATGAAACCACGGTAAAGCTGGCCCGCGAAAACCTCGAAGCCGTGGTAAGCAAGGGACGGTTCAACATCCAGACCGATTATCTCCTTCTGGATGGGCTGCCCCGCAATGTCGAACAGGCGAAAATGATCGAGCCTTTTATCGAGATCTGCGGTATTCTGCACGTAACAGCTAAAAGAGAAGTGGCTGTGGCCCGGATTACCGGACGGGCCAGGATGGAAGGCCGGAAGGACGATCAGGATGCGGAGGCTGTCGGCCGCAGGCTGGATATCTTTTTCGAGAATGCGGCCAGGATTCTATCTTATTACGATAAGAATTTCGACGGCCAGATGAGTTACAGTTCCCGGCTGATATATTACATAAACGCCGACCAGCGTCCGACTAAGGTGCTTCAGGACTTCCTCTCCTGTCTTCCTTAGCTTGACAGATTTCGGGAAATCTTGCACCAAATGAAAAAGCCGTTCCGCGTAAGTTTTGGAACGGCTTTTTCATCTTTTAAATCTCTGGACTACAGATTGCAGCCTGTTCTCCGGGTTGATTCAGACGACAAGATTTATCCGTCCATCCTTCCTTCCTGCTCCTTTTTCCACAGACTCTTCTTGTTTCTTTGTCTTCTCGTCTATCTTTTTCTTCTTCTGCCGTCTATTGTATTCATTCTGCTGTGATGCCTGGTCTTTATCCAGTTGATGAACCCGGTATACATTGCCACTGTTAGGAATTTCTGTTATCGGCATTCTGATCTCCCAGCGGCTGAAAATTTTCTCCGGGACTTATTGTCTGCCGCCCGGAAATAATAGCTCCAACGCTTTTTATATCGGCAAAATAACTGCTTTTCTTTAGCGGGCGGCCGAGAAAAAGAAACCCTTCGACTATGGAAAAATTTGCAGTATCCTGATAACGGCAGGAAGGGGATAAGAGAAATAATTACCGGGAGATGAAGCGGCGCACATTGTCAGCGCCGGAGGCAAAGTCGCTTACCAGGAGATCGGCGCCTGCTGCGGAGAGTTCCTTTTGGCTCACCGTGCCGGTAGCCACGGCGATGGTTCTGGCGCCGATTGATTTTCCCGCCTGGATATCGCTCGTCGTATCACCGATCACGAAAATGTCATCCTGAGAAAAGACAGTCTGGTAGTATTTTTCCGCTTCTTCCCAGGCCACTTTGGCTAGTTGGGAGCGGGTGATGCTCTTTTCGCCGAAACCGCCCACAGGGAAATATTCTTCTATTCCCAGTGCTGCCAATTTGATATAAGCCCCTTCCCGTATGTTACCGGTAAGAAGCGCCAGACTGTCCTGCCGGCTGCAAAACTCAAGCAGGGGTTCAACTCCCGGCATCAGCCGCCAGTTTTCCGGTTGCCGGCTTTCCCTGCCCAAAAGTTCAATATACATATCTCTGAACCTGTGCCAGCAAGGAGCTATATCGCTTAGCGCCAGGTCAGGCCGGAATCTTTCGATAATTTCCTGGAATATCACCCGGTCGAGTTTTCCTGCCATATATACCCCATCAATCTGCCCGGTTATACCCAATACTTCCCGGCAGGAAGTCATGAAACTGCGATACCCGCTCCCGCCGGTGGAAAGCAGGGTGCCGTCTATATCGAAAAGGATCAGGCTGCTCCTGGCCATGGGATTAAAATCCGTAAATGAAGCTGAAGCGGTGGGAATTGCCCAGATCGGTAAAAGGGACAAAGGCATAGTCAAAGCGCAAATTCAGGTAGTTGATGCCCATGCCGTAGGATAAACTCTCCTTGTCCAGGCCTGAACAATAGCCCATTCTGCCGAAAAGGAAATCCTTGTAGCTGTACTCTGTCCCGATCGCGAATCTGGTATCGTTGTCCCTGGGTGAAATGATTTCAGCGCTCAGGGCGAGAGCGCTGTGCGCCCAGGGAAGAGAGTGGCTGTAAGCGGCGCCCACGGAAACCAGACGGGGGGCGTCGTAGCCTTTAGATCCGTATTTGAGCTGGGTACCAAGGTTGCGCACAGTAAGCGCGGCAGTAAGACCAGGGATCATGGTGCGGGATTTTATACCGATATCGAAAAGCACTGCATGGGCTGTCTCGGAGTCAAGGTCTTCATGCACGAAGCGGGCGGTCATTCCCGCCGAAAGGTTCTCTTTCACCTGGTAGGCGGCGCTGAGACCCAGAGAAAGATCGAACGGGCTGAAAACTCCCTCGGGAAGAATGGAATTACCACCCCGACGTTCGAGTTCCCCCATATCGAAATAATTCATGGAAGCTCCCAGGCGCACCCTGGAGATATCAAAAACAAACCCCGCCGCGCTTTGCGACATATCGGCGATAAAGCGGTGGTGCATGAAGAAAAGTTCGAGCGGCCGCGCATCGACCAGTCCGGCGGGATTCCAGAAGCAGGCGCTCGCGTCGTCCGAAAGGGCTGAAAACGCCCCGGCCATGGCTGCCGGCCTTGCCCCTACCCCTACCTTGAGAAAGTTCAAACTGGTAGTGCCAGCCTGGGAGGAGATCGCCGCCAGGGCCGGAGGTTTTAATAAGAAGGCAACCAGTAAGACCAGACTGATTTTAACCTTGCCATACCAGGTTTTCATTTAACAGCCTTTCCCATTGTTCGGTTAATCCTTAATATACCGGTGCTCTACTTGATCACCGCTATTTTCCGGATAATTTTCGCCTCGCCGCGTGTCCGGGAGTGGGCTTTGATAAGCAAGACATAGACACCGCTGGCCTGCTTTTCCGCCTCCCAGACCACTTCGTTGGCCAGACCCTCCGCGGCAGCCGTGCTTCCCTCCAGGCGGGCCACAATCTCCCCGCTGGTTGTAAAAATATCGATATTCACCCGGTCGACATCGCCGGTTCCCAGACGGTACACTACATGCGCCCGGCTGTCCCTGACCGGATTGGGATACACATAACTGAATTCTTCGAGCAGGATCTTTTCCGAGCTTGCCGGGCCGGGGTTCCGCTGAACTCTCAAGCTCAGGCCGCTGCGGGTCGGGCCTCCGCCCAGGCCGGCCCACTGGGTTTCCAGATTTTTCGATCCCGTAGAATAAGCGTAAAGGTAACCTTCCCCGTCGGCAAGAAGAATATCAAGAACTCCGTCACCGTTTAAATCCGCGGGCACAGGGGAAGCCAGGGCGTCCGAGCCTACGATGAATCGGGCTGCCGGGAGGGGCAGGGATCGGCTTGAGAAAGCCAGAGCCAGCCTTCCGCGGGAAGACAGGATCACCTCCTGCACCCCGTCATTATTTATGTCCGCCAGTGTTGGGGCGCTCAGGAACCTTTTCTCCTGGTAAACCTCCCCGGCGTTTACCGGCACCGGGTAGCCCGGGGTCGAAGAGGCGTTGTATTCGAGCACATAAAGCCAGTGATGTCCGGGTTGGAGCGTGTCCGGGAAATCCACGGGCACCGCGAGTTCGTTTAATCCGTCCCCGTCCGCATCCCCCAGCGCTCCCCCGGCAAGGCAGGTTCCTCCGGTGCGTACCGGCCAGCCTGGTTCGACATTCCCCAGAGAATCCAGGCACCATATTGATCCATCCGCGGTGAAAGCGCAGATCTGCAACTGTTCCGATTCTCCGGGCAGACCCATACGTCCTGAAACCGGGGCGGCGAGAATCGGCGCTTTCAGGTCATGGTTAAAAAGCTCCCGGCCGGTCCTGTCGAAAGCAAACAATTTTCCGGTGACTGTGCCGATATAAATCGCCTCGACTACGCCGGATACACCATAGTAAACTGCTGCCGAGGCCTGAACTTCGTTCTCCAGGTTTATGGGAAAACCGCCGAGATGGCCGCCTGATCCGTTAACGGCAAAAAGCTGCGAGCCGCTGCCGCCGCTTTTGTTGGCTATTATGATTTCCAGCCTCCCGTCACTGTCCAGGTCTCCCAGTACCGGCGAGGCACTGAAAGACCCCGGCAGGCGCAGCGGGAAACCGGGCAGTGGTTCAAGGAGCGGTTCCTTGCGCAGGGTCCAGGCAAAAATCGAACCGTGCGCCGTGGCGACAACGACCTCCGGGATCCCATCACCGTTAATGTCTCCTGCTGCCGGGGAGTTCAAAACGGAATCGCCGGCCGAACCTACGAAAAATCCCTCCCCGGTGCTCGCTGCCAGATAAACCCTGCCGTCATCCGTGACCTGTACTGCCTCGCTGCCCGGTGAGACCGGGTCAAGGTCCACAACCAGGGGACTCGATGAGGCGCTTCCGGTACCGAGAACATGCGGCCAGCCGGCCAGGGGATGGGGAAGCTGCGGGCCTTCGGCCACTGCATTGAAGCGGATATCCAGTCCGAGGAGGCTGTCCACCACCGGCTCGCCCGGAGATACAGTGGCCGAGCGAAAACCGCTGATCTCGATATTCGAGGGCATTCCTGTATAGCTGACCGAGCCTGGATTGGTGGTGATGCCGAAGAGGAGATTCAGGTTCCCGAGTTCCAGGCTCTTGACTCCCGCCACGCCTCCGCCGTAAACATCGAACGGGCTGCCGAACCCCGGGTCGAGCGTGGCTGGTTTCGCTTCGAGAAGGTGCTCCACGCCGTCCGCTTCTTCCAGGCCTACTCCCAGATGGTAAGGCTCGGTATTCACGAAATTGACGGTAAGGTCGCTCTTGAAGTTCCGCCTGATCACCTCTTCATCGATATGCCAGATCAATACTCCTGAGCCGAGCCGGGCGGCGATAACAGAATCCCCGCGCATCTCTTCCGGCACATTCTCGCCCAGGACATTGGGCAGCGACCAGTCGAACTCGGCGAATGTACCATCCGGCAGCCGGTAGTCATCGGTCATCACATCCGGGAAAAAGTTATTGCCCCGCTCGTTGAAATCGAACCTGTTGTTGAAATTCCTGTCCCGCAGGCGGTTCTCCAGGAGAAAATATTCCGTGGAGGAAATGGGTACCTTGATTACCTTGACCCCTTCGCTCCACAGCTCGGTCGCTTGAAGTACTATGTTCTGCAAGTCTCCGGTGACCACAGTCGGGGTGATCCAGCCCAGGTAGACTTTGGACCAGGCCTCAGGATGGCAGGGGATGCGGCTCATCGAATTGTAAAAACCCGCGCCCATGACTGAGAAAAAACCCACTGTGGGTCTCGTGCCGACATAGGTATCGTAAAGGTCAGGAAGGCCGAAATAGTGGCCGAGCTCGTGTACTATCGGGCCCAAAAGGCCCTGGAGAGCACCCGAAGGCCAGTTTGGTTTGACTCCGTCCTTGCCTGCCGGCAGGTCATAATCCTGCACCGCGGTCTCCGGCAGGACAGGCACGTAAGTGACATAAAACGGCGACCCGTCGGGGTTGCGGTCATTGGTGGGTATGCCTTTATAATCAGGGTCTCCCTCGTAAAGGACTTCGCGCAAGAGCTCGCGGTTAATTGAGACCGGGAAGATATCATCCGGTGTGTCGGGCACGAAGTCAGTGTGCTCGCCGGAGCCGGCGTGGAAGACCATGATCAGGTCGTACTTGGAGTAATCCATCTCGCTGTCCGCAATCTTGATCGCATCCACGGCCAGGTTGGAGATGCGCAAGCTGTAATCATCATTCTTGCCGTACTCGGCCATTTCCTTGGGCAGCCTGTAGATTTCCGAGATATCGCTTTCCCCGGGCACGGCCAGAAGAACCTTGCCCTGGCTCACCTCTTCATAATATTCTGCGGCAAAAAGTATATTTTGCTGGATATAGTTTTTGGACCGGGAATCCACTGTGAGATCCTGGATTACCTCTCCACTATTTGTATCTTTAAAAGTGAAAAACGGGATATCTCCCCATGTGCCGTTGCCTGTGGTAGCTTTGTTGTTATCCGGCTGAAAATCCACCCGCACCACGCCTATCCTCACCCGGCGCGGCCAGGCCACAGCAGCCAGTCCTGCTCCGGCCGGCTTGCCGGACATGAATTCGCGGAAAGCCGGAGCATCCGGATTGGGTCTGGATCTGGAAGGAATAATTTTCAGAGCCGCACCCTTAAAAGGAGGAAGAGAAGTGAAATCAATGGCGGAGAGATCGCCCGCGGAAAGCAGCAAGAAGGAAAGAATGATACTTTTAAATAGACGCGGTCTGTTTTTTTTCATGATTCCCGGCTCTAATCGCCCAGCTTATAAAACTTAGAAACGAAACCGATCTCCCGATCATCCTGGTTTGGTATTTGCAAGAACAGTGCCCGGCTCCATAATTATACCAAAATAACATTTCAATGTTCATTTCTCAATTATTTTGGTTTGTGCCTTCGGTAAGCAACCTGGGGTCGTTCTCTCCTCTTGAAATCAGAGATGTCCGGTTCCCCCAAAAGTATTGACATTCTGACCCTTTAGAATTAAGCTGGATTCCGGGAAGGCCGGAATCCGGCTGATTTTACTTGGATAAAAATATCGAATTTTCGAATTGAGTCGTATTTTACTTCCGGAAAGGTGTGATCCTGTCCGTTAGGGGCAGGGCGCACCGGAAATTTAAAACACAATCAGCAGGGGGTCTCTATGGGATCTGAGAAAAAAGGGATTAACCGCCGTAATTTCTTCAAAAAGTCGACCCAAGTCGCCGGAGCAGGCCTGGGAGCGATGATTCTCACCTCGCCGGCCAGAATTCTCCATGCCGCTGTCCCGCCCTCAGACCGCATTGCTGTGGGTTATATCGGCACAGGCGCACGGGCGCAGCAAATTATGGATTCCATGCTCGAGATTCCCGGTGTGGAAATAGTGCGTGTTTGCGATGCCTATAAGGGCCGGCTTACCCGGGCTGTCGAGCGCTGCAAAGGAAAGCCCACCATAGTGGATCCCTATAAAAAAATCCTCGAAGACAAAGGGATCGATGCCGTGGTTATCGCTACACCCGACCACTGGCACAAGACAATGGCTATCGAAGCAGTGCAGGCAGGCAAGGATGTTTATATCGAAAAGCCCCTGACCTATACCGTGGATGACGGTGTCGAGATAATCAAGGCGGTAAAGGCCGCCAAAAGAGTTTTCCAGGTCGGCAGCCAGGGCATCTCCTCGACCATCCAGCGCAAGGCCCGGGATATAATCGCCTCGGGCAGGCTGGGCCAGATCACCCTGATCCGGGCTTATTTCAACCGCAACACCGCCGGCGGCGCCTGGATTTATCCCATTCCGCCGGATGCCAATGCCCAGACAGTAAATTGGGAGCAGTTCCTCGGTTCGGCGCCCAAACATGAATTCAGCCTCGAGCGCTTCTTCCGCTGGCGCTGCTATAAAGACTACTCCGGCGGCATAGCCACGGACCTTTTTGTCCATCTCTGCACCACGATCCATTTTCTCATGGGCGTGCAGGCCCCGGACAAAGTTTTCGGCATGGGCGCACTATATCGCTGGAAATCCAGCCGCGATGTCCCGGACACGATCAATGCCTCCCTGGAATATAAGGAAGGGTTCATGGTCAATATGTCCGGCACTTTCAACAACACCATGGTCTCGGGCGCGGGGTTCCAGGTCCTTGGTACCGTGGGCAGCCTGAATATCGGCGGCAGCAAACTGACTTTCCATCCCGAGACTCCTATGGAGGATGACCGCTGGGTGGTGCGCACCTGGCCTTCGAACCTGGAACAGGCTTACTACTCCGATCCGAAAATGGTCGCCTATGAAACTGCAGCCAAGGCCAAAGCCGCTGCCAACAAGCCGGAAGTGCTCTTTGAAACAGTTGAAGAAGAGGATTCCACAAAGCAGCACCTGGAACATTTCTTCGGCTGTATCAAGAGCCGCAAGACCCCGGAGGAAAGCGCCGAGGTCGGCCACCGCGCGGCTGCTGTGGCCCACATGGTCAACCGCTCGATTGACACCGGCGCCA
>Ga0315277_10009651_pt1 | contig 12312 bp, 14 predicted proteins | sample YL17G05_15_MG_FD_203695 | JGI IMG/M metagenome (GOLD analysis project Ga0315277, IMG submission 203695) | Sediment microbial communities from Yellowstone Lake, YNP, Wyoming, USA - YL17G05_15 | ecosystem: Environmental > Aquatic > Freshwater > Lake > Sediment | place: USA: Wyoming | collected... | reverse complement strand
CCCCTTAAAACCAAAAATTGCTAAAATATCCGGATCCAACTTCTTCCTCAAGAAGTCCGGCAAAAGCGAAGTCCAAGGGTCCAAAAAACCGGAGGACTTTTTCTCCTTGCTTTCAAAAATCGTCCCTGTAAGTTTATATGCCGATGAATTTTTCATCAGCTAACACTATATAACAAACTTGCCAAAAAAGGAAGTTGGTGTTAAAATATTCCTTGCCCGGTCTTTAGAGCAATGTGGTTCCACCTGTTCCCATTTCGCACACAGTCGTGAAACGCATCAGCGCTGACGATAGTTCTCTGGCAACGGAGCGTGAAAATAGGTCAAGGCCGGGCATCTATAAGAAATGACCAAAAAAACTAAATCTAAAAGAAAGATTGCTAAGCAAGATCACTCCGAGTTTTTGGAGAAGTTTAATCTGCCGGAAAACTTTCAAAGAAATAAACAGGCTAACCTTAAACAGAACTTTGGGTCAAGGTTTATCCCGATGCAAAACTCCTACAAGCGCAAAATCATCGGCTAAAGCAAAATCCCCTGTTGTCAGTGGTAAAATACCTTATTCGGGGGTCGTCTATAAAGACATCTATAAAAAAAATGTTCTATACATATGTGCTTTATAACAGAGTGAAATTTTACATAGGCTTTAGTAAAAACCTGAAAAAAAGAATTGAAGCCCATTATAAGAAAAAGGTTCATACGAGCAAACGAATGGGTAAATTCGAAATGGTCTTTTACGAAGCTTTTAAAAGCGAGAAGGATGCAAGACGCAGGGAAAAATATTTTAAAACAACAAAGGGTAGAAAAGCATTAAAGTTGATGCTTAGAGAGTCGCTTAGTTACTCCGGGGTCATCTAATGGTAGGATGCTTGGCTCTGAACCAAGCTATTGGGGTTCGAATCCCTACCCCGGAACAAATAACAATAGGTCTGATGGCTCCCCCGAACCAAAATGAAGGTTACTGTGCAATATCGTTAGAAATGACGAAAAATAAAATCACATTAATCAGTAAAACTGTTTTATTGGCAGTTCTTTCTTTAGTGTGGTTTGTTTTTATACAAGCAGAATATGAAATGGTTACAAAACCAATGCTCCAAAATGATTTTCCCGTTATCAAAGGAGTTTATGCAGTCTATTTTTTAGGCATTATTTTATTGATACTTAGCACATTAATTATCTTTTTGTTATTCTCAATTGTAAAAAAATTCACGAAATTAAAAAGAAGAAACGAAATATAAGGACAAAAAGGCCTTAGACTGGACTGCTCAGTCAAAAGATTACTATGAAAAATATTAATAAAATTGCCTCTCTCCTCCCGAAAGATCATTACCTTTGTTTTAAGCGGGATGGCGGTCTACTGAAATACTGTCTTTATGGTGAAGTCTATACAAGGCTATTATGGAAGCTTTTTAATGTCGGTTTAACCACATTTGTTATGTTAGACACCCAAACTGGTAGCTTCATACCTGTAAAAGAGGCCGAATTATTTTCAACCAGTATCTGTTCATACTTTGTTGAAAAAAAAGGAAGCGCGCAAAGAACTTCTAATAGACTTATAGAGCATAGTGACAACATTCTTAAGTTTATTAAGACACATAATAGTCCGACTTTATTTCATGAACGGGCAGAAATATTTATAGATGAACTTAAAACATTTATTGCTTATCACATCGCAGTTAAGCTAGGAACGGATTTTTTGGCAAGCAAGTATCTTTCCGTCAAACCCACTCCTGAAATTAAAAAAACATATGCGTTTCTTGAGCACGCTAATAAGTATACCGACCACATATCTCCCACTGTTACAACTTATTTTATAAAACTGGGTGTTTCTGGTTTATTGCCTGAAGAATTACTTTCTCTCAAAAAATATACCCATAAGCAAAAATCTGCTAAATCAGAGAGGAGCTTAATATTTATTTCCGGGGAAAAGTATGTATTTCCGACAAGTCAAACCAAACAGCTTTATTCAATCCTTCAGCCTACTACTAGCCAAAAAAACAAGCAGTTAACAACTGTAATCAAAGGAAATTCTGTTTGCAAAGGTTTTGCCAAAGGAAAGGCCCGATTAATAATCAGTTTTGATGAAATATCAGAGATTCTTGACGGAGATATTATTGTCACCCAAAGTATCAGACCACAACATTATTCCTATATGAGCAAAGTAGCGGCAATTGTTACAGACGAGGGAGGAGTTTTGAGCCATGCGGCAATTATTGCAAGAGAGAAAAATATCCCCTGTATTGTCGGAACCCGCAATGGAACAAACACAATTACTAATGGAGCGTTAGTTGAAGTCGATGCTAACAAGGGAGAGGTAAGAGTTATTCAATATAAGAAGTAATTTACGAGGGACAAGAAAGTTCTATACCGATCTGCTTTAACCAAAACAGAAAAAACCATTCTTATGAAATTCTTAAAAACTTAAGCAGGGCGGCGGCAATGGCCTCGGCCGGTATCAATGGGTTTTTGGTAAGTAATTTTGCCTCGTTAGGGTTAGTCAGAAAACCTGTTTCCAAAATTGCCGCCGGCGTCATCGGATGAAGCGAATGGTCAAATCTTCTCCAAGAAAAAGCGTAATAGCCCGTCATATTTCTCGTAATATTTGAATCTTGCGGCAAACCGGTTATCTGCCCGTAAATATCATTGATTATTTGCTGTAACTCACTTGCCTTGCCGCTTATATCGCGTCTGGGTGAAGTGCTTTTAAAACCCGAAGTAGAGCGATCAACTGAACCGTCGGCGTGAATAGCCACAAAAGCATCGGCAAAATAGCCGGGCGGAATAGTGGCGGGAAGCAAATCAACAACTATCCCCTTTTCTTCAAGCAGTTGTTTTGCGCGCTGAGCAATGCTTAAGTTTACTTCCCATTCGGGAAAACCACCGCCGCTGGTACCGCCATTATTTTTAATGTTAGAAAGTTCATCGGGAAGTTCGCTGTTTTTCCAATGGCCTACTTGCAAGCCAACCCTAATTGGGCCATCCGGGCGTTTCCAGTTTGCCAGATCCGGATATTTTTCAAAAAAACTGTCGGTATTGCTTGTCATATTTGTTAAAGCGCTATCTTTAGGTATTTGCAGTTTTCTGAAAAAGAAATATCCCGCCGTTGCAAACGGCAAGGCAACAAAGATTATGATTATCTTTTTTAGACGAAACTTCCCATTTTGTTTGATAGAACCCAACCAAGCCATACTTTATATGGTAGTCTCTCAGATTGAGAATAAACTGAGTTTTTTCCTTAATACTGATATAATGAGACGATGAATTACGAAGAACTTGAAAATTTCCTTCAACGAAAAATATTTCCGGAGTTGGAAAAAGGCAGGGCAAGCATTGATAAGGCGCACACAAAATCAGTGGCAATAAAAATTAAGGAAATAGTAAAAAACACTCCTGCCTTAAAAATAGATTACCCTGTGCTTATTATCGCCGCCTACGCTCATGATTGGGGTTACAGTGAACTATTTGAAAACGGAAAAGCCTTAAAATTATCCGATGTTGCCAACACAAAGGAAAAGCATATGGTTGCTGGCGCAAAAAAGTTAAAAAATTTATTAAAAGATCCATTTTTTAATGCCCTATCGCAAAAACAAAAGAACAGGGCGATACATTTAGTTAAAACACACGACAGATTGGACCAACTTAAAGATATTGACGAACTGCTATTAATGGAGGCAGATTCTCTCGGCGGTCTGGATATTGAGCATGTTACTTTTAGTTTTGATAAAGAGTCAAAAGAAAGATTTCTCAAGAACTCAAGAGAAAAACGGTTACCAAAGTTTATTACTGATTGGGGAAAGAAAGAGTTTAAAAGGCTATTTTTGTTAAGGCAAAAGTACGACGAGGGTTAAAAATTGTTGCCCTTTAGTAATCTATTCCTTCAAGAAAATTATATTGAGTATTAAGTCTTTTAGTAAATGAATTTAAAAAGCCCATAGACAGCCAGATTGTCAGTATGATTGAAATCACGGTAAATAAGAGGGCGATTATTCCAACTCTTTTTGATTTCTCATCCGGCTGGCGCAAATATTTAATTGCCGGCCAAACTCCGGCCGGAGGCAAAAAGAGACTCAAAGCATAAATCAAGGTTTGTTTTAAAAGAGTAGTTGATAAAGGCGGCTCTTTTAATTTCTTGCCGCAATTCGGGCAAAAAAAATCTAATGAAGAAACATTTCCTTTACATTGAGGGCATACCGTTTGAAAATCCATACACTGTTAATACTACTCCATTTCCACTTTTTTTATCGTTTTGTCCTGCCAATCTTTACGCTTGGATTTTTTCAAAGAGGAAACTGCCCAGCAACAAAAGAATTATTGCCAAAACGGCAAGGATAAGAAAGTCAGCGGCGATGCCGAATTGGGAAATACCGATCAGCGCTCCTCTTAACCCATCAATGCCATAAGAAAGAGGGTCTATTTTGGTGATGACAACCATCGCTTTCGGCAAACCCTGCAAAGGGAAAAAAGCTCCGGAAAGAAAAACAATGGGCATCACTAAAAAATTCATAATCAGCTGAAAACCATGCATATCTTCCATTGATGAGGCAATCGCAATCCCCAAAGAAGTGAAAAAAACCGCGGTAAGAATAATAAAAAGTAAAGCCAATGGTAAAAGAAGGAGATTAACCGGCCTAAAACCAACGAGCAAAGTTAAAATAAAAACGATCAACCCCTGAATAACGGCCACCGTCGCCCCGCCCAAAGTTTTGCCCAACATTATGGAAAGCCGGGAAACGGGCGCAACCAAAGTTTCCTTTAAAAACCCAAACTGCCGGTCCCAGATAAGATCAATTCCGGAAAAGATCGCCGTAAAAACAACGCTCATCAAAATTATTCCCGGCGCCAAAAATTGAATATAATTCCCCCCGCCGGCTTTCTGATAAATGGACCCGAAACCAAATCCAAAGGCGACCAAAAATAAAAGCGGCTGACCAAGCGAGCCGATCATTCTTGATCTTGAGCGAAAATATTTTTTAATTTGCCTTAACCACAAAATATAGATTGTGTTCATTTTAGTTTTACCTCCTATGCATCCTTCTTATAAATCTCATCCTGTCAATACCGTTAACTTCTTCGTCGCGGATTTTATGCCCAACCAAGGCCAAAAAGGCATCTTCCAAAGAGTTAGTCTTCGTTTTCCTTTTTAATTGGTCAACCCGGCCTTGGGCGACAATTTTTCCATGGTCAATAATCGCCACCCGATCCGCTACCCGCTCGGCCTCTTCCATATAATGGGTGGTAAAAAAAACAGTCATTCCTTCGCTTTTATTAATATTCTGAATGTATTGCCAAACATGCTGGCGCGTTTGCGGATCTAAGCCCAAAGTGGGCTCATCCAAAAAAAGAATTTTCGGGTGATGAAGCAAACCCCTGGCTACTTCCAATCTTCTTTTCATCCCTCCGGAAAAAGTTTTCACCAGATTATTTCTTTTCTCCCAAAGTTCAACAAAATTCAAAAGCTCTTTAATTCTCTTCTCTCTCATTTCTTTTGGCACCTGATACAAAAAAGCATGAAACTGCATATTTTCCAAAGCGGTCATATCCTCATCCAAACTGGGGTCCTGAAAAACAATGCCAAATGATTTTCGCACCGCATTGCGATTTTGCGAAGGGCTCTCGCCATTTAGTTCAATTTTCCCTTTTGTCGGCTGGAGAAGAGTGGTCAGTATTTTTATCGTCGTGCTTTTCCCCGCTCCGTTTGGACCCAAAAAGGCAAAAATTTCGCCCGCTTTAACGGTAAAAGAAACATCATCAACCGCCGCAAACTCTTTGAATTTTTTGGTAAGATTTTCCACCAAGATAATATTTTTCTTTTCAGGCATACAGACTGGTATTTTATTCCGAAAGAGATTTAGTTTCAAGGCAAATTGTCAACCTAAATCCAGTTTCATTTTCCTATTTCATCCTGTATTAGACGTTATTATATGTTAAAATCACATTAACAAACATGGAATTTCAATCTTTTTCTGAGGGGCTAACCATCTCGGACATTGAACCAAAACCACCTTCTATTGACGGAACAAAGATTATTATCCAAAGGCATGGGGAATATCAACGATCTGAAGAATCTGCCGCCCCCGGCAGTCTTACAGAAAAAGCATCAAGAGATGCCCAAGAACATGCGCAAAAGCTTGTTGAAACATTATTGGCTTCCGTACCACCAGAGGAAAAAGATACTGTCGATTTTTTGGTTTTAGCAAGTGATACTCATTTTCGGGATAAGCAGAACTACGGCCAAAGATCTATGGAAACTGCCAAGGCAGTAGTTTCTGGAGTCAAAGACGTCTTGCAATCCAATGGAATTTCTGAAGATCATTTACTTAATACAAACAGAGGATTTCATGGTAGTCCAGAACCTCGCCCTACAAAGCAAATTCGCGAACCAAAGATGTTTCGTGAATCACCAAGCTTCGTTGAAGCTTTAAAGAAAAAATATGGAGATGAAGGTTTAGGTTTTTGGGCAGCTTTTGAAAGCGATCTGGAGGAAAAAACCCGTAAAGAGATGGGTGCAGAAGGACCTTGGGAAATGGCGGAAAGATTAGCCCGCTATATTGATGTTCTGGCCAGATTTTCCAGGGACTATCATAAAAGAAATCCGGGCAGAAGATTAGTTATTTGGGCAGTTTCTCATTATGACTTAATAAGTCCCTACACCAAACGATATCTACTAAGCCAGAAGAAAGAAGATTATTTACCAGTAGAGTATAGGGCTGGCATCGGTATAGATGTTGATTCCTCAGGTAAGGCAACAACTACAATTAGCGGTCAACAAAAAACAGTTCCCGGTCGTTATTTTAATACTTCAAAGGACTAAAAAACTATTTTTTAGAGTTGTATTTCTCTTCCAAAAACGAAACTGCTTCTTTTATTGTTTTAAATTCGGGTACTTTTTCTTTTTTTAACCACTTGTTCCTTATCCATGCCCGATGATTTAACACTTGTTGGAAATCTTCACTTTTTGCTCCACCATCATAGTTTATTGTTTCTCTTTTAACTATAAATTTTTTTTGTATTCTCAAGTCTGGCAAAACAATTGCATCTGGTTTCAACCAGAAGTTTGAAGCCCCCAATACCCACAAACCTAATTTCTTCGCCTGATGTGTAATTACATCGCTTCTTTGATCAACTTCAAAAATTGTTTCGACTCCCTCCGTCCACCAAGCTCGTTTAGGATGAGCACCTGTCACCTCCCATAAAATATCACCGTCTATCCAATTTTTTTCTTTTTGATGGGTTACAAAGTAAGTTTTACCTGTTCCGGAGGGCGCTAAAATAAAATATCCGTTTTTATGAACAATAGACTCATCCATAAATTTTTTAAATATGGATTTGTCATTAAAAAAAATAAGGGGTTGAATTTCCCTAAATAGTTTTGCTTTTTCTGATTTTGTTAAAGGTTTCATTCTTTTTCAATTAATAATTTTGTTCAAATCATTCTATCGGTTTTTACTCACTTGTTGTTTAACTTAAGAGACACCGGTCACGCTCGGCGTTTCAGTAATTCATTTATAGTATGAACCATATATTGAGGAGAAGTCAATTTTAAATTACCCAAAAAAATTCATCTTTTCATAGTTTCCTTCTATGGCTTCATCCTGTCAATTTTTTCTTCACGGAGGTAGAATTAAAAACAAAAGGGATAATTAACTAAAAGACTATTTAAAAGACACTGCTCGTATTACAGAAGTTTAGTAGAATATGTTTTTATCTCTCACAACTAATATGACCATTCTTAAAATTAAACCAGAAAATCCGCACACTTTATACATTGGGGATAATATTTTTCACCCTCATGGTATCAACCGTTTCACAATTTATTATAAAGAGCATAATAAAAATAAACGAACACCAGAAGAATATTTACAAAAAATGCAACAGTCGGGAATTAATTCGCTTAGAATGGTTATCCCGGGATATTTTGAAGATGGTATAGAGCCGGAACTAGGCAAATATAACAGTAAGTTGTTAGAACCGGTAAAAAATGTTTTTGAAATAGCCAGACGATTAAAAATTTATATAATTCTTTGTCTGTTTGATTATGCCGGATTCTGTCCTCCTTGGAATCCTGGAGCGTGGAGAAAACAAGTTTATAGTACTAAATTTTCCGACCCTAAAGATTTTTTTGGCTCTCCGGAGCTCCGAAAATATGAGAAAGAAAGAGTAAACTTTTTAGTCAGCCACTTTAAACAATACGATAACCTGTTTGCATGGGAACCGATGAATGAAATGAACTATTTAGGGAAACCCCACGGAGAAAATATGGAGAAAGTTACTATGGAATGGTTTGACGATATGGCTCAATATATTAAAAGTATCGATCAATCACATTTGTTAACTGGCTCGCTTTGGGGCGGCGCAATATGGGATTCTTTATTTAATCATCCTCTGAACGACATAGTCCAGGTACATACCTATGACGAAACCGAAAATCCACCAGGAATCGCAGAAAATATTAAGATGTATATTAGAAAAACTAAGCATTATAAAAAACCGATAATAATAGGGGAATTTGCATCTAAAGAGAAAAATCCACAGCGAAAGGAATTCATTGAATCTGCAATAAAAGCGGCGCAAAATGAAGGCTCCTCTGCTTGGTTATATGCTTCAATCTGGGACGAATTCGGAGAAATGGATGAGGAGTTGTTCGAAATATATAAAAAGACCGTTCCAGTTGGAAAGTAATTTTATTTTTTACTTGCTCAAAGGGCAAGTAAATCATGCGCGTAGAAGATTTTAAGAGTTTCAACGGCGGAGAACGCGATAAAGTAAAAGTACACTTATTTTAAACACCTACGCAAAAATGAGAAAAGGAATATATAATCACACAATGAAAACGAAAAAGTTTACCATTCTTCACTCTAACGATATGCACGGCGATTTTTTAGCGGAAGCTGCCGGCAAAAAAGGAAAACTTATCGGCGGATTATCACTTTTGTCGGGCTATATTAATAAAGTCAGAAGCGAAGAAGAAAATGTTTTGTTTGTTATCGCAGGCGATATGGTCCAGGGGTCTTTAATTGACGCGGAATACAAAGGCATTTCCACGATGGAAATAATGAACTATTTAGCCCCGGATGTCGTCGCTTTGGGCAATCACGAATTTGATTACGGGCTTCCCCATCTTCTCTTTTTGGAAAAAATGGCCAATTTCCCCATCGTCAACGCCAATCTTTATATTAAAAAATATTACAAACGGCTGATGAATCCATATTTGATCATTAAAAAAGCCGGATTTGACATCTTGTTTACGGGAATTATCACGGAAAAAGTGATGGACGCGATCAGCCTTGACAAATTGGTCGGCAGTTTTATTTCTTTGGAAGAAGCGAGCCGCGAGGTGGGCAAAATTTGCAACGCTTACAAAAAAGACGACATTGATTTGACGATCATTTTAAGCCACATCGGTTTTGAATCAGATGTCACCCTTGCCAAAATGCTTAAGCCCGAATGGGGGGTGGATATAATTATCGGCGGCCATTCCCACACTGTTTTGAAAGAGCCTAAGAAAATAAACAATATTTTAATCGCCCAAGCCGGGGTGGGATCGGACCAAATCGGCCGGTTTGACATTGTCGTTGACGACGATACCAACTCCATTGTTGATTATCAATGGCAGTTAATTCCCATTGACGAAAAATTGGCGGCGCCGGACAAGAAATTGGCAGAATTTATCAACTCTTTTAAAGACGAGGTTGACCGCAAATATCAAACTGTCGTCTGCAAACTCGGCGAAGAGTTGACTCATCCTCAAAGAGAAATTGAAACTTCTCTTGGTAACTTGATCGCCGACGCTTTTGCGGATAATGCCGAATGCGAGGTGATGTTGGCAGGAAGCGGTTCAATCCGTGTTAAATCTTTGGGACCTTTGGTAACTTTAAAAGATTTGCTTACCTGTTTTCCCTACGACGACAGCCTGAGCCGTTATGTCATCAGTGGAACAAAATTAAAAACAGTTTTTGCCCACATTATGAGAAAAGAAAATAGAAACGGCGAGGGCGAATGCTATCAGGTAAACAGCAAAGTAAAAGCGGTTTACAGCGAAGCGAAGGAAGAATTGGTTTCGCTTGCCATTGACGGAGTTGAAGTGAAAGAAAACAAGGATTACACCGTTTGCATGCAAGGTTATCATTTTAATAAAGCCCAAGAATTTTTGAATGTCAGCCAAGAAGAACTTTTGCAGTCCGGTAAAAATAAAGTCGTTACTACTTCGGCTAAAGAAGTTTTGGAGGAATTTTTGCGGAATAATCAAAATATCACCCGCAAAGTTGAAGGGCGGCTCAAGTTTGTGCTACAATAAATTATCAATACAAATCTTTCGCTAAACCAACTGACCAAAGTCTTTTTGAAAAAAGGGGGGCATGTTAACAAATTCTATCTTTCCGACTGGAACAAAGGCAAGCATGCGGTCGTATTTCTCAAAGACTGGTTTGGCGGCAAGAACATTCGCGAGGCGCTTTTAAAAGCACTCGCCAAAAAACAGAAGGTCCTATAACTACTTGACTTACTAAGTATTCCGTGGTAGAATGGGACCAGTATAGCAGATTGAAACAATAAATCTGCTTAAATTTGAGTTTATTTTGAGTTAAAAAGATAAAGGATACTCCACTTTTTTTCATTCGTATCTTTTCTCCACGATTCATAATATTTTTCTTCATTTAAGCAGTTTCGTTTTTTTAATTTGTTATTTTCACGGCCTAATGAACAGGAAATTCAACAACCGATACAACAGAGGCAATCGTTTTCCCCGCTTCGGCGGCGGCCGGTTTCGCGGCGGATACAAAATCCCAAGAACTTTCGATCCGTCCGGTTTGATAAGTAAACCTCAGGAAAAACAAACCGTTGCCGCATATACGGCAACGCATACATTTAATGAGTTTCAAATTTCCGATCAATTAAAAGGTAATATTTTCCAAAAAGGATACAAAATCCCCACCCCTATTCAGGACCAGGCGATCGGACACATCCTTGAAGGGCGCGATTTAATCGGAATCGCCAATACCGGAACCGGCAAAACTGCCGCGTTTTTGATTCCCCTTATTGACAAAATTTTGAAAGACCGGCGTCAAAAAGTGCTCATTGTTACCCCAACCCGTGAACTGGCGGCTCAAATCAGGGATGAATTTTTCGCTTTCGCGAGAGCTTTAAGCATTTATTGTGCTCTCTGTATCGGCGGCAGCAATCTGATGAGGCAAAAAAACGATTTAAGGAGAAACCCGAATTTTGTAATCGGCACGCCCGGAAGAATTCAGGATTTACTTCGTTCACGAAGCCTTAATCTCTTTGACTTTGGCTCGGTCGTCCTGGATGAAGCCGACAGGATGGTGGACATCGGTTTCATTAACGATATTAAGTACATTATTTCTCTTCTTTCTAAAACGCGCCAATCTCTTTTCTTCTCAGCGACCATTGACGAAAAAGTAAAAGGAATTTTAAATGATTTTGTGCAAAACCCGATTACCATCTCCGTTAAATCAAGGGAAATAGTGGAAAACATTGAGCAAAACACTGTCAGAGTTACCGACCGCCGCCAGAAAATTGAACAATTACATAATCTTCTTATCCAAAAAGGATTTGAGAAGGTTCTTGTTTTTGGCAGGACAAAACATAGCGTCCAGGAGCTTTCCGATGAATTGGTTAAAAGAGGTTTTAAAGCGGATGCCATCCACGGTGACAAAAGACAAGGCCAGAGAATCAGAACATTAGACAGATTTAAAAGGAGCGAGATTCAAATCCTTATTGCCACTGATGTCGCTTCTCGCGGTTTGGATATTCCCAATGTCAGTCATGTCATTAACTATGATCTACCTGATTCCTACGAATCGTATATCCATCGGATCGGCAGAACCGGAAGGGCAGACAAAAAAGGCGTCGCCCTGTCGTTCATCGGCTAGCTAAACCGGAAAAAATGTTAATGGTTATAATAAAAATCCCTATTCCAAAACAGCTAAATTGAAAAGCTTTCCTGATTAATGACCAATATAATACACTACAGTTGCTATTGACAAAAGAAATTTTGGGTATAAAATAATTATTAAAAATAAATTTGAGAAATTAAGAATAAATATGGCACAAATAAGAGATGTTGAGCCGACTTATAATATTTCTTGTGAAGAGGCAATAGCAGGTTATCCTCAAACAAGAATGGAGTGGCTTTTAGACCCAAAACAGGAAGGTCTACCGTCTTTACGGTTGGCAATAGAATCTTTAAAAGGCGCTCCTTTTTCAGAAAGTGATCAAGAAAGAATCAAACAATGTGTGGAAATAGGTGGTTTCTTACCGGGAGAACATGAAGCAGATTCTCATTATGGTGGCTATATTGTC
>Ga0315277_10009650_pt1 | contig 12313 bp, 9 predicted proteins | sample YL17G05_15_MG_FD_203695 | JGI IMG/M metagenome (GOLD analysis project Ga0315277, IMG submission 203695) | Sediment microbial communities from Yellowstone Lake, YNP, Wyoming, USA - YL17G05_15 | ecosystem: Environmental > Aquatic > Freshwater > Lake > Sediment | place: USA: Wyoming | collected... | reverse complement strand
TCTGGAGACGCCTCCTACAGATTGCCATTTTTAGGTTACCGCCTTCCGGGCAGCGTGGCAAGGGCACCGGCGGCGCAGGCTCCTTGAGAGCCTCTTGGAGGATCACCTTCCGGCCGCTCGGCCTTGGGATCCCTGGAGCCCGCAGGGTCAGCCGTCGTGCCTGCCGTCCGGCACCACGGAAGGTCTTGGGAATCTGCCCTCTGCGGAAGGAATCTGAGCGTCTGAAGCCCGTGACCCAGAAGGGGTCTCCGCGCTCTGCCCGTCGTCGGCAAAGACCTTCACATTCTGCGGCGTGACGAAGACCTGGCTGCCCCGGGTGATGTTCTGATCGCGGTAGCGGTCTTGAGGGAGCTCGACGTAGAGGTGCTCGCCGGACTCCGCCACCATCTCCAGCCGGACGTTCGGGCCGGCGGAATGGATCCGCGAGACGGTCGCCTTGAAGCAGGGATCGCCATTGCGTTGCGTGGCCACCTCGAAATCGTGCGGCCGGATGAAGACTTTCACGGGGCGAGAGGGCATCTGGGCGTGTTCGGGCGACTCCCAGGAAAGCGTGGCGAAATGCACTTCGCCGTCTTCCAGCCGGCCGCGGAACAGATTCACCTGGCCCAGGAAGTGCATCACGAACTCCGTGCGCGGATGATGGAAGACCTCGTCCGGCGTGCCGATCTGCTCGATCTGCCCCTGGTTGATCAGCACGATGCGATCGGCCAGCTCCATCGCCTCGTCCTGATCGTGGGTGACGAAAACGCTGGTGACGTGGATCTCGTCGTGCAGCCGGCGGAGCCACCGCCGCAGCTCCGCGCGGACTTTGGCGTCCAAGGAGCCAAACGGCTCGTCCAGCAGCAGGACTCTCGGCTCGATGGCCAAGGCCCGCGCCAGGGCCACGCGCTGCCGCTGGCCGCCGGAAAGCTGGTGGGGATAACGGTTCGCCAGGTCTTCCAGTTGAATCAGCTTCAGCAGCTCGTGCACCTTGGCCTGGATGGCGGCCTTGGAAGGGCGCAAGCAGCGCGGGCGGACCTGCAAGCCGAAGGCCACGTTCTCGAACACGCTCATGTGGCGGAACAGGGCGTAATGCTGGAAGACAAAGCCCACCTGGCGCTCTCTCACGCCGCGATCGGCCACGTCCTCTTCGTGGAAGCGGATCGGGCCGCTGCCCCTGTCGGGCTGCTCCAGACCGGCGATGATCCGCAGCAAGGTGGTCTTGCCCGACCCGGACGGCCCCAGCAAAGCGACCAGCTCTCCGCGGGCCACGGTCAGCGTGACGTCTTTCAGGGCGGCAAACGTGCCAAAGGTCTTGCTGATGTTCTCTACTTGGATGCTCATGCTCATCCTCCTGTGGGCCGGCTTTGCCCGGCCCGGGCAAGTCGCCGCAGGACCCTCCGTTCCAGCAACGACTTGACGGCCAGGGTCACCAGGGCCAGCATGGCCAGCAGCGAGGCGACCGCGAAAGCCGCCACGGAGTTGTAGTCGTTGTAGAGGATCTCGATGTGCAGCGGCATGGTATTGGTCTGCCCGCGGATGTGGCCGGAGACCACCGACACGGCGCCGAACTCGCCCATCGCCCGCGCGTTGCAGAGGATTACTCCGTAGAGCAGCCCCCACTTGATGTTCGGCAGCGTCACGCGCCGGAAAGTCTGCCAGCCGCTGGCCCCCAGTGAACAGGCCGCTTCCTCTTCTTCGCTCCCTTGGGCCTGCATCAGCGGGATGAGCTCGCGGGCCACGAAGGGGAACGTGACAAACAGCGTGACCAGGATGATCCCCGGGACGGCGAAAATGATCTCGATGCCGCACTTTTCCAGCCACGGCCCCAGCCAGCCATAGCGCCCGAACAACAGCACGAAGGCCAACCCGGAAATCACCGGCGACACGGAAAACGGCAGATCGATCAAGGCCACCAGCAGGGTCTTGCCCACGAAATTGAACTTGCCGATGGACCAGGCCGCGGCCACGCCGAACAACGTGCTGCACGGCACCACGATGGCGGCCGTCAGGAGGGTCAAACGGATGGCGGCCAACGCATTGGGGTCCCGAAACGACGCGAAGTACGCGCCCAGTCCTTTCTCCATCGCCTGGGCGAATACCGCCACCAGCGGCACAAACAGGAACAGCCCCAGGAAGACCAGCGCCGTGCCGATCAGAAACCAGCGGACCAACGGCCCTTCCGCGATGATTTCGGATTTCAGATTTCGGATTTCAGATTTTGCGTATGCCATTTCGGGACTCGGCGCGTGGTTAGCATGCATCAAAATGCCCATTTTCCAAATCAGAAATCTGAAATCCGAAATCTGAAATCATAAACCCCAGGTCTCACGTCAGCCCCGGCGTTGGCTCTTCCATTGCCACAAGTTGATGGCCAGCAGCAACACGAACGACGCCAGCAGCATGACGACGGCAATCGCAGTGGCCTCGGCGTAGTCGTATTGTTCCAGCTTGGTGACGATCAACAGCGGCGTGATCTCCGTCTTCATGGGCATGTTTCCGGCGATGAAGACCACCGACCCGTACTCACCCAGGGCCCGGGCCAGCGCCATGGCGAACCCGGTCAGCAGCGCCGGGAAAATGGCGGGCAGGATCACCCGCCGGAACGTCTGAAAGCGGTTGGCCCCCAAGCTCGCGGCGGCCTCCTCCAACTCCGGGTCCAAGTCTTCCAGCGCCGGCTGCAGCGTTCGCACCACGAAGGGCAGCCCGATGAAGGTCAGCGCCACGATCACGCCCAGCCGGGTGTAGGCCACCTGGATCCCCAGCCGGCCGAGACCTTGCCCGATCCATCCGTTGGGGGCGTAGATGGCAGTCAGGGCGATCCCGGAGACGGCCGTCGGGAGGGCAAACGGCAGATCGACCATGGCGTCCACGATCCGCTTGCCCGGAAACGAATAGCGGACCAACACCCAGGCCACGCTCAGGCCGAACAGGGCGTTGGTCGTTGCTCCCACCAGCGAGGCCCCAAAGCTCAGCCGGTACGAGGCCATCACCCTGGGATCCGTCACGGTCGCCCAGAAACTCCCCCAACTCATCGCGGCCGACCTGATGAACAGGCCCGCCAGCGGGATCAGCACGATCAAGCTCAGGTAAGAGAGCGTCAGGCCCATGGTCAGGCCGAACCCGGGCAAGATGCTCCGCTCTTTTAGCTGAATCCGCACGGCAGTCCTCAGTGCGTATCTACGGCTTGTAGATCTGGTCGAACACGCCGCCGTTGGCGAAATGCGTCGACTGGGTCTTCTGCCAGCCGCCGAACACGTCGTCGATGGTGAACAGCTCCACCTCGGGAAAACGAGCCAGATACTCCTCCGGCACGAAGGTCCGGAAGAGCGGGCGGTAATAGTGTTTGGCCGCGATGGTCTGGCCGACCGGAGAATAAAGGTATTCCAGGTAGCCTTGAGCCACCTCGCGGGTCCCGCGCTTCTCTACGACCTTGTCCACGATGGTCACAGGTGGTTCCGCCAGGATGCTCACTGAGGGTACGATCAAGTCGAACTTGTCGGGCCCCAACTCGTTGATCGCCAGGAACGCCTCGTTTTCCCAGGCCAGCAGCACGTCGCCGATGCCCCGCTGCACGAAGGTCATCGTCGATCCCCGCGCGCCGGTGTCGAGCACGGGCACGTGCCGAAACAGCTCCGTGACGAACTCCTTCGCCTTCTGATCTGCCTTGGCCACCTGGTCGGCGTACTTCGGGTCGTGGAGCTTCGAGAAGTCGCCCAGCTCCTTTTTCAGCGCGTAGCCCCACGCCGCCAGGTAGTTCCACCGGGCGCCCCCGGACGTCTTGGGGTTAGGCGTGATCACCTCCAGGCCGGGCTGGAGCAGATCGCCCCAATCCCGGACGCCTTTCGGGTTGCCCTTGCGGACAAGGAAGACGATGGTGGAGGTGTACGGGGAGCTGCGGTTGGGCAGCCGGGCCTGCCAACCCTTGGACAACAGCCCCCTCTCCTGGTGGATAGCGTCGATGTCGTAGGCCAACGCCAGGGTGACCACGTCGGCTTCCAGGCCGTCGATGACCGCCCGGGCCTGCTTGCCGGAACCCCCGTGCGACGTGCTGATCGTGACCTTCTGCCCCCGTTCTTGCTGCCAGTATTCGGCGAAGGCCTGATTGTAGTTCTGATACAGCTCGCGGGTGGGGTCGTAGGAGACGTTGAGGATTTCGGCCGGCCCGCGGGCGGCGACTCGCCCGGGTGTGGTCTCTTCAGCCGACTGGTTGGACGGGGCGCAACCGGCTGCCAGCAGCAGGCCGGCTGTAACGGCGACCACGGCCAAGAAACGGCTGTTTTGTTTCAAAGATGCCATCGGAGATTCCCCCCTGGAAGAAGGCGGTGGAAACGGAATGCCTGTCATCTTTAGGTTAGCGCACCGCTGGACGACCCGAGCCTTTTTAACAGGGGCAACTTCCGTGCCAAGGCCTTGCAGGGCCCTTCCAGCCCGGTTTTTCTTGCGCATTGCCCCCCGGCGCAGTCCGCGACCGCCGGGAACCGTGATATGTGCTGGACTTGAGCCGTGAAATATGATATAATCCTAGGAACTATCACGGGAGCCACCTGATGGAGAAGTTCCAGAGCCTGTTGTTGACTGTCTGGCGAGAGGCCTGCCGCCACATCGAGATCCGCCAGTCGGCCGAGACGATCGCACCGATGCTGCTGCGGGACATGCCGGTCGGCCAGTTGCTTGTCCGCCGGATCGACCGTCAGCGTTCGTGCCTGGAAACCGTGGCCGTGGGATTGCCGACCTCCAAGCACCCCCACCCGGAGACCCGCACCGAGTGCTCCGCCTTGCAGGTGAAAAAGTTGCTGACGTGGTGCCGGCGGGGCAAAGTGGTACACCGTGGCAGCGGGGCGACCTTAAGGGGGGAGCCGGAGGTCATTCTCCCGGTCCCCACCACCGCCGACGTGCTGCTCGGCCCGTTGGGTGATCCGGCGGGACTCTGCGGCGTGCTGGTGTTGGTCGCGTCGGAGCGGCGGGCATTCACCGCCCAGCACGTGGCCTTGATGCAGGTGCTGCTGGAGCCGCTCTCGGTGGCCTTGGCCAACGACCAGCAACTTCGCGAGCTGGCTACGCTGCGAGAGGCCGCCGAGGCGGAGAAGCGATCGTTGCTCACGCGTCTGGGACGCCAGAGGCTGGATGACACGATCGTGGGCGCCGACTCCGGACTCCGCGCGGTCATGGATCGCGTGCAACTGGTGGCGACTTCTGACGCGCCCGTGCTGATCTTCGGAGAGACCGGGGCGGGAAAGGAGCTCCTGGCCAGGGCCATTCATAGTCGATCGCCACGCTCCGCCGGCCCGATTCACCGCGTCAACTGCGGCGCGATCCCGCCGGAGCTGATCGACTCGGAGCTGTTCGGCCATGAGCGGGGGGCGTTTACCGGCGCCGTCGAGACCCGCAAGGGCTGGTTCGAGCGGGCCGATGGCGGGACCCTGCTGCTGGACGAGATCGGCGAGCTGCCGCCCGCCGCCCAGGTTCGCCTGCTGGGGATCCTTCAAGATGGCTGGATGGAGCGGGTGGGAGGGCAACAGCCGATCCACGTGGACGTGCGGATGATCGCCGCCACGCACCGCGACCTGGCGGCCATGGTGGCCGAGGGCAAGTTCCGCGAAGACCTCTGGTACCGCATCGCGGTCTTTCCCGTTTTCTTGCCGCCGTTGCGGGAACGACGGGAAGACATCCCGGCGCTGGCCGCGCATTTCGCCCAGCGCGCGGCCATCCGCTTCGGCCTGCCCTCGCTCTTGCCCTCACCGCAGGACATCGACATCTTGCTGTCCTACCCTTGGCCGGGCAACGTCCGCGAACTGGCCGCGGTGATCGATCGGGCCGCCATCCTGGGCAACGGGAAGCGGCTGGAGATTGCCCGGGCCCTGGGCGTTCCGGCCAACCCCTTCGCTCCCCCGCCGAACGGCCAGAGGCCGGCGTCCATGCCTCCCCCGTCGCCAGCGGATCTTGTACCTCTGGACGCGGCGATCAGGCAGCATATCGAAGCGGCCCTCGTCTTCAGCAAGGGGCGAATCGAGGGACCGCACGGGGCAGCCGTCTTGCTCAAAATCAACCCCCACACCCTGCGGGCGAAGATGCGCAAGCTGGGAATCGACTGGGGGCGATTCCGTGGCACGTCTGCAAGCTGACGCGGGAGGAAAAAGGGGACAGGTCCAATTTGTGCGAAGCACCCTTCGGGCCGTTCCGGCAAATTGGACCTGTCCCCTTTTTCATTTTGATTCCCCTGAGCGATGGCCAGCGCAGCATGCATTCGGCACGCTGCGAGGGGCGTAGGGCCGCAAGCAAACGGCGGACAAGCCCGCCCGCTAAGGATCGCGTATTAAACAACTTCCCGACTTGGCCGTTTAGCGGTCGCCGGTACGGCGACCCTCGGTGCGTTGTTGTTCCCCGCAGCCACTCAAGGCCGACGTACCGTCGGCCGCTAAACTCCGAAGGCGAAATCGGGAAGTTATTTGGTGCGCAATCCTAAACGGTGCTGTCGCGCAGCCTCACGGCGCCGAATACTCTACTGGCGCTTGATTTCGCCGGCTGCTGCCTGCTTCACGCCGCCCTCTACCGCCACCAGCTCGATGCCCTTGCCGGTTCCCAGGTTGCGGGAATACTGCTTGTCCTTGGGGTTGTTCCAGTGCTCGTGGACACCCAGGCTGGCAAGCCTGGCGACGTTGTCGGCATGGTCGGGATCGTAGAACGTTCCCGAGGGCGGCTTGTCGGCCTGTGCCGCCTCGTGCAGATAGTCGTCGGCCCCAGGCTTGTGGGGAAAAGCGTCCGGTCCGTCCCATGCGGCCCAGAGGATGTCGAAGGCGACCGAATCGATGGCCACCGGATCCTGGGAGGCAAGAAGACTGGAGGCCCAGTCGCCGTTGAAAGGCGCGGATTTCCACTTCGTGGGTGCGTCGTCTATGGGATGCCGCCCCGGGTATAGCCCGTCGATCAGGTACAGCAGCGTCTTGCCGCCGAGTTGTGCGTGGCCCATCAGGTCCACCAGGCAGCGGTACTCTCCCGTTCCCTTGGGGAAGCCGCTGGTGTGCAGGTCGTAGTAGCCCTTCTCGGCCGGCCAGCGGATCAGGGAGCCGTAATGGTTCTTGGCACATAGCGTCACGCCTGCCCCCGTGTGGCTCTTGAGGTTCGCCAGGTTGATCAGGTAATCGGCCTGGGCGAAAGAAACGGGGACGTAATCTTGCTGGACTCCTTCCGGGCGGCAGCTCCAGTACACGGGCACGGTCGAGGGCTTCGCGGCGAGTCGGCCGAGCTTCCCCGGATGGTCCAGATACTGGACGTTCGGAAACTCGTCGTGGAGAACTCTGTAGTATTCGTTGGCAAAAGAGGCCAGGGTGTCGCCGATGGTAATGTCGCTCTCTTTCACGCCTGCGGTCTTGACGAGCTGCCGCAGCAAGGCCAACATCATCTGCGGCGAGGTGTTCATATAGTCCCGTTGTTTCTCCAGATCGTAATTATCGGGGTTGACCTGTCCGCCGCGCCAGATCATGCCCACAAAGTTCACCTTGACGGCGATCTTCTCACCCGGCTTGTACGCTACGTCCCCTTTGCCGTGCGTTTGATTGAAGTATCTGAAGAGTTTGTTCCAGGCAGCGGCGTCGCTCTGTTCGCCGGCCAGGCGGCGGATCGCCTGGGACATCATCTGATCGACCACTGCCTGGTTGGTGTGGCTGGGCTCCCACCAGTGTCCCTGCCCGGGTCCTTCCCAGTCCGTGGCGTCCGGGTCGTGTACCCAGACGACTCGGCCCGGGTAAAGGCCCTTGGCGACTCCGACGGGGGCGTTTGCCACGGGGTCCTCGGCCAGCGCCACCCCTTTCCCGGTGATGCTCAGGGCCAGCCACAGGGCGGCACCGCTCACCAGGATACAGAGGCCGGCAATCGCGTAGCGTGAGCGGTAGGCGTACTGCCGCGCCTTCCTGGCGGCTGCGGCCGAGGCAATCACGCCCAGCAGCCAGACCACAAAGCCCGAAGCCAGCGGCGCCGCTGCCCGCTGGCAGGGATAGGCTGCGCGGCTGGGCTTGGGAATCACGCGGACCAGAAACCAGACCAGGGACGCCAGCCCGCCGAGGACAAGCGACCACTTCAGCCAGAAGTACGCGAGTTTCGAGCGAGAAGTCGCGTGGCTTCTCGGACATCGTGTCGTGGGTTCAGTTCTACCTGACTCTGACATGGGAAGGCCTCCGTTGATTTCGCACTTTGCGTAGGGACACCAGAGCGCCATTTTGTCGGTCCAAGAGGGCAAAGTCAAGCGACTTCTGCACTGGTGTGTGCCAACTTTTCCTGGCGGACGCGTGGGTGGCTGGCGGTCAGCCGCAGGCTGCCCCCAGCAGGTTTACCTGGGGGCTCGCTCCGCTCGACCCCAGCCACCCCAAGCACCAAGTTGCCAGGAAAACTTGCCACACACCTGCACTGCAACGGCCCGTCCGAAAACCCCTCACCCCCGGCCCCTCTCCCCGCAAGCGGGGCGAGGGGAGGGGATTCTTCAATCGGCACCTTCCCCGCAAGCGGGGCGAGGGGAGGTGGCTTCTCAGTGGGCTTCCTTCCCGGCCGGCGGAAAAGAATGTAGCATCCGGTTTAGCGGCCGACGGCACGTCGGCCTGGAGAAACGCCTCCGTCGCCGCGCCGGCGACGGCTAAACGAGTCACTCCCAGAATCGTGCAACTCTTTTTTGGAGGAGAAACTACCATGAGAACCAGAGTGATCGTGGGACTTGCCCTAGGTGGGGTGCTGTTGCTGTCCGGCGTGGCGGCGTCAGTCGAACCGGCCCTGGCCCAGGCCAAAGACCCGGCCGTGGCCCGGGCCCCAGCCGCGGAGAAACAGGAGGCGGAGTACCGCACCGGCAAGAACTTCATCCCCACCAGGGCATACAGCCCGCAGGAGGATCAACAGGTCTTGCGGCTCTTCGAGGGGCTGCGGGTGGCGGACGTGAGCGACGGGATGGACGCGGCGGGGCTGCCGGACATCGGTCTGGTCTCTCCGGAAATCCGCCCCCTCTGGCGCGACACCGAGCACTACACCCACCGTTTCGCCGGCATCGCCGTAACCGCCCGATACGTCCCTACCAACCAGCCGCCGGCCGGGCATCAGAAGACCGAGGAGTTCGACCGCTGGGTGGGCCGCTGGTATTCGGAACTCTCGCCCGAGCCGTTCGTGCCGCTGATCCGCAAAGGCACGGCCCTGGTGATCGAGGATTGTGAGTCGATCGACGTGGGCACCATCGGCTCGAACAACATCCTGGGTTGGAAGCTCCGGGGCTGTGTGGGTGTGGTCACCAGCGCCACGGCCAGAGATGCGGACGAGATCACCACCGAGCGGATGCCGCTGTATTTCCAAAGGCCCGGCCGCGGCATCCGGCCGGGGCGCAACCAGATCGAGTCGGTCAATCGGCCGGTCGTTGTCGGGGGCGTGCTGGTCGTGCCCGGCGACGTGATCGTGGCCGACGGCGACGGGGTGATCGTCGTGCCGCGACGAGTTGCGGAAGAGGTTGCCCGCTACGCCCGGACCACGCTGGAAGGCGACAAGGCCGGCCGGCGGGGGTTGTACAAGAAGCTGGGGCTTCCGCCGGACGATTCGGTCAAGTGACTCGCAAGCAAAAAAGTGGAGAGTGAAGAGTGGTGAGTGGAGAGTCCGACGTGGACGCTCTTCACTCTCCACTCACCACTCTCCACTCTCCACTCTGTTCTCGTCCCCTCCTTCAACGTCGCCCAGCGACCTCGCTCCTTGCGCCCCCTCACCGGACCTCTCACCATACGGCCCAGGCGGCGGTCCGCACCGCCCGGCGGCCCACCACGACCCTGGAACGGACCACGACCGGGGCCGTGCGGATCACCGGGGCCGGCGTAATCAGCGTGGGTACCTCAAACACCGGGGGCCCATAGACGTAGACCGGCGGGGCGGGTGCGGGGTAGTAAACCGGCGGGGCCGGCGCCGGGTAGTAGACGGGGGGTGCCGGATAGGCCGAGGCCACGTACGTCCACCCGCCGGGCACCGTATAGATCCAGTCAGCCGAGGCCGTCGAGGCGGCCAGCAACACGGTCACCGCTACCAGGGGGATCCAAATCGTCTTCATCGCACTCACTCCTGTTTGAAAATGGGTCTTGGCCTGCGGATTCCGGCCGGGTCTGCCTGATTTCCTTCCTCCGCTCTGCGTCCGTTCATCCACATATACCCGGCCGCCCCAAAAATCCTGCGCAGCCGCTGTAACCATTCTTCGCCAGCACCGGTCCGGCCAAGATTCGGCCTCCCGGCCGGAACCGGCGCCGTCACCCGCCGGGCACCGCCTTTGCAGGAGTAAGCTATCCTTCTGGGGAAAGCTCATGCGATGTGCGAGACATCGCTTTCCTCGGGGCAGTCAGCAGCAGCCGGGCTTCCTAACGCGCCATTACGGTGGCGGCGGGGGAAAGCCAGGGGTCGAAAGGGGCAGGCATCATGCTCAGGCTGGGCCAGAAGACCCACCGGATCCTCTACATGGAGGATGATCGTGCGCTGGCGCGGCTGGTTCGCACGCAACTGGAGCGGTTGGGCTACGTGGTGGACGTGGCCTACGATGGGCCGGAGGGCCTGGCCAAATGCGCCGCCGGCTGCTACGACGTGGTGGCCGTGGATCAAACCATGCCCGGTTGCGACGGGCTGGAGGTGATTCGCATCATGGCCTCCCGGGGCCCCTTGCCGCCGACGATCATGGTCACCGGCACGGGCAACGAGGCGATCGCCGTGGAGGCCATGAAGCTGGGCGTCAGCGACTACCTGGTCAAGGACATGGTGGGGGGGTTCCTGCGTTTCCTCCCCGCGGTGATCCAGCGCGCCATCGAACAGCGACACCTCGCCGAGCAGAAACAGCGCGCCGAAGAAGAGGTCCGCTTGCTGAAGCAACAGATCGAGTTCATCTTGGGGGCGACCAAGACGGGACTGCACGTCATCGATGCGAGCTTCCATCTCCGCTACGTCGATCCCCAACGGCAGGAGGTCTACGGCGACCCGGCGGGAAGGACGTGTTACGAGTACTTCATGGGGCGCAACGAGCCCTGCGTCCAGTGTGGGGTGGTGCAGGCCCTGAAGACCAAGCAAACCGCCGTCACCGAGCGGGTCTTGCCCAAGGAGAACAACCGGCCCACTCAGGTCACCAGCATCCCTTTCCAAAACGAACAGGGGGAGTGGCTGATCGCCGAGGTGAGCGCGGACATCGGCGATCGCAAGCGGATGGAACGGGAATTGACCCAGGCCCAAAGGATGCAGGCCATCGGCCATCTGGCGGCGGGGATCGCCCACGAAATCAACACCCCCACCCAGTACATCGGCGACAACGCGCGATTTCTCCAGGCGGGATTCGGCGATCTGGACACACTGCTCGGTGCCTTCGACCACCTGTTGCAGGCGGCCAAGCAGCACACGGTCACCGACGAGCTGATCAGCGAGGTCGAGATCCTGGTCCGCCGGGCCAACGTCGACTACCTGACCGCCGAGATCCCCCGGGCGATCGAGCAATCGCTGGAGGGTGTGGACCGGGTGGCGACGATCGTCCGCGCGATGAAAGAGTTCTCTCACCCCGGTCAGCACGACAAGCAGGCCGTCGATTTGAACCACCTGATCGAGAGCGCCCTGACCGTTTCGCGGGGTGAATGGAAACACGTAGCCGACCTGGTGACCGATTTCGATGCCGGCCTACCCCCGGTTCCCTGCCTGCCCAGCGATCTCAGCCGGGTGATGGTGAACCTGGTCGTCAACGCCGCCCACGCCATCGCCGACGTGGTGCAGGACGGCACCAACGGCAAGGGCCGGATCACGCTGCGGACCCGCCGTTGCGGAGACTGGGTCGAAGTCCGCGTGGAGGACACGGGCACGGGAATCCCCGAGGAGATCCGCTCCAAGGTGTTCGATCCCTTCTTTACCACCAAAGACGTCGGCGAGGGATCCGGACAAGGGCTGGCCATCGCCCACTCGATCGTGGCGGAAGAGCACGGCGGAACCATCAGCTTCGAGACGGCCGCTGGCCGGGGAACCACCTTCATCGTCCGGCTCCCGCTCATCGACCAACTGCTGCCGTGGCACGATGCTGAGGGGGCGAAGGGTGACGGGGTGAGGGGGTGACGGGGGGTGGATAGTGGATAGTGGATAGTGGATAGTGGGTAGTGGATAGGGGGCGTGCGGAATGGATAGTGGGTGGATGCCGCGGTTCGCCCTGCCGATCGCAGTCAATCGTTCAGCACTCAGCATTCAGAAATCAGCATTCAGCATTCCCGTCACCCCCACACCCCCGCCCCCCCCCAACCCCGCCACCCCCCACCCCCCCCACCCCCCCACCCCCCACCCCCCCCCCCCCCCACCCCACCCCCCCCACCCC
>Ga0315277_10009647_pt1 | contig 12316 bp, 10 predicted proteins | sample YL17G05_15_MG_FD_203695 | JGI IMG/M metagenome (GOLD analysis project Ga0315277, IMG submission 203695) | Sediment microbial communities from Yellowstone Lake, YNP, Wyoming, USA - YL17G05_15 | ecosystem: Environmental > Aquatic > Freshwater > Lake > Sediment | place: USA: Wyoming | collected... | reverse complement strand
AATCCAGACTTTCCCATCCCCAGGAATGGCCTGGATGGCATTCAGCAGTATATTCAGCAGCACCTGCTTGATCTGCTCCGCATCCACATTCACGGGCGGGAGATTGGACATAAAGTCTTTGGAAATAGTAACATTCTTCTTCCGGGCTTCGGTGGCGATCAGAAATTCTATTTTCTCGATGATGGTGTTTACATTTTCTCCCTGGAGGTTGGGCTCCGAAGGCCGGGCAAATCCCAAAAGTTCGTTGATCAGGGTGGTCAGCCGGTCAATCTCCCCGGAGGCCACCTTGAGAAAATAATTTCGAAATTCTTCATCTTCCATGCGCTCGGGAAGGAGCTGGGTAAAGGTCTTGATGGAAACCAGGGGGTTGCGAATCTCATGGGCCAGACTGGAAATCAAAGTCCCCAGGGAGGCCAGTCGGTCCGCTCGCCGCATGATATTCTGTGATTTTTTCAGACTTTCATACAGGTTGGCATTCTCGATGGCGATGGCCAACTGGTTGGCCAGGGTATTCAGAAGGTCGAGGTCTTCCCGGTAATACATCTCTTCTTCGAATTTATGCCCCAGGTTGATAAAGCCGATCAACCGGTCCATGTAAATAAGCGGCAGGCAGACCTCTGCCTGAAATCGTGCCATCACCTTAAAAAGCTCTTCCTCTTCAGGACTCCTCAGTTTGCCCTCCAATTCGGGGCGCAGGATTGCTTCTTTCTTTTTGTGGAGCCAGCGAATGATCGGATCCCCGCTTTTAAAAGATACATCCGCCATTTCATTTTCTGGCAAGCCCCGCACCAGGGCCCGGCGGAAAATTTCTTTTTCCGGGTTGTAAAGAAAGATAGATATGCGCGTAACAATCATACTTTTTTCCACTGTGTCCGCAAGCATGGGAAGCAGACGGTTCAGGTCCATGATGGTCACGAGGCGACGGCTAAATTCCTCCAGAACCCGGTGGTAAAAATATTTGTCCCTGACAATGATTTGGTGCATCGCCCGATCCATCCGGTACTTAACTCCTTCGAAAGCTAAGGCTGCGACGATCCCAATCGAGAGGATGAGAAAGGAGAAGGATAAATCTATTTGATGGAAATAATATCTTTCCAAAAGAATAATGAATAAAAGAACGGGGGCACCCAGAAGGGATATGGATAAAAGGTATCCCATCCCCTTGGCCATAAAGACACCTACGTCCATCAGGCGATGCTGGACGAGAGAATAGGCGGCGATAAAGAGTCCAACGGTAACGACAATGCTCCCAAATGGGTAAACCTGCATTCCAAAAATGGGCAAAAAATTCAGGCTACCCAGGACAAAGCTTACGCCGATGGCCAGAAAAAAGTACTTCAGCCTGTGCCGTTGATAGCTATCGGCGCGACTGTACCCCCGGACCATATACGAAAAAGCGATGAAGAGAGCGGACATAAATTGCAGGAGGAAAAGAAAGTATAGAGGGCCACCTTTGAAAGAATATCCCCAGGGATAAACGATTACCTCTTTGACAAAGTAGCGGGTCCAACTAAACGCTGCCAGAAAACAGGAGAGGCCGTAAAAAATTAAAAGGATTCTTCTGGCTCTCCGGGAAAATCCTTGGGGATTGGTAAAAAGAAAGGCAAAATGCAGAAAGGTCGGGGGGATGAAGAGAAGCGGGATCCGGAAAATGTTTGCCCACTTCTTAGCAAAATCAGCATCGGGGGCGCTGATGAGTCCGGCCCAATCAATGTTCCACATGCAAACGCATAGAAGCATAATCGCAAAAATTTTATTGATTGGATTGGGCTTTTTCTTGGAATAGACAAAAAGACCCACGAAGAGATAAGCTAAAGCGGCGATTATCGGGGGGAGGGCATAGATGTTCACTTCATCCCTCCTTCGCGGCGCAAAGGAGGAGGTGGCTGTTGCCTAGGCAGCTCTTGTGCAACCCCTGCAATCTAAAGCCAATGCTCTTCAAAAGCTCCTCAATTTCTTTTTCAGCTGGATTATCCCGGTTTTCCATCTGCTTTTTTCTGCGCCCGTTTTAGCATCTCGGGGGTTCGGTCCCCAAAACCTTAGGCCCCCGGCGCGCCAGTTCTAAACTCAAAAGCCATGGGGCACAACCTGCGTCTAGAAAAAAACCCGGTGAAGAAGGGGGTTCACCCGGATTCTCCACTGCTTCCTGGAGGCGTTTCCGGTGCGGGGGAAATCGCTTGAAGAACAATTCATAAAAGAGCCATCAAATTTCAAATCCGATTTCTCGATCTGTCAATCTTTTCGACCAGAAACAGCCTTTTCTAAAGGAAGGTCAGAACTTCATGCTTTCAACCTCCCATACCACCTCTACCGCTGACAGTCAAGAACATTCCCCGCCAAAGAATTTGGTCAGAAGAAATCTTAATGGAAAGGGTCGCCGACGGCATGCGAGGAAAATTAAATCTTGAAAAGTTTGTAGCGATCTTTCGGTCAAATATCCTAAAGCGGAGTGGGTAAACCCTTTAACCCGTATTCTTTCCAAGCCTTTGGAATTTATCGACAATTCGGTAGGATCGGAGGGTTTGGGGAGGCGTCAAACTGACCCCGATGATATCTGCCGGATGATCCAAACCGAAAGAGACGTCTTCAAGATATTCATCGGCAATTTACACTTGGAATTCCGGAGGAGTCGAGGAACCAGGGCCGGCGGCTCTGGTGGGGAAACAGGAACATCTTGCCTCTATAAACTCCTCCTCCATCTAATAGCTGGGAAGGTTGAATCAGCAATCATCTCAATATACCTATCCTTAAAGTGGTTTTTGAAGGGTTCATACCTTCCCAAAAGCCATTACCACGTTCGTCCCCCCCAAGCCGAAGCAATTGACCATGGCGACCTGAATATCTTTCCTTCTCGCCTTTTGGGGGACGTAATCCAGGTCCAATTCCGGATCTGGAACTTCATAATTGATGGTCGGTGGAAGAACCCCCTCGTACAACGCCAAACACGCGGCAATCCCCTGCATGGCCGCCGCTCCACCCATCGAGTCCCCCGTCGCGGCTTTGATCGAACTGACTGCCAACTTATAGGCATGATCCCCAAATACACTCTTAATCGCCTGGCTCTCCTTCTTATCCAGTACAACGCCCGAATAGGCGTGCCCGCAGATATACCCAACATCTTCAGGCCTCAACGAAGTATGCGCAAGAGTAATTTGAAACGCCTTGATTATATCCCCCGCTTCCGGACTGAAAAAATTTGAGTCCGAAGCATCGTTGGTCAACCCGAATCCGAGGACTTCGGCGTAAATCCTTGCCCCCCGTTTTCGGGCATGCTCCCATTCCTCGACGATCAAAGCCCCCGCCCCCTCCCCCAAAATATACCCGGCTCTCCTCTTATCATAAGGACACATCACCCTCTTTGGATCTCCATCGAGGGACGTCATGGAATTGGACGCCGAATACAATCCAAAGGTCAGGGGATAAATGGGCGTATCCGTCCCGCCAGCAACCACAATCTCCGCCATATCGCTGGAAACGACATGGTAGGCATTCGCAATGGCCACGATCCCCGAAGAGCACCCGGTAGAGACCGCCATATTATACCCATGAATCCGGAAAGCTTCCGCCAACGCTCCGATCATGGCATTGTGGTTCATTTTCCCCACAAAGGAGGGATGAACCCGCTTCAGACCCCGTTCATAAAAAGTAGACCCAAATTTTTCATAGATATCCATGGGGCCCAATGCCGTCCCATAACTTATACCCACCCGATAGGAATCTTCCTTCCCCAGGTCGAGCTGAGCATCTTCGAGGGCTTTTTGGGTGGATACAATGGCAAACTGGGTCCCACGGGATAGCCGGCGGGCAGTCTTCGGGTTTATATAATCGGTGGGATCGAAATCATTGACTTCCCCCGCAAACTTGCAGGGGTAAGAAGAGGCATCAAACCGAGTAATGCGACCGATCCCGCACTCTCCGGAGATTAGAGACTCCCAGAATTTATCTTTGCCGATTCCGATGGAAGAAACAACCCCGAGCCCTGTGACGACCACACGCCTTTTCATCGATCTCCTCCCTGCGGAGCTAGTCAGGTGCTATAGGAATTTTCTCCGCACGGCTTCACAGGTTAGTCCAGAATACTCTTAATGCCCCAATGCCCCTTCCTCGAGATGAAGTCTCCAATCCCGGCAGCCTCAAAAATAAAAACCACATAAAAAATATTCAGGGTTTAAAGGAGGTAAAACAAAACACTGAGGGAATATATACAAAATTGGCTTAAAAGTCAATAAAAATAATTAATATAAATATTTCTTTAAAACTTTTCCCCATGGAAGGTATTCACCCCCACCAACTTTCCCACCGGTTTGTAGATCTTTGGGGAGACCCACGGTCCCCCGAGAATTCCATCCTGGATCGCCCAACTTCGTCCGCGGACGGACTTTTCCGCTCCTTGCATGCGAAAGGCAGCGGAGCCGTCCAGACGCTCGTAGAGCCTTCCCCCAGGGAGGAATTCCCGGTCAATTTCTTCCATCTGCTTCCGTCCCTCCATGTATCCGAAGCCGTTTCTTTCGTACTGGATGGCATTGTGGTAGAAAAGGGCTTCCGCGGAGATAATGGAAGTACCCAACCTGGAGGCAAAACGCTCCAGAAGGGGCAGGAACGCCCCCAGCAATCTCAGCCCGGGACGGACCTGGCCTGGAGCCAGCCCGGCTTTCATCGCCCGTTCTTCTTCGGCCACATTTCTCCCGGCCGTCCCGAATAGAGTATCCTTTCCCCGGGTATCCCGGTCGATTTGAAAGCGTTCTCCCCGGGGGTTGTTGATCACTATGAAAGAAAGCTCCAGGTTGTCCATAAAAGGGGTATCGGAAATCTGCAGGAAGAAGATCGAGTCCTGGTCTTCCAGTCGCCACTTGACGTCGATGGAGGCGAAGCCATGGGTTTCCGGCGTGTGGAACTGCACCACCTTATCCCCCTCCCGGTTGAGGAGGGTGTTTCGATCGATCCCGAACAGGGAAAGTAGCGGGGGCGGGATCAAGCTCCGGTAGAGCTTGATTCGTTCTTCCGGCGGGAGATGATTGATCTCATAGAGCGAACGGTATTTCATTCATCGATGGGGGCTCGAGGATCCCAGGGAGCGGAGAAAAGTCAAGATCACTTTACTCAAGGCTTCAGGGGCTTCCAGCATCACCGTGTGGCCGGCTCCCTCGACGATTTCCATCTTCGATCCAGGAATCTTGCCTTTTAGATACTCAGAGTATTTTACGGGGGTCAGACGGTCTTCGCGTCCGCAAACCATAAGTGCGGGCAGGTGAATCTTATCCACCTCCTTCATAATGTCGAACTGATCACAGGCTGCCATGTCATGATACCGCACCCGGGGGCTCGTCTTCGCCCATTCCCGCTCTCCTTCGGAAAGCAATTCGGGAGTGGCTCCCGAGCTGAATCCCCACGGCTCAAACCGGGGCTCGATTTTTCCCTCGGCCATCTGCCTCAACCTTTCCAGCGCCTCCGGCAGGACCCGGAGGCGGGCACCCGTTCCGATCAAAAGGACGGCCCTCAGCTTTTCTGGGTACTTAAGAGCAAAGTCTTGAACGACCCCACCCCCTAAAGAATGGCCCCCTAAGGCAATTTTCTCCATCCCCAGCAATCCGAAAAAATCTTTTACGAACTCACGATACTCCGCGATGCTCTTCATCCCCTCCCCCTCTGACTTTCCGTGGCCCGGGAGGTCGACAGCCAGTGAGTCGTAACCATCCGCCAATCCCTCCATTACCTTCCGCCACAGGCCGGCGTTCCCGCCACTTCCGTGAATCAAGACGACCGTCATATCCGGGCTGGAGGTTCTGGATTTTTTCTCGAGATAATGGATCTTCGTTCCTTTTACCACCACTTCAGGCATAGCTTGCTCCTTCTGCTATTTTTTCCACATCAGGCTCCACGGCGAATTCCAAATTTTCTGGAAATTATCATACAATCCGCTACTTTTCAAGTCATTATTGATGATCTCGTAAAAAGTCTGAAAAGACGTATTTCCGTCATTCCGGCGAAAGCCGGAATCCAGTTATTTCAAATACTTAAAAATTCTCTGGACTCCGGTTTCCACCGGAGTGACGACTTTTTACGAGAACATCATTATTGACAAAACGCCTTCCGGCGTTATACCTTTACCCGTGCCTTCACCGATAGAAACGTGGGCATGAATCTCGAAACAAATATAGAAACGAATATTTTCTCTGTGACCACCGTGGTTTGATTTTACGAGTCTGAAGGGAATAATGGGAAAACATGGAATCCTTTGAACAGGCAGCCATCCTGGCTGCGAAAAAGGCTGGACTGCTTCTAAAACGCAGACTCGGCTGGAAAAGACAGGTGAAATATAAGGGGGTCGTGAATTTGGTCACCGAGATGGACCTTCTCGCTGAGAAGGTCATCGTCTCCGAAATCCGCAAACGCTACCCCGACCATAGCCTCCTTGCCGAAGAAAAAACCGACCTGAGGGGGGATTCTCCCTACCGCTGGGTTATCGATCCTTTGGACGGGACAACCAACTACGCCCATGGCTATCCAGTTTTCTCCTTGTCCATCGCTCTGGAGAAGGCAGGAGAGGTGATCCTCGGTGTGGTCTACGACCCCACGCGCGATGAACTCTTCGTGGGTAAGAAAGGAAAAGGGGCGCGTCTTAACGGACGGAAAATCCACGTTTCCTCAACCCCCAAACTGTCCGAATGCTTACTGGCCACTGGGTTCCCCTATGACATCCGGGAGACCGCGGCTGACAACTTCGATCACTTCCGAAATTTCGCCCTCCGCGTCCACGCCGTTAGAAGGGCCGGCTCCGCAGCCTTAGATCTATGCTACGTAGCCGCCGGGCGTTTCGACGGATTTTGGGAGATGAAGCTGGGCCCCTGGGATTTGGCCGCCGGGAGCCTGATGGTCAGGGAAGCGGGGGGAAAAGTCACTGATTTCCTGGGGACCCCCCTCGTTCTGGATGGAAAATACGTTTTAGCCAGCAACGGAAAGATTCACCGGGAAATGATCCAGCTTTTGAAAAGGGGACGATTTTGAGGATCGATTGGGAAAGAGGCTTTTATTTTCTGAAAACCTTATACCTTCCCAAAAGCCATTACCGCATTCGTCCCCCCCAGGCCGAAGCAATTGGCCTTGGCGATCGTCTCCACCGCCCGCGTCACTGCCTGGTCCGGAACGACCCTCTCGATCCTGATTTTGGGTAGCCGTTCCACCCCTCTGCCGTCGAGGATGGCGGGCGACTCACTCGAAAGCATCAATCATCTCCCTCGAAGGCTACCGCCCGGATCGGGAAGGACTCGAGGCCGCCCATCTTTGCCGGGATGCCGAAAAAAAGAAAGCGCGTCCGGGTCAGAGCCCCAAGATTCGCCAGGCCCTCGATAATCGGGATGTTATTGGAAAGCATGAAATCGTGGATGAAATAGGAGTTAAGGTCTTTCATCAGGAACTGGGTGGCCTCCGGGAAGACTGTATCATCGACACCCAACATCTTGATTCTCTTCTCCAGGAAGTACTCGGCCCCCTCCTTACCGATGTAAGGGCGATCCCACCCGGGGTGATCGGCATTACCCACAAGGACGATGTCCCCTTGGCCAATCGGAAACCGACGCAAGACGTCTCTGCCGACCTCGGTCTTTGGCGGCAACCCCTTGCAGTTTACCAAGACGGCCATGCCGAAAAGGTTCGTCAGGGGCATTTCGCTGATGTCGTCCGCGTTCCGCCCGTGGCGTACGGGAACGAAGTGCGATGGAGCTTCCACGTGAGTCGAAATATGGCTCTCCATTTCGATGTTGTGCATGAGCTCACCGGGGGGGAATTTGAACTGCTTGATCTCGTATTTCCTCGGCGGCAGCCCCACCGGCCCTTCAGCAGCCCCCGGGGACACTTTCTTAGAGAGATCGACAATTCGAGCCTGTGCCAGTTTGGCCGCAACATCTTCAATATTCATAGTTCCTCCCGATTTGATTCAGCAAGTAAAGTAATTTGGTCGGGGCTTCACTGCCCCACAAAATTATTTAGCACAAGGATCCGGTGCTGTCAAACAGAGAGCAAGACAGACGTTAGCGTTTATTGATCCGATGTTAGCAGTTGAGACTTGCCCCTTGCGGTATCCTTATTATTGGGGAGACCCGGAAGGAAAGTCTTTTTTTACCCCTACTAAATTTATTCTTGACATGTTGAAGAAATGCCTATAATTTGGAAAAAATCTGTCATTAATTTACCCAATATGGGTCAAAAGCAAGGCCATCCGAATGGAAAATCTCGGGGATACGATTCGGGATGAACGGCGCAAACGTAAGCTCACCCTCGAACGGCTCTCGGAAAAAACAAATCTTTCCAAAAGTTTTCTCAGCCAGGTCGAAAGGGGCCTGGCTCAGCCTTCCATCAGTTCCCTTAAAAAGATCGCCCAGGAGTTCGCCATCAGCGTGGTCGATCTCTTCAGCTTGGAACTGAAGGAAAAGGCGCGCATGGACCCGCCGGTGGCCGTTGGGAAAAATGCGCAGCCTACGTTGAGGATGTAAAAGTCGTTCGGGCAAACCGGCGCAAGAGTCTGACCCTTCCGGGCTCTAGAGTTTCTTATGACCTGTTAACCCCAGATCTTAATCGCTTGGTGGAAGTTATCTACCTTCGAACGAACCCGGCTGAAAGTTCTGGAGACGAACCCGTTATAGACCCGCCGGGGGAAAAATTCGGTGTGGTTCTAAAAGGAACGCTCGAAGTTCGTATAAAGGACGATATTTACGAACTTCAGTCGGGGGACAGTATCTATTTTCCAGCCCATTTCCCCCATTCCTGGCGCGGGGTGGGGAACGAACCGATCGCAGCCATCTGGGTTTTGACACCGCCTAGGTTTTAGGAAGGCCGAAGTTTGACCCCCATCTATTTATGAAGAGGTGTTACAATCCATTGGGGACAAAATGAAGCCAAATCAATTTTTAAAAGGGGCGTCCAGCGAGCAAACTAATCGATCTTAGCCAGGAAATTTATCAAGGAATTGGCAATTATAAATTCACGGATAAGAAAAACAAGAGAGGAGGGCAAAATGAGCAAGGATAGCGTGGTGAAATATGACGAAAGAGGGGTTATGGACGGGGGGACCGTGGGTCTGCCCCGGAAGATGAGCCGGGAGATCTGGCTGCAGGAGGTCTTTCCCGAATGGGGCACCTACTTGAATTACGAGATCGATCAATTCAAAGTCAAGCCCAAGACGGGCGCCATGTGGTACTTTGGAGGCCCGTCGTTTGCCCTGAAGTCTCAGGCGGGAGCGGTTTTCCTGGTGGACCTTTATGCCGGCCCCAGCCTCTTTACCGATTATTCCTACTGCGGCGTTTGCCGTACCAGCGGAGCCGATAAGCTCTACTGGATGCGCCTCAATCCCCACGTGGTCGATCCCTGGAAATTTAAACGGCTCGATGCGGTTTGCATTACCCATCATCACCAAGACCATATGGATTTCTATACTATCCAGGCTGCCCTGCAGACGACGAAATGCAAGTTCATCGCTCCCCCGGAGACTTGCCGACGGATCCAGAAAAACATGGGAGTGCCGGAAGATCGTATCATTGTGGCACGGGTGGGCAAAAGCGTTCAGATCGAAGACATGAAGGTTGACTTTGCTCCCAACTTTGATGTGATCGTAACCAAGACCGGCTTTGATACCCCGCAGCCTTTCGAAGAAGTGGCCGTCAGCTTCATCTTCAACACTCCGGGCGGGGGGATTGCCTTCTTAGGAGATACCCTCTACCACAATGGGTATCGTATGGTGGGAGAGAAATACAAGGTCGATGTGGTCTGCATGGACATGGGCAACAATGCCCCTGGTTATACCGACAAGATGTCACCGTGGGACGTCTGGCGGGTGGCCGAGGCCCTGAATGCCAAGGTCGTCATCCCGGACCATTTCGACAACTGGGCCAACTGCTATGAAGATCCCCATTACCTCGTAGACATTGTCAACCGGAAGAATAAGGAGAACCGGCCGGAGATGAAGACCGTCATCCTCCTTCCCGGGGCCCGGTATACGCACCCGGATGATCAAAACATGGGCCGCTACGTATACCCGGACTGGCGGGAATGGATGGATTGGAGAAAGAGTGTGGAGTACGGCCAGAAAAAATAAAGGGTCTGGCCCGATCCGGGCTGGAAGCCCGGGTCGGGGGTGAAGGGGAAGGAAAGGGGGCTAGCGATGAAAGAGGCCATGTATTTTGGCGAAACGGAAATGGGCAAAGCCATAAAGTTACTGGGCCAGTACCGCAAAAAGGCCGTTATCCTGGCGGGGGGCACGGATCTCGTTCCCAAGATCAATTACTACAAGCTCAAGCCGGAAATTTTGGTTTACATCGGCAAGCTGGGGCTGGACTACATCCGGGAGAAAAACAGGAAACTGCTTATCGGTGCGACCACCTCGATGGCCAAGATTGCGGCCAGTAAGCTTGTGGCCAGGAAGGCCGGCGCATTAGCCGAGGCTGCGCGGCAGGCCGGAACATCGGCCATTCGTACCGCCGCCACCATCGGAGGCAACCTGGCTAATGCTTCGCCGGCCGCAGACTTGGCGACACCGCTCCTGGCCATGGACGCGGAGCTCTTGCTGAGGAGCGACAAGGGGAAACGCACTGTACCCCTGAAGGATTTTTTCACTGGGCCCGGGAAGACGGTGCTCCGGCCGGGTGAGTTGATCGTGGAGATTGCCATACCGCCGGCCAAGGGTAAAACGGTGTTTCTGAAATTGGGCCGGCGCAAAGCGATGACGCTATCGGTTGTAAACGTAGCGGTCCGTCTGGAGATGGGCGGTAAGAAATGCCAGGATGCCCGGATCGCCATGGGTTCCGTGGCGCCCACGCCGTTGCGGTGCCTCCGGGCGGAAGAGCTGCTCAAGGGTAGAGGGCCTGATAGGGCCTTGTTTGCCCAATGTTCTGTCGAAGCGATGGCGGCATGCAACCCCGTAGATGACCAGAGAGCGACAGCCTGGTACCGTCGGCGAGCAGGGACAGCGCTGCTTGCCAGAGCACTGGCCCAGGCCGCTGGCCTTGCGGAAGAGTAAGGAGGGAAACCAACCATGAAATACGCTCTTTCCTTTATTTTAAACGATTTGCCCGCAGATGTTCTGGTCAAGCCCACCGACACGCTTTTGGATGTGCTCCGGGAAAAATTAGGCGTCGTAAGTCCGAAGCGCGGGTGTGATACCGGCGACTGCGGGGCTTGTACTGTTTTGTTGGAGGGCGAACCGGTTCGATCCTGCCTCACCATCGCGCTGACGGTTGCCGGTAAAGCCGTCGAGACGGTGGAGGGCCTGAGCCAGGATGGTAAACTGCACCCATTACAGCAGTCGTTCCACGAACACTATGCCGCTCAGTGCGGCTTCTGCACACCGGGGATGCTCATGTCCGCCAAGGCCTTGCTCGACAAGAATCCCAAGCCCACCCGGGAAGAGATCGTAGAGGCCATCTCCGGCAACCTCTGCCGGTGCGGGGCCTACGAAGAAATCGTTGAAGCCATCGCCGCCGTGGCCAGCGGCCGGGGGAAGGAGCAGGGACGATGACAGATTATGTGGGTAAGCCAGTATTGCGATATGATGGGATCGGCCATGTAACGGGCCGCACCACTTATGTGGATGATATCCAGCGTCCCGGGATGCTCTACATCAAGGTCCTGGGCAGCCCCGTCCACAAAGGGACCATCCGGCGCTTGGACTTCTCCGCAGCGGAGAAGATGCCCGGCGTCGCCGGAGTGATCACGGCCAAGGACGTCCCGGGGGCGAACGCCTACGGGCTGATACCCGATCAGCCGGTTTTCACCCCGGAGCACCTCCGCTTCAAGGGCGAGCGCATCGCCGCGGTAGCCGCAGTTGATGAAGATACCGCGATGGAAGCGTTGGAAAAAATCAAGCTGGAGGTCGAGGAACAGACGCCGGTATTCGATCCCTTTGAGGCGATGCAGCCGGGTGCGCCCCGGGTTCGGCCGGAGGGCAACGTCTTTGACTTCGATAGCGGCCAAACCCGCAAGATCCGGCTGGGAGACGTGGAGAAAGGCTTTAAAGAAGCCGACTTCATCGTCGAAGGCAAGTATACCAACTCCATGAACGAACACGCCCCGATGGAACCCCAGGTCTCGGTCGCATACATTGACGAAAGCGACCGCCTGGCCATCCATACGGTCAGCCAGGATCTTTACTTTCACTTAGGGATGCTGACCGCCATTTTTAAACTGCCGATGAATAAAGTCCGCTACATCGGGGGGACAGTCGGCGGTGGCTTCGGGGCCAAGAACGACATCCACTGCGACCACGTTGCCGGCCTCATGGCGCTCAAACTCCGCAAGCCGGTCAAGTACCGGCTCACCCGCAGCGAGG
>Ga0315277_10009646_pt1 | contig 12316 bp, 9 predicted proteins | sample YL17G05_15_MG_FD_203695 | JGI IMG/M metagenome (GOLD analysis project Ga0315277, IMG submission 203695) | Sediment microbial communities from Yellowstone Lake, YNP, Wyoming, USA - YL17G05_15 | ecosystem: Environmental > Aquatic > Freshwater > Lake > Sediment | place: USA: Wyoming | collected... | reverse complement strand
TCCGCCCCCATCCCAGCGATATCACCGACATTGTCTCCGACATTATCCGCGATGACCGCGGGATTCCGGGGGTCGTCTTCAGGAATTCCTGCCTCCAGCTTCCCCACGAGATCTGCTCCCACATCTGCCGCCTTGGTAAAGATACCTCCCCCTACGCGGGCAAAGAGGGCAATGGAGCTTGCTCCAAGGGAAAATCCGGTCAGGATGTTGATGACCGCAAACGGGGCAAGACCGGTGAGATAGCTGATGGCATAAAAAAGTCCTGACAAACCCAGAAGCCCCAGACTCACGACGGTCATGCCTGCTACCATACCGCTGGAAAAGGATACACGGAACGCCCGTGCCATCCCATCCTGAGCCGCCTGAGTTGTCCGGACATTCGCAAGAGTGGCGGCATTCATCCCGATATACCCTGCCGTGGCAGACAGTACTGCCCCTACGATGAAACAGACGGCGGTAAGCGGACTGATTACGAGGGCGAGCACGATTGCGAGTAGAACCACGAAGATCGCGATGGCCGTATACTGCCGTTTGAGGTATACCATCGATCCCAGTCGGATCGCTCCAGCAATTTTTTGCATCAGTTCGTTTCCGGCGGGTTCTCTCCTCATGGAGATGAATGAATACCCCGCAAAAATCAACCCCAGAACTGCACACACCGGTGCAAACAAGAATAAATCCATGTTGTTCCTCCTTTCTCAAGATGGGTAGAAGTCATCAGCCGGAGGGCGGTTGATGGCGGACTTCATCGCCATGAAAACAGAAGTCATCAGCCGGAACACCGGCGGTTCGTGGCGGACCTCATCGCCTTTTGAATCTGTACCGTTATTGTCCCGGATTATTAAATCAGTATCTCTCTGCTGTCATGTTTTAAAAAAGATTATGTAACGGAAACTCCAATTTCTGTACATAAGGTGATGGAGTTCACCACATAACCGCCTTTTGTGCTGATAACTCCTGCCCGTTCCAGGTTTTGTGACCTGCATTCAATACTAGGACAGGAGGAGTATCGTGCACAAATCATCAACCCATCTATCCCCCGCTTCTTTCGAACCCACAGGATCTCCAGGGCATCCACTTTCCCAATTCCCTGATTCAGTCCTTGAAGACCTCCCGGTTCTCATGAACAAGGGAATCGCTCTTCTTCATGAACTCGGCCCGGTCATGGAAACCCAGGGAAAGACCCTCACCAGCCTTCGGGACAGGTTAGCCGAAGGTCGGTTCCAGCTGGCTGTCCTCGGCCAGTTCAAGCGGGGGAAAAGCACCCTGCTCAACGCCCTGCTGGGGGAGGACATCCTCCCGAGCTCGGTCATCCCGCTCACGGCAATTCCCACCTTCATCCGTTACGGACCGGGACGATCCGTCCATGTTCACTTCCAGGACCAGCGGAAAGAAGAGATCTACCCTTCGGATGACGCAAACTGGATGAGTAAGACACTTCTTGGATATGTCTCCGAGGTCGTGAACCCAAAGAATGCGAAGGGAGTCTCCTACGTGGAGATCACGCATCCCTCCCCCCTTCTCAAAGATGTGGTCCTGATCGACACCCCCGGAATTGGATCCACACACCGCCATAACACGGAGATGACCCTCAACTTCCTTCCCCAGTGTGATGCGGCACTCTTCCTGGTCTCCGCTGACCCCCCGATCACGGAAGTGGAAGTGGACTTTCTCTGGCAGGTGCGGGAAAAGGTTGCCCGGGTGTTCTTTGTCCTGAACAAGATTGACTACCTCTCCGAGACCGAGCGGGAGACCGCTCTTGCGTTCCTCCGCAAAGTCCTTACTGAGAGTATCGGCATCCTACCCGACGGCCAGATCTTTCCCGTCTCTGCGAAGCAGGCTCTCATGGCAAAAGAAACCGGTGACCCGGCATTGCTTGCTTTAAGCGGCCTTACCCGCGTCACCGACAACCTCATCGATTTCCTGGCACGGGAAAAAAGCCGTGTTCTCCGGGAAGCCGTGGGGCGGAAGGCGCTTGACGTTATCTTTGATGCCACACTTCAGGTCAACTTGGAGATGCGATCCTTGGAGATGCCCATCACCGACCTCGAAGAACGCCTCATGCTCTTCAGACAGAAGATCGATGAAGCGAAGCGTCAGCGCCAGCATGCCCAGGACATCCTGAACGGCGACAACAAGAGGGTCGTTGCGCTTCTTGAAGAAGAGTGTGTACAATTACGGGAGAAGTCACATCAGCATCTGGAGGCTATCGCCACCTCTGCAATTGCATCCACCCCGGAACTCGATGCCCAGATTGCGGAGAACGCCATTGCCTTGGAGATCCCGGTCTACTTTGAGCATACCCTTGGTGAAGTCACCAAAACATTTGACGAGGAGGTGGTCACCATCTTATCAGGCCACCAGAATAGGGCTGCTGCACTGGTTGAATCCATCCGGGTAGCTGCATCAACGCTCTTCGAGATCCCCCACCATGCCCCGGCGACCAGTAAGTTCCTGGTCCTGGCACGGGAACCGTACTGGGTCTCCCGGAAGTCCTGGTCCGGAATGCTGGGGACGATATCACCGGACCTGATCGAGCGGGCCCTTCCTAGGTCACTGCGGGAACAGCGGATCAAGGCTCGTATCGGGAAAGAGATCCAGTCGCTCGTCATTCACAATGTTGAGAACCTGCGGTGGGCTACGTTGCAGAACATTGACGCAGCATTCCGGGTCTTTTCACGGGAGCTTGACGAAGACCTTGCCCACACCATTGAAGCCACGCACGGGGCCATCGCTGCCGCGTACGTGCGGCGAAAGGAACATGCGGATGAGATTGTGGACCGGATCCGTCGTCTTCAGCAGGCGTCCCGAGAACTGCAGGCGCTCATCACTGTGTTCACCGCTCCCGCAGGGTCTCCCTGATTATGGCCACTGAGATCTCCTGCTTGGATTCGCCGGTCGATGGGCAGATCTATTCGCGAAGCGTAAGTTACGTACGGGAACGCCGGTGCCCGGCTTGAGGGATTTTCTTGTGGATTCGGAACGGGTCTCGTACGGCGGGAAGGATGATTGCAGGATCACCCCGTTCTTGTTCTGTCCGGCGTGTGGGTGAAGTGCCAGTCTCATGGGCAGGATGAATATTCGGGAAACCTGCTTTAACTACGTTGTAAAAGGAGAGGGGCCCATTATCTCTCATGGGCACTCTTCAAGAGCCCCATAAACAAACACTCATCAGCATCGATCGAATCAATGCCAACGGCATCATCTGATACCGGGAGCCCCAGCCCCCGCACGATTGCTGCCGGTATGCCCTCGTCCGCCTCACCCATGACCAGTTCCGCTGCAGACGCGATGTTGTCGGCTACAGCCCGTTTTGTGACCTCCAGTTTACGGCCGAAGAGATCGCTTCGCCCACGGTCGTCGATGACCGCAGTGATACCGGCGCACCCGATGGCAACCCCGCTGCAGCCCGAGCGCATCGCATGGGTCCGGCTGTCTGCAATGATGACAGCAACCTTCGCACCGCACTGTTCCCCGATCTCCTGTCGGATCCTCACCGCGCTCATATCGGGGTTTTCCGGCAACGGGACAAGGCAGCCGGATGGTGCGTTGGATGCGTCGACTCCTGCATTGGGAAGCAGCGTGCCGTTTGTCATGCAGAGCAGGAAGTGCGGGATCCCGCCGATCACCTCATCACTCTCACGGAGCACAACCTCTGCCGTGCAGGGGTCGATGTCGTACTGTCCTGCCAGTTCCTCAGCCCGCCGTGATGGTACGACATCAGCGAGTGCTATAACGCGTCCTTCCGCGGTTGCGACCATGGATTCGGCAAGCACCAGCACGTCCCCGTCGCGGATACCTCCGCAGGGGGAGGCTCCTGCCGCTGCAATGACCCGTCCTGCGATATCGTCGCCGTCACGGATCAGGCCGGTGGAGAGCCCGAATACGGAAAACGAGCTGTTCACTGCGCCTTCACCAGCCGCTCGTATACCTTCACGACATCAGCCGTTGCCGCGACGTCGTGGGTCCGGACAAGCGATGCCCCTTCCTGCAGGAGCCACAGGGTGACAGCGAGGGAACCGGCAAGACGGTCTTCCGGCAACCGGTCCAGCAGCATCCCCAGAAACGTCTTGCGCGAGATGGCGGCCAGCAGCGGGCGTCCGAATGAAGAGAACTTCTTAAAGTTACGGCACAGGTCCCAGTCATCGTCGACGGACCGGAACGGGGTCCACATGCCGATCCCCGGATCGAGAATGTAATGATCAATACCGTACTGTTCGCACCGCAGGACAACGGTCGCAAGCGCTTTCTCTGTTGCACCAAAACCCGCGGCATCTCCCGGCTGTGAGACGGATGCCATGGCAATCACCGGAAGCCCGGAGGCAGCCGCGATCCCTGCATACCTGTCTGAAGAGAGCCCCGCAATGTCATTGATCATGTGGATCTCGTGCTTCAGGCAGACCTCGAGGACGCCGGGGCTCATCGTGTCAACAGAGACGGTGATCCCGCTCCCATCCATCTCTGCAAGGGCCGCATCGATCCGCTCCGCCTCGGTCCTGCCGCTGATCTGCTGGGTGTTGGGCGCCGTGCTCCGCGCCCCGATGTCAATGATGGAGGCCCCCGCCTCGACCATCTCGACAGCCCTCGTATGAACGGAGTCGTTTTGGACAAAGGAGTCGGTATAGAAGGATTCCGGGCTGCAGTTGATCACGCCCATCAGGCGGACCGGGGCGTCGCCCCCGACAGATATCCCGTTCACTGTACAGGGTCGCATACCCTCCACTTTGCCGCAAGGAACGTGTTCTCCATGAGCGCTGCAATTGTCATAGGGCCGACGCCGCCGGGCACCGGCGTTATTGCAGAGGCGATCCCCCTGACCGCCGCAAAGTCCACGTCTCCGACCAGTTTCCCGTTGATCTGGTTGATCCCTACATCGACCACAACAGCGCCCGGTTTTACCATGTCTGCCGTTATAATCGCGGGTCTGCCGACTGCAGATACCAGGATGTCTGCCCTGCGGGTCTCGTGCGGGAGGTTTTGGGTCCTGCTGTGGCAGAGCGTCACGGTTGCATCGGCGGTGGTGAGGAGCGCTGCCATTGGCCGGCCCACATCGATGCTCCGCCCGACCACGACTGCATGCTGCCCGGCGACGCCGATATGGTTTTTTTCCAGCAGGGTCATGATACCCTTTGGTGTGCAGGGGACGAACCGTGGTGATCCCGAAAAGAGCAGCCCGAGGTTGCAGGGATGAAAACCATCGACATCCTTGTCAGGGCGTACCGACCGGATCACCTGTTCGGAGTGGACTTCTGGGGGGAGCGGCAGCTGGACAAGGATCCCATCAATATCCGGATCATCGTTCAAGCGCCGGATGTCCTCGAGCACACGCTCAGTCGTCACACCAGCAGGCAGGTCGATCGCGACCGACCCGATTCCGACCTCCTCACAGGCGCGGTGCTTCATCCGGATGTACATTTTTGAACCGGGATCACTGCCCACCATGATCGAGGCAAGCCGGGGGTGGAGTCCGGACTTCCCGATCTCATCTTTGAGGGATTCAAGCAGATGTTCCGAGCAGGCTTTTCCATCAAGGATCATGTCAGTTTCCGGTGCAGCACAGACACAGCAGGTCAATCCGGATAGAGCGTGAACCTGCCAGCCATCGTATTGACGCTCGCCTTTATGTCCCTGATTATCGCTTCATTGTGAATATCTTTTACAATCGTGGCGATCCAGCTGCCTATCTGGCGCATCTCTGCCTCCTTCATGCCGCGGGAGGTGACTGCCGGCGTGCCGATCCGCAGCCCGCTTGTAACAAACGGGCTCTTGGTCTCGTTGGGGATCGTGTTCTTGTTCACCGTGATACCGGCTTTCCCAAGAACCGTCTCGGCTTCAAGCCCGGTAATGCCCTGCGAAGTAAGGTCAATGAGCATCAGGTGGTTGTCAGTCCCGCCGGAAACAAGGCGCAGGCCACTGTCGATGAGGGTTTCTGCAAGGGCCCGGGCATTCTTCACGATCTGTTTGTTGTATTCTTTAAATGACGGGCGCAGCGCCTCCTCGAAACAGACCGCTTTTGCCGCAATCGTGTTCATGAGCGGACCGCCCTGCATCCCCGGGAAGACCGCTTTGTCAATCGCCTGGGCATATTCGCTGTCGCACATGATCGCGCCGCCGCGTGGCCCGCGGAGCGTCTTGTGGGTCGTGGTGGTGGTGAAATCTGTGACGCCAACTGAGGTGGGGTGGACGCCGGTTGCGCAGAGCCCGGCGATATGGGCGATGTCTGCCATGCAGTACGCGCCGACACTGTCGGCAATCTCCTGGAATGCCGCAAAGTCGATCGTGCGGGGGTATGCCGAAGCGCCGCAGACAATGATCTTCGGTTTTTCCTTTCTTGCCATCTCGTCGACAATACCGTAATCAAGCATCTCGGTCTTGGGGTCAAGGCTGTACTGGGAGACTTTGTAAAACTGCCCGGTAAAACTGACGGGTGATCCATGGGAAAGGTGACCGCCCTGTGTCAGCTTCATGCTCAGCAGTCCCTCCCCAAGCTTCATGAACGCAAAATACACCGCCATGTTTGCCTGGGTGCCCGAGTGCGGCTGGACATTTGCATGCTCTGCTGCAAAGAGTTTCTTCAGCCGGTCACGGGCGAGGTTCTCTGCCATATCGTGAAACTCGCACCCGCCGTAGTACCGCTTGCCGGGGTATCCCTCCGCATATTTATTGGTCATGATCGATCCCACCGCCTCAAGTACTGCACGGGAAACAAGGTTCTCTGATGCGATGAGTTCCAGTCCATTCTGCTGCCGCAACCGTTCCTTTTCGATGATATCTGCTATCTGCGGATCTGTTTTTGCCAGATAAGACATATGGAAAAAGGTTGGCTCCGATCAGGTAATACATTTTGGTTCTCTCCTCCCCGGAATGCCTCCTTATTACCACGGTATCCTTTTTTGCACCATGTCAGTGCGTCATGCAGGGCAAAAAGACCCGTGGAAATTTCAGTAAAATTAAAAAACAGAGCACAAACCTTTTTTCCTTATCAGGCGACAAATACTATTATTTATCAGGAGAGCGCGTCCATTATGACCACAGTGGGCGCATAATGGCTCCATAGAATGCAAAGACAGGTATCTGAATTAATGGACGAACCGGAGAAATTGATCAGGATGACGAACGGATCAGCAGGAGGGGCTGCAGGCGATGACCGCATTGCAGCGCTGGAGAGGAAGGTAAGGGAGCAGGAAGCCCTTGTCAAGGGCATTACCGAAGAGCTCCTCGATATGAAATCAATCGTGATGAAGCTCTCCAAGGCAAGCGAGGAGCGCAGCCGGCAGGAGTTGAAAAGGGTTCAGCCCATCGTGCAGGGCGCCCAGCCGCCGTCAGCCGCTGGTTCTGCAGCGGGCGGGAGCACCATCGTGATGCGACCCAAGTCCGCCCGACAGGGGGAGCCGGCGAAACCTGAGGAATCGGCGATGGATATGATCATGCAGCCCGACGGGACCATGAAGCTCGAACAGAGACGGGGCGACAAGAATTATATCGTTGCGTCGGCGGGATATGGCAGGAAGAAGGGCAAAGAGCCTGCCAAAAAACCAAGCGATCTCATCTACGCCACTGATGATGAGAAAACCAGTCCTGCAAAGAAGTAACGGGGCCTGTGTCTTTGCATATCACCGAGCTGGAGATCGATAATTTCAAGTCTTTTTCAAAAAAGACAAAAATTCCTTTTCTTGAGGGGTTCACGGTCATCTCCGGGCCCAATGGTTCGGGAAAGAGCAATATCATCGATTCCATCCTCTTTGTCCTAGCCCTGTCAACCGCCCGGAACCTGCGGGCCGAGAAACTCACTGACCTCATCAACCTCAATTCCGGAAAAAACACGGCAGAAGTCGCGCTGGAGTTCTCCGACGGGACGAAGATCCGCCGGCGCATCAAGCGGACCGGCAACGGGTATTACAGTTACAATTACTTAAACGACCGCGTCTGCAAGCAGGGCGACATCGTTGAGCACCTGTCCCGGCACGGCATCAAGCCGCACGGGTATAATGTGGTCATGCAGGGGGATGTCACCCGGATTATGGAGATGAGCGACTTTGAGCGGCGGAAGATTATTGATGAAATTGCGGGTGTTGCCGAGTTCGACCAGAAGAAGGAGCAGGCACTGCGGGAACTGGACATCGTCAGGGAGCGGATCGAGCGCGAGGAGCTGCTCCTCATCGAGCTGCAGAAACGGACGAACGAACTCAAACGCGAACGGGAGCATGCACTCGAGTACCAGAAATGGCAGAAGCAGCTGGTGTTCTTCCAGAACTGCCGGTCTGCAGCCCAGCTCCACGATCGTGAGAAGGAACTCGGCACGCTGATCCGGCTGACCGAGGAACAGAAGATTGCACTCTCCCGCATCGAGTCCGACAGGGGCCTTGAGGAAAATGAGCTATCGTACCTGCGGGCTGATCTCAAGGATATCGATGAACTGATCAATAAAAAAAGCGGGCCTGACTATCTGAAGCTGATCGCCGAACTCGAGGAGGCAAAAGGGGGCATCAGGGTTGCCGAACAGGTAATCGTACGTTTAAAAAAGGAAAAAGAGACGAACCTCGAAGCGATCAACCGCGTCTACATGGACACAAAAAGGGCAGAAGGCCGGGTCACGGAGTGTTCAGAGCAGGTGCGTACCCTCTCGATCGACAGGACCAATATCGCGATGGAGCTGGCGACTTCAAAAGCGCAACTCGAGAAGATCGAGGCCGAGATACGGGAGCACAGCGAGGATACGGAAGGTGCACGGGAGAAGCTTTTTTCCCTTCTCCAGCAGGTCGAAGAGAAGAAAGGTGTACGGTCAGGGTTTCTCCACCAGCAGGACCTGCTGATCGAGAAAAGCCGGATGAGGACATCAGAGCTCGAACGCCTGACCGGGCTCCTCAAACAGCTGGACGATGAATACGGGGCAAAGAAGGGCCAGCTTACGGATTCGGAACAGAGCATTGCCAGCCTCGTTGAAGAGAAAAAGGCGCTCGACCGTACGCTCTCCGAGATCGAGGGCACATTCTTTGCCCAGCGGTCAGCGCTGGAGCGGTTACGGGCCGAGATCAAAGAGGCGGATCAGGAGGTCATCAGGCTCGAGGCAACGCAGCAGGCACACGGGGAGTTTGGCGGAAAAGCGATTGAAGCAGTCTGCGGGATGGACGGGGTTCACGGTACGATCGCATCACTGGGGAAGGCACCGGCAGACTATGCCACTGCCCTCAACGTTGCCGCAGGCAACAAACTCCAGTTCGTGGTCGTTGACACCGATAACATTGCGGCGGGGGCAATCCAGTACCTGAAAAACGAAAAACTCGGGCGAGTGACATTTCTCCCGCTCAACAAGCTCAGACCGCCGGCCCTTCCCCCGGTAAAGGAACCCGGGGTGATCGGGTATGCCGTGAACCTGATCGAGTACGACCCCAGATATGACAAGGCGTTCTCCGTTGCCCTCGGGGCAACGGTGGTCGTGGACACCCTCGAGCGGGCACGAAAACTGATCGGCAAGTACCGGATGGTAACGATTGAGGGGGAGCTCCTTGAGAGAAGCGGTGCGATGACCGGCGGTGCCATGAAAAAACCCATCCGTGGGTTCGGTGCTGCCGTCGATGACGAGATTGTCCGTGCCCGTGCCCACCTGACGGAGCTTACAGGCGAAGCGTCAGCGCTTGAGGCAGCAGTGAAGCGGTACACCGATGAGGTGGAAGCAAAACGGTCTGCCCGTGGTGAGATCGAACAGAAGATTGCACGGTACGGGATGTTCACCGAAGAATTTTCCCGCCGGTTCGAGGCAATCTCGGTAGAAAAGCAGACCATTGAACAGGCTGTTTCACGGGAGCAGGGGGAGATGAAGGGCGGTGCTGCAGAGCTTGCATCGCTTGAATCCGAGCTGGATAAAACAACGGAGGCCATCAATGCACTCAACACCGGGATTGACGGGATTAAGAAACGGCTCGATGATACCAATATCCCGCAGCTGACCGACCAGATGGAGAAAAAGAAGCGCGGAATCGAGGAGCTCGACCGCCGCCTCCGGAACAAGGATGCGGATATCAATGACGTGACACGGGAGCGCTCGCATTTCAATGCAAGGCTCGGCGAACTTTCCGATGAGCGGAACCGTCAGGATGAGCGCAACCGGCAGATCGATACGGAGATCACCGCCCAGAACGACCAGATTGCTGCCCACAGGACACAAATCACGGCGCTTGAGGAGCGACAGAAAGAGTTCTCCGGTGAGCTTGATGAGCTGCGGACAAAGCACAGCGAAGCTTCGGATCACATCTCAGAGTCGGAGCAGAAACTCCTGAAGTTTGACTCTGAAAAGGAACGGCTCAGGATCCAGATGGCAGCAATCGAGGAGCGTGCCCGGAGCCTGGGTATCGAGGTCGAGATGCTCCGGCAGCAGGCAGGCGAAACCACAACCGATCTCTCGCTCTCCGAGATCGAGGGGCGGATCGTTGAGGCTGACGGGGAGATCCGGAAGATCGGGGCAGTCAACATGCTTGCGATCGACGAGTACGAGAAAGTGCAGAAACAGGTTGACGAGAGGACCGAGAAAAAAGACGTGCTCTCGCGCGAGCGGACCACCATCCTTGAACGGATCCAGAAATTCGAACAGATGAAGTACGAGGCGTTCACGACTGCCTTGAAGGCGATCGATGCCAACTTCCGCGAGATCTTCGCCCGGCTCACCAGCGGCAGCGGGCACCTGGTCCTTGAAAATGAGGAAGACCCGTTTTCAGGAGGGCTGACGTTTGCCGTCCAGCCCCGGGACAAGACGGTCCACCTCCTCTCATCGCTCTCCGGCGGCGAAAAATCGCTCACCACCCTTGCATTCATCTTCTCCATCCAGCAGTATATCCCCGCCCCCTTTTATGCATTCGACGAGGTGGACATGTCGCTTGACGGGTCGAACGTCGAACGGATCGCCACAATGATTAAGCAGCTCTCCTCGACTTCGCAGTTCGTGATCGTCTCACTGCGCAAACCGATGATCGACGAAGCGCAGCGGATCATGGGTGTGACCCTGCGCCCCGACAAGAGCACGCTTGTTACCGGGGTAAAAGCAAATGAATGAGGAGCAGGGGACGGGGACGGGGGAGAGTACACAGAGCCCTGCCGGTGATATCCAGAATACCGCACCCAATGATAAGGAACAGGAAGGGCAGGCTCCTGCCGGCACCCCCCCCGCCAATCCGGAGATCCCGTCGCAACCCGATCCGAGCGTGGTTGAAGACCCGGTCGAGATCCTCGTCGGCATGGCAGAACGGGGCGAGATCGACCCCTGGAACATCAACATCATCGAGGTCACCGACCGGTTTCTCTCCGAACTAGAGCGGTGCCGGCAGCTGAACCTCCGGTTCTCGGGACGGACACTGTTCTATGCCGCGACACTCCTCCGGATGAAGTCCGAGCACCTTGCCGATGCAGACCTGCAGGAAGGAGAACCGGGTGATGATGATGACGCAGGGTATGGTGATGACTTTGACCTTTCGCTTGACTCGGAGTTCGAATATGAAGGCAGGCTTGGACCGATCGAGCGGCTCGAACGCGAGATCCAGCGCAGGCTCGACCGCAAGAGCATGAGGAAGAGCCCGGTCACGCTCTTTGAACTGATCATTGAGTTAAAGAACATCGAAAAAGAGGAGCGCCGACGCCGCAGGATGTCGGAGAGCGACGGGTTCCTGATCGAAGCCGATGACGTGGTGAATATCGCCCATGACGAGGGATACCGGGACTCGGCCACAACCGTATATCAGGAATGCTTAAAGTGCATGATGCGTGAAGAGGAGATGACGCTTGCCGAGCTCTGCCGGAAACTTGGCTGGGACGTCCCCGAAGTATACATCCCGCTGCTCTTCCTGATGCTCGAAGGCCAGTGTGATCTGCGGCAGGAGGAGTTCTTCGGGGATATCCACGTGCGGATCTGCCGGGCGGGCGATTCGATCGATAATACCCTGCAGGAGAATACCTGAAAAATTTTCACAATGCGATCAGGGTTTTGGTAAAGGTATCGCCCTTCACTGCGAAGGCGGATCCCGAACCAACCTGCATCCTCCCCCGTCAGAACAATCCAGTTTAATACCTAGAGCTACATAGAGCGACTCCTATGCCAGGCCGAATTTGGGGTTGAATGAGGACGAATGATTATATGGGTACAGGCATACCTGTTATCATGAGCTCCGGTGTCACCATCGATGAAGTTTATTCTGAGATAAAAAAGATCCGGGCGGAAATGGTCAGGCGTGAGGATGTCGAGGCGCTCGTTGATACTGTCGAGATCCTGAGCAACCCGGCGACCATGCAGATCATCCAGAAGAGCGAAGCTGACATCACGCATGGGCGG
>Ga0315277_10009645_pt1 | contig 12316 bp, 6 predicted proteins | sample YL17G05_15_MG_FD_203695 | JGI IMG/M metagenome (GOLD analysis project Ga0315277, IMG submission 203695) | Sediment microbial communities from Yellowstone Lake, YNP, Wyoming, USA - YL17G05_15 | ecosystem: Environmental > Aquatic > Freshwater > Lake > Sediment | place: USA: Wyoming | collected... | reverse complement strand
GCCGGAATTTCAAGGTCGTGCTCCATATCGTCATCGAGGGGCGCCGCCTGAGCGGCACGGTCCATGAGCCCTGCGATCCGAAGAACGCCGTTCCAAGCGGACGGAATCCGGACAACCGCTGGCCCGATGACCGGAGCGTCCCGTGCTACTGGCCTTATCACAAGCCCCTTGTCGACCTGGGCGTGGACGGCTGGTGGCCGGACCAGGGCGACGGCTATGATGCGCCTTCGCGCCTCAACCGCATCCGGATGTATTGGGAAGGCACCCAGCTTGATCGCACCGGAATTCGACCATTCGCCTTGCATCGGAATGGATACGCCGGAATGCAGCGCTATGCCGCCTTCCTCTGGTCGGGCGACGTCCAATCGCGCTGGGAAACGCTCAAGAACCATGTCTCCGTCGCGATCAACGCAGGCCTGTCGGGCATCCCGTATTGGGGAACGGATATCGGGGGCTTCATCCCGACCGCGGAATACACCGGCGAGCTCCACGTCCGCTGGTTCCAGTTCGGGACATTCTGCACGTCGTTCCGCGCTCACGGGCGTCATTGGCATCTCCGCCTGCCCTGGGGCTGGGACGGCGGCGACGGCGGGCCAATAGAGACGAACACCTTCACGGCAGATCCCAACGAGCTGAAAAATCCGAAGATCGAGCCGATCCTCCGCAAATACCTGGAGCTCCGGTATCGGCTCCTCCCCTACACCTACACGGCCGTCCGGGAGTGTTGCGAAACGGGCTTGCCGATCATCCGGGCGCTCTGGATCCATCATCCGGACGATCCCGCGGCCGTCGCCCGAGGCGATCAGTATCTCTGGGGCCGCGACATCCTCGTTTCTCCGGTGGTGGAAAAGGGGGCCGAGGTCCGACGGCTATATCTTCCCCGCGGGACCTGGTTCGATTTCTGGACCGAGGAGAGGCTCGAGGGCGGCCGAGAGATCGAGCGCAGAGTCGACCTCGCAACGATGCCTCTCCACGTTCGCGCTGGGACAGTCCTGCCGCTCGGACCGGTCCGCCAGCACGTCGATGATCCCGGCGAGGGGCCGATGACCCTCGTCATCTATCCCGGCGCCGACGGGAGATCAATGCTTTATGAGGACGATGTAAAAACGTTCGCCCACAAGAGGGGCGAATGGATGAAGATCGAACTGGCTTGGCGGGACGCAGATCGCGTCCTCACTCTCCAGCTAGCCAAAGGCAGCCGGATGCTCCCTCCGGTCAAGCGCACGTTTGAAGTGCGGCTCGCCGGCGAACAGACGACGCGGACGGCCGTGTTCGAAGGCCGCCCGCTCATGATCCGTTTCTGATCAGGCCCTCCCGTTAATTATCCAAAGCCGGCCCACCCACGTACTGTATCTGAAGACGGCTGACAGTGTCTAAAGCGCTCCAAAAATGGTAGGCGTAAGAGAGGGAGTTAGGGGCATAAACATAGACTTCGATCGTGTCGCCCGCGTTGAACGGGAAGGTCGCGGCGGCGAAGATATCCGTCCATCCCCGTTGGCTGCCGGCCCACTCATAACTTTGATGGATGGACTGTCCGTTTTTTCGAATCTGAACAATTTGATAGTCATTCCAGATTTCCGAGATCGCATGGAAACTGATCCGATAGAATCCAGGTTTGAGGACCGTGATGAGGCCGTTTTCATTGACCGAGAGATTTTCAGCCGCGGTGTTGAAGTCTTCTTGATCGGTCCGGAAACGGACAAATCCGACACCGAGCCCATGTTGACTCGGCCCTCCGGACCAAATGATGGGAGCAGTCGCACCGCCCTGGTTCGCCTCCAACACGGAGATGCGATTCTCGGCGGCCGTGAGCTGCCTGGCCAGACCCGCAACCGTGCTTTCCAGGGTCGCGAGGCTCGCCTGCAGAGACGCGGCAAGTGGCTCCAAGGTCGACATTTTCTGTTCGAGCTTGGCGACGCGATCCACCAGGCTCTTTTCACTCTGTGCCCCGGCCGGGCCTGTGCTGAAGCACAATAAGATCAAAACGGAAATTCCCATGAACCCCGTCATCAGAAAACGCCTTCTTTGCATTCTCATCCTCCTCACTTCAGGCCTGCGGGCCGCTTTATCTTAGAATATCAACGCTATGCTAATTCGAATTTGGCCTCTCATTTATGAATGACGATGCTGCCGGCGGCGATCACGGTCGATGGATCGCCGTTCTCATCCTTGCCAACCTCGTTGTCGTAGATTAAACCCCCGCCGGCCGCGTCCCAAATTCGGATCCGGAACTTGTCCAACCCTCCCCCGCCCGGAATCTGGCCGTCGATCGCCGTGATCATGAACCGGAACGCGCCCTGTCCGTTGATCGTTCCGATCCCCTTGTACTGGGCCCTGGCTCCCGCCACCACCATCCATTCGTACGACTCCGAATGGAAGCTCAGGTCGGCCACCTGGAACTGGAACTTCGTCTGGCCCGTTGGGACAGTCGCTCCCGTCTGATATTTCGACATGATCCCGAAATGGGCCCTCCCGGTCAAGGCCGGGTCGGCAACGAACGCGCCCGCGGGCGATTCGAACCAGCCCCCTCCCGTAACGAACTCGCCGATGGGGTTGTAGACGACGAGGAGCGTCGAGGTCGCCGTGGCGACGCCGCCGTCGTCATCGGTGACGGTCAGCGTGACCGTATAGATCCCGGGAGTCGCATGGGAATAGCTTCCCGTAACCGTCCCGGAGCCGTTGGTCTCGCTGACGGTCCCCGCGGAGCTGGGCCCTCCGCTCCAGGCCCATACGGCCGTATGCGTATCGAGGACGCCCGCGTCGGTGAACGCCGCGCTGACGTTGATCGCGGTATTGACCGGAATGGGATCGATCGGCGCAGTGATCGATACGATCTTGGGAGCAACGTTAGCGACGGTCACCACAGCGGTATCCGTGGCCGTGGCGCCCATTTCGTCCGTGACCCTGAGCCCGACCGTTAGGACGACATCATCAGGCTGGCTGAAATTAACCGTGGCCCCCGTGGCATCGTCATACAGCCCATCGGCGTCGAGGTCCCACTCATAGCTGACGATGGCGTTGTCCGGGTCCGTCGATGCCGAGCCGTTGAGATAGATCGGCGTTCCCTCCTTCCCTTGATAGGGCCCGCCGGCCTCCGCGAGCGGGGGCATGTTCTGGCTGTATTTGATGACGACGATGTCCCCCTCAAACGCCCCAGAGTATCCGCCGTTGCCGGAGGGGATATTCGGACCGCTCGAGCCAGCGACGATGACGCCTCCGTCCGCTGCGACGGCCATCGCCCGGGCGTCGTCGTTTGTGTTCAGGGGACCGTTGTAGATCACCGACCAGGCGAGGGTCCCGGCCGCATTGAACTTGGCGGTAAAGTAATCCCAGCCCCAGGGGAGGGCGATCAAGGACCGGCCGGTAATGTAGCTGTTTCCGGAAGAATCGAGGGCGATCGCCTGCGAGGTGTCGAGCGAGGACCCGGGGCTGCTGAACGTGCCGAGCCACAGCCGGGTCCCCGAAGCGTCGAATTTCACCACTCCGGCGTTGTTGTTGAAATCCATCGCGATGAAAGCGTTCCCGGCGGAATCGACCTTGAGACCGGTCGGAATGCAGGGGGTCGTATCGGTGCAGGCGAACGGGCCGTAAGCATTTCCTTCGGAATCATATTTAAGAAGGAGGCAGATATACGAATACCTGCTCTCGGTGGCGAAATCCCAGCCGGCGATATCGACGATCCCCGCGCTCGAAACGGACATGAACAGGCGCTTGACGGAATAATCGCCCGGCATATGGCGACGCTGATATTTTCTCACCCAGACCTGCTCCCCGAGGGAATTGTATTTGACCGTGAAATAATCCTCCCGATAGGGCGGCGTCGAGCCGGTCATCGGCACGTACGTCAGTCCTGTGACATAGACGTTTCCCGAACCGTCGACTCCGACTGCCTTGCCCATAACTCCGTTGCCGGAAAGGATTTCAGGATCGGAATACTTCGCCACCCAGCATTCCTGCCCATTGGAGTCGTACTTGATCGTCGTAGCCAGGTATTGGGGGTCTGGCAGCGTCCGGGGCCCGGGGGGGACGGGATTGCTCCAGCCGGTCACGTAGACATTCCCCGAGCCGTCAATCGCCAGATCGGCCGGACTATCGGTCGGCCAAGGGTAATGCGTCGTCTCCCAGCAGTTATAGCTTTTCTCCCAGAGAAGCGTCCCGTCCGAGCCATATTTCAAGGTGAGGAAGTCGTCCATGGTCCCCAACTGGCTTCGGGTGAATCCGGTCAAGTAAGCATTCCCCGCGGGGTCGACCTTCATGGCCACGATGGAGCGATGCCCGGCCCAGTCATTAGGATAGGTCCTGGCCCACAGCTCGGTCCCGTCGGGCGCGTATTTGATCAGGACGTAGCTAAAGATCCCGGCCCCCGTCACGGGGTCCGTCTCCGTCCAAGACGTCCCGGCAACGTAGATGTTTTGGGCCGCGTCGAGTCCCGTGGCGACGACCCAGGCAACCGGGTGAGGGTAAGTCGCGATCCATTCCTGGGTAACCTGCGAATATCCGAGCCCCGAAAGAAACAGAACCGCCAGGAGCAAGCAACATAAAACTCCAATCCCGCCCGACCCTTTCTTGTTCATGACCCCTCCTTTTTTCGATGGATTCCTTTCCCCCCGATACGAATGAAAGCGGAAACGGACTCCCCCTCTCATCGGGCGAACCGCCCCCGGGAGGACATCGGAATTTCCCTCTTGATATGTTAAATAGGTCGCGGGCAGATCACTGTCAAGGGATAAAGGCCGAATGTCAGTCTTTGTCCGTTTTTGTCCGTCTTTGGAAGGCTTGATGAAGGCGCGGAACGGCTTTTTCGCTCTCCAAGGCGGCCAAACGGCGGCAGGCTTCATTGATTTCGAAGCGAGTTCCGCTTTCCGACGACCGGCGCCTCTTCGACCAAATCTTCCGCTGGCCGGGCAGTCCTCCAGTTTCCGTTTTACGGGCGTATGAAAAAGTCGAAATGTATTAAGTTTCTATAGACGTTTCCACGGCCGTCGGCGACAACGGCCATGTTCGACGGCTACCCTGCTTAGCATCCGATTTCGATACAGAGTGGGATCCGTTTATTTGTCTTCGATAATAACGATCGTGTCGCTTCCTCTGATTTCCCGCCCGCTGAACGTTCTCCCCACCAGAGACACGGTGACGTCTCCCGCTTTGATCCCGCTCGCCTGGATATCGAAATGAAGCACGAGGTCCAGGTCGCCGTCGCCGTCGACGTCTTCGGTATGCCCCCGTCCGTGGACTTCCTCGGCGCTTCCCGGACCAAAGCGTACCCTGAGGGGATCGACCATCAGCGCGTCGAAGGATCCGGTCGTGAGGATTGCGACGGGAAGAATTCCATGAGCCTTGAGATTAACATTATTCTGCGTCGCTCCGGGTCGAACGTCCAGAAGAACTTCGGTATATGGGATCGTCGTCTCGATGGTTCGGAAGACGCCTCGGTCATAGGTTCCGGCAAACAGGTAGCCGTCGGAATCCATGGTGAGGGCGAACACGTGTCTGTCGTCGATGCCGTCTCCGAATTTGGCCCAGGTTAATCCATCGTCCTCGGTGCGATAAATCCCATAACCGAATGTTCCGGCGTAGACATGACCGACCGAGTTGATGGCCAGGGAATAGACCCTTGGGGGAGAATTGCCCGCATCCCAGCTCATCCCTCCATCTTGGGAGATAAAGACGCCTTGATTGCTCGCGCAGCCTGCGAAAATATCTCCCTCGGAATTCACGATCAGGTCAAGGATCACGCCCGGGAAATTCGTTTCGAGCGGCGTCCACGTCTGCCCGTTATCCACCGATCGGACGATGAACCCCTTCCAATCCGGCGTCGCGCCGCCGGCATAAAGGCATCCTTCGCCATCCGCCGCCATGGCGCGTATGACGAAATAAGCATCGAGCCCCGGATCGTCGATTTTTGACCAGTTCCATCCGCCGTCCGATGACGTGAAGACCACGGCGACCTGCCTGTTGAGATCGTGTCTGGGTCGGCCTCCGCCGGCAAAAAGCCGACCGGGAATCTCCGCGAAAGCATACACGAAGTCGGAGAAATTCGGAATCGGAAGCCCTCCACTCTTCGCCCAATTCATACCTTCGTCCGTCGAAATGAAGATCCCGCTCTGCGTCCCGGCGAAAAGCGCTCCGGCTTTCGATCCATAAAGACCATCCACGATGGTCTGCGTTAATCCGGAAGCCGAACGCATCCAGGTCGCTCCTCTGTCCGACGTCCTCGCGGCGCCATCCCCATAGACTCCGGCAATGATATGGTCGTTCGGCAAAGTCGCCAGCCCAGAGATGTAGGTCGCGACGAGGGGGAGAGCGTGCCAGCTTAATCCGCCATCCTCTGACTCGAAAATGCCTCCCCGCGTCCCGGCGAAGACCTTAAGCCCGGAATTGGCGGCGAGTCCTTGCGTCATGGGATTCGTCAAACCGGAACTGCACTTCATCCAAGTCGCCCCGTTATATTTAAAGACGCCGTCCGTTCCTCCTGCGAAAACAATTCCCCCGCCTGGCGCGGCCAAGGCGAAGATGAGGGGGTAACTGCCCAAGCCAGAATTGAATGCGGCCCAATTTTCGCCGTTGTCCGTCGACTTGTACACTCCGTATCCCTGTGTCCCTGCAAAGAGATCGCCTTCCGGCGTCGCGCAGAGCGCGTTGATCCCTGAAAGCGCCCAGGTCGGAAATCCCGTGTTAACGGCCGTCCATGTGATGCCTCCGTCACTCGACCGGAAAATTCCTTGGCCATCGACCCCGGCGAATACGAAATTGTTTAGCGGATGCCCCGCAAGTGAGCGCACGAAATTCCCCGCGAATCCCGCGGCTGTCCAAGTTTCGCCAACATCCGTCGACCGGACCAGGCCGCTCTCCGTTCCGGCGAATATGCCCGAGGGCGCCACCGCAACGCTCCAAACGGAAACGCCGCTTTTCGTTTGTTCCCAGTCGACGCCGTCATTTTCCGATTTCCACAGGCCGTTCCCGCCCGCGAAGATCACTCCCGCCGAATTGATCGCAAGGGCCTTTGTCCCCTGGGCGACCACTTGCGTCCAGGTCGCTCCCTGGTCCGGCGAGCGAAATACCCCGGCGTAATGGCAGCCCGCGAATAAAGTCCCCGTCGTCGGAGAGAGGACAATCGCGTCCACCCATCCGCCCTGCGGCCCATTCGTCTGTTGCCAGACGGCGTCCTGGGCATAGCCGATCCCCCAGCCGCCGGTGATGACCGTCCACAATGCCGCCCCAAGCAGAAGATTTCGTCTTCTCATCAGTTCGTCTCCTTTCCCTGAGAATAGAGTCCTCTCTTCATCGCCCGAAAGCCAATCTGGTACAGTTGATCCAGGTTATTTAATCCTCCTTCCCGCAATTCGAGCCGATCGTCCCTTTAGCGCTCCCATTGGTCAATCCCCATTCTCGCCTATACCGAAAGACGTGGACGGATCGAACGCTAACGCCAGGTTGCGCCTACAGCAGTGACGCTAGGTATTCGATTAAAATATCCATCAGGTTCAGCAACTCCTCCTGAACATCGCAATCTACGATCCAATCGTTGTTCGGCTCTCCGCCGAAGCAGCCGTCGGCCTTGGACCGCAGGTCGTTCTGGAGCTTATCGATGGCCTGATCGTAGTCTTGGGCGGCGATCATCCGTTCGATCGCTTTGAGCTTCTCGCCCAGCGCATTCTTTCTCTGGGCCGGATTGTTGACGAAGGCCTCATCGGGGAGCCCGGCGATAAAATCCGCGAGGTCTTGGAGGGCAGGCCGCATAATGATGATATCCCCGAAGGTCCAATTCGAAAGAAACATTGAAGGATAGAATGTCTGGACGTTTTGAATCTGAGTGAAAATTGTGAATCCGACTGTATCGCTGGGTTTTAGGCTGAAGTCGTGGCCAATATCCCCGCTGTCGAGGGGATGGGAAAATTCATAAACGTTATAATTGACTCCATTCAAGACTTGGTTTTCGGCTTTGCCTATCCCGTCTATCGTTCCTTCATAGTCATCATCTCGGAGTGCCCATACCTGACCTTCGGGGCATCCATGGCCATAAGTGCGAAAGAAGTCCGCAAATGTGACTGGAATAGGACCGTTTGGGTCGACGTCGATTTGGAATATGTCATCTCCCTCATCGCGTTCGAATCCCCCGCAATTATCGTTGTCGAATTCCAAAATAACCGAACCCCAATCCATGGCCGGGCGCTGGATGAGCACGGCAATGTAAAGGTTCTGAAGATCATTCATGATATATGCAAAAGCCGGAGCGGTCATACCGCTAGGTAGATTCACAACGAAGGCCAACTCTCCGGCCTTGTCCCATTCGCCGGGCGAGAAGACGCCATCAATGACCGCCCGGCCGAATCCGGCCACCTCGATCGACGGAGTGATCTGCGGATTGTCGACACGAACGGATGTAGCCGGCGCAACAGCAAATAGAGCCAAAACGAGCATGGACAAAACGAATTTCTTCAACATTCTTTCTCCTCCTTGCAGGTCGCTATAAATTCCCCGAAATACCAAAAATATATAGCAAACGCGTCATTCAGCGACGCGATTTCTTTTTTCACGAGTGAACGCTCCGAGTTCAACGCGCCAGGCTAACGAAGCACGAACGCGGCGCAATAGCGGCCACCGTCCGCGACTTCGATCGTGAGGACATACGACCCGGCGCTCAGCCCCTTCGTGCTCAAATTGAAAATCCAGGTCCCAACGTCGAAACGGAAATTCAGAGTACCTCCGTTGGATTTGCCCGAATCGGCGTCCAAGTTCGCCAAGGAAACGGAGTTGCCGTTCCATGTGAGCTTGACGATCTTCGGAGCCGCTAAGTCGGAATTCGTCAATAGCTTGTCCCCAGAGATCATCCTGAGCTTGAGCGGCAGCGTCCGGCCCTGATTGAACGCGGCATCGGGCATCGGCGGCGCCTGCTGCCCCTCGAGAACCAGGGCCGCTAGAGGCTTCTGGAACCCTTCGACTTCGATATCGAGCTCGAACAAGGCGAATTCCGAAAGCGACAGAACCTGTCCGCAGATGATATCATTTTCCGTATCGAGCGACGTCGTGATGTCCTCCCAATTGCCGCCAGCATTGTGGAAAAGCCGCAAGTTCTTTTCATTGCCGTAGCTGACACCTTCATAATGGATGCAGATCGTGATCGGGCCCGTATATTCTGCGGTCGTTTCGATGACATAGTACTTGGGGGGATTGCCGAGCTTCAGTCCGATCGGCGGCGGCGTTCCCGTCGGCTCGATCGTCAGCGTCGTCTCGCCCCCCTCGGTAACATCGTCAAAGATCAGGGTGACCGGCGAATCGCCCGTTTCCGGATCCGCTGGCTGAACAACGACATCGTCCCCAGGCGGTGTGTAGTTAGGACTCGGAAGTCGCCAATCCCAGAGACTGCACTGGCCAAGATGGTTATCTCCCACGGCCACGACCGTGCCGTCCGCTTTGAGTCCGACTGTGTGAGCGTTTCCCGCGGCGACCTGGACGATTCCGCTCCAGCCGGAGACATCGCACCGACCATTACCGTTATATCCCACGGCCACGACCGTGCCGTCCGCTTTGAGCCCGACCGTGTGAAAGCGTCCCGCGGCGACCTGGATGATCCCGCTCCAGCCGGAGACATTGCTTTCGCCATAATAGTTATCTCCCACGGCCACGACCGTGCCGTCCGGTTTGAGTCCGACTGTGTGAGCGTTTCCCGCGGCGACCTGGACGATTCCGCTCCAGCCGGAGACATCGCACCGACCATTACCGTTATATCCCACGGCCACGGCCGTGCCATCCGCTTTCAGCCCGATCGTGTGAAAGTCGCCTGCGGCGACCCGAATGATCCCACTCCAGCCAGAGACATCGCATGGGCCCCAATAGTTCCATCCCACGGCTACGACCGTGCCGTCCGCTTTGAGCCCGACCGTGTGCGCATATAGTTCCCCTAAGTTTCCTCTTGCCGCGGCGACCTGGATGATCCCGCTCCAGCTTTCGACGTTGAGCTCCCCATAATTGTTATATCCCACGGCCACGACCGTGCCGTCCCCTTTCAACCCGACCGTGTGAAAGTTGCCCGCGGCGACCTGGATGATCCCGCCCCAGCTTTCGACGTTGCATTGCCCATGAACGTTAGATCCCACGGCCACGACCGTGCCGTCCGCTCTGCGCCCGACCGTGTGAAAGCTTCCCGCGGCGACCTGGACGATCCCGCCCCAGCCGGAGACATCGGACTGGCCACTGCCTCCCACGGCCACGACCGTGCCGTCCGGTTTGAGTCCGACTGTGTGAGCGTCTCCCGCGGCGACCTGCATGATCCCGCTCCAGCCGGAGACATCGGACTGGCCATACGCGTTATCTCCCGCGGCTACGACCGTGCCATCCGCTCTGAGCCCGACGGTGTGGTGGCCTCCCGCGGCGATCTGGATGATCCCGCTCCAGCCGGAGACATCGGACTGGCCATATGCGTTATCTCCCACGGCTACGACCGTGCCATCCGCTTTAAGTCCGACCGTGTGTGATATTTCCCCGAAGTATGCAATTCCCGCGGCAACCCGGATGATCCCGCTCCAGCCGGAGACATCGCACTCCCCATCAACGTTATATCCTACGGCCACGACCGTGCCGTCCTTTTTCAGCCCGATCGTGTGAAAGCTGCCCGCGGCAACCTGGATGATTCCGCTCCAGCCGGAGACATCGCACTCCCCATAAATATTATGTCCCGCGGCCACGACCGTGCCGTCCGCTTTCAGCCCGATCGTGTGGAGGACTCCCGCGGCAACCTGGATGATCCCGTTCCAGCCGGAGACATCGCATTGGCCATAATTGTTGGCTCCCACGGCCACGACGGTGCCATCCGCTTTAAGCCCGACCGTGTGAAAGCCTCCCGCGGCGACTTGGGGCGTTGCGCTTACCGTCGGTTCTTGAGAATAGAGGGAAGACGACATGGCAGCCATCAAAACCAGCAAAACAAAGGTCATAAAGAGTTTGGATTTCGAATCTCCCATTGGTTTTCCTCCTTTAGAAAATTGCCGGATGTCATATAAAAAAGGTTCTTCCGGGTTTTTCATGGGTAAACCGATAGGCTACAATGGCTCCAGGAGGCCCTGGAGTCATGCAAGATACCGAACTTTATCGCCATGTCTTGGGATTGGAGAAACCTTGGAGAGTGGATCGTGTTGAGCTGGATATCCGCGGCGGCCGTGTTGATGTCTGGACGGTTCATGAGGAAGGACTTCATTGGGCTTGTCCGGAATGCCGGGCGGAGTTGGCGATTTACGACCACGCCCCCGAGCGCCTCTGGCGTCATCTGGATACGTGCCAGTTCAAGACGTTTCTTCATGCCCGGGTGCCTCGAGTGGAATGCCCGAGGCACGGAGTGAAGCAAGTGAACGTACCGTGGGCGGAGGCGAGATCGCGGTTCACGGCGTTGTTTGAACGCTTGGCGATCGACGTCCTTCAGGCGAGTGACGTCGAGAGCGCCGGCAAGATCCTGCGGGTGAGCTGGGATGAAGCCTGGGGCATTATGGAGCGGGCGGTGGCGCGGGGAAAGAAGCGGAAAACGCGACGCGTGGTGAGGAAGATGGGCGTGGACGAAAAATCGGCGGCGCGCGGGCATAACTATCTCACGATCGTCAGCGACCTGGAGCGGGGGACGGTGGAGTACCTGGGCGATCATCGAGATGAGGCCAGTCTGGACGGCTATCTGGAGAAGCTCTCCCCGAAACGCCGGGAGAAGATCGAATCGATAGCCGTAGATATGTGGGATCCGTACTTGGCCTCGATTCGCAAGTTCGTTCCCGAGGCCGAGGAGAAGGTCGTGTTCGACCGCTATCATCTGATGACCCATATGGGGAAAGCCGTCGATGAGGTCCGGAAGGCCGAGTCTCGGGAGATGATGAAGAACGACGACGACAGGCTTAAGGGGACGAAATACCTGTGGTTGTATTCGAAAGAAAACGTGCCGAAGGAGAAAAGGGGTTGGTTGCGAGGCCTGCGGCGGATGAATTTGCGAACCGCGCGAGCGTGGGCGATCAAAGAGAACTTCCGGGAGCTGTGGCGGTTCTTCCGACGGTCGTGGGCGGAGAAGCACTTTAAGGCATGGTTCTTTTGGGCGACCCATTCGAAGTTGACGCCGGTGATCACGGCGGCCTGGACGTTCAAGCGACATCTGGCTCAGATCCTTAACTATGTTCGGCATCGGATCACCAATGCCGCCTCGGAAGGATTGAACTCGAAGATCCAGACGATCAAGAAGAAGGCCTACGGATTCCGGAATCGGGAGAACTTCAAGACATCGATCTTCTTCCACTGCGGCGGCCTTCATCTTTACCCTGTTACCCACAAAAATGTCTGAAGAACC
>Ga0315277_10009644_pt1 | contig 12317 bp, 9 predicted proteins | sample YL17G05_15_MG_FD_203695 | JGI IMG/M metagenome (GOLD analysis project Ga0315277, IMG submission 203695) | Sediment microbial communities from Yellowstone Lake, YNP, Wyoming, USA - YL17G05_15 | ecosystem: Environmental > Aquatic > Freshwater > Lake > Sediment | place: USA: Wyoming | collected... | reverse complement strand
TGCGGCCACGGTTACCGGTGAGGCGAGGTAGATTTCCGCATCCTTGCAGCCCATTCGACCTTTGAAGTTGCGGTTCGAGGTAGAAAGGCACTTCTCACCGGGCGCAAGGCAGCCTTGGTGAGCGCCAAGGCACGGGCCGCAGCCCGGCGGTAGCAACACGGCACCGGCGGAAATCAAGGTCTGGATGTCGCCGGAATCGAGCGCCTTTTCGAGCTCGGCCTTGGATGCAGGCAGTATCAGCAGCCGGGTGTTCGGCGACACCTTCTTGCCGCAGAGTATCTGTGCCGCGACTGCGAGGTCGCTGGCCCGGCCGTTGGTGCACGTCCCGATCAGGCACTGCTGGATTTCCATGCCGGCCAGTTCGGTGACCGGCTTGTACTTATCGACCTTGTGTGGTACGGCAATCGCCGGCACGATCTCAGCCAGATTCCAGGTCAGCTCCTGCCGGTAGGTAGCTCCGTCATCTGCCCATTCCGGGTTCCATGACACGCGCTTGACGCCAATTTCCTGCAGGTAGCCTTTGGTCACCTCGTCCACCGGGAAGACAGCGTTCTTTGCGCCCATCTCTACGCCCATGTTCGCGATGGTGAACCGGTCGTCGATGGTCAGACAGGCGATGTCGCCCCAGAACTCGACCGAGCAGTAGTCCGCTCCGTCCGCTCCGACCTTGCCGATGATGGTCAGGATCAGGTCCTTGGCCGAAATCATTTCCGGTAGCCGGCCTTTGAGCGTGATGCGGATCGACTCCGGGACCTTGAACCAGGTTTCACCGGTCAGAAGCAGGGCTGCCGCCTCGGTCCGGTCGATGCCGGTGGCGAAGGCGTTCACCGCGCCGTAGGAGCAGGTGTGCGAGTCCGAGCCGACCGCGAGCATCCCGGGCAGGATCAGGCCTTTCTCGACCATGACCTGGTGGCAGACACCGGTACCGACGTCGAAGAAATGCTTGATGCCGTACTTCTTTACGAACTCGCGGATCTTCTTGTGGCTGGTCGCGGTCTTCTCGTCTGAGGCAGGGATGACATGGTCGAGCACGACGACCGGCTGTTCCGGGCTGGCGATGCCGAACTCGGCCATGTCCTTGGCCACCTTGTCGGTGATGGCGGCCGCGTTGTCGTGCATCAGGAGCCGGTCAGGCTTGCAGGTGACGAGCTCGCCGGCCCGGGCAGCTTTCTTGCCCGCCTTGCGGCTCAGAACCTTTTCGGCGAAGGTCATCGGCATCGCGTGGTCCTCAGTCTTTGGTCCATAGTCTCTAGTCCATGGTCTATGCGGCTAGCCAAGCAGGCCGCCCTTCCGGTAGATGTCGAGCTGGACCGGCGGGAACGGGCGGCCCTGGACCTTGACGCCGGTCGCCAGCAGTTCAATCTCGCCCGTGGTCAGGTTGACCCGAATGTGTTCACCGTCCCTGAGGCCGGATTCCAGTAAGTCCGAGGTCATGACCGGGAACCCGGCGTTGACCGCGTTGCGGAAGTATATGGCTCCGAACGAGCGCGCAATCACCAGGCCGATCCTGAGGCTCTTGAAGCAGTCAACTGCCTGCTGGCGGGAGGAGCCCGCACCGAAGTTCTTGCCGGTCACGACGATATCGCCGGGCTGGGCGTTCTTGCTGAAGTGCTCCCAGCCGGGAAGGTTGCCGAAGGTGTATTGTCCCATCTCGCGAACATCGGTGATGGTGAGGTGGCGGTTGTGGAATATCATGTCGGTGTCGATGTTGTCCTTTGGGATGAGCCAGATTCGGCCCTCAACAATAAGCGGTGCAGCCGGAGGCGTCCGATGTTCGTGTGAGACCTTGGCCATAGGCTTGGGCTTGAACAGCGCGGGCCTGACCGGTATGGCGCCAGGGTTGACGATGGCCCCGGCAACCGCGGATGCGGCAGCGGTTTCGGGCGAAACCAGGTAGACGTCACCCTTGCCCTGTTTGCCGGCAAAGTTCCGGTTACCGGTTGAGACGGTCACTTCGCCCGGGCCGTTCTGGCCGATCTGCCCCGCAGCGCAGCCGGCGCAGCCGGCGTTGCCGACCAAGGCGCCGGCCTGCTTGAAGGTCTCGATGATGCCGCTGCGCATTGCTTCGTGCCAGATGGCGTCGGTCGTCGGCACGATCTTGAGCACGACGCCGGGCGCGACCTTGCGCCCCTTGAGCACCTCGGCCGCACCCTTCAGGTCCTCCATTCGGCCATTGGTACAGGAACCAATGAATGCCGAGTCGATCTTGCGGCCGGCTACCGAGGCGACCGTGACCACGTCTTCCGGGTGGCCGGGCCGCGAGACTAGCGGCTCGAGGTCGGTGATGTCGATTCGCTCGGTGCGTTCGTAGGCCGCGTCCGGGTCGGCCTGCACCGGTGCGAATTCGCGTCCGGTTTTCGCCTTGCAGTAGTCCAGGATATTCTGATTCGGCGGGAAGAAGATAATGATTGCGCCCATCTCGGTGCCCATTGATGAAATGGTCAGGCGTCCGTCGAGGCTCAGCTTGTCCGCGTACTCACCGTAGACCTCGGCGGCAAGACCGAGCAGGCCGTTTGCGCCGAAGTGACGGAGCAGGGCTAGCCCGACGTCCTTGGCCGTTGTACCGTGCCTCGGCTGGCCGACCAGTTCGACTTTCACAGTGGCCGGGACCTCGAACCAGACCTTGCCGAACGCCCAGGAGTAGGCGATATCCTGGTCACCCATGCCCTGGCCGAACGTGCCGATTGCACCGAGGATGTTGGCGTGCGAGTCGGTCGAAACGATGGTGTCGCCGGGGCCGATGATCCCGTTGTCTATGGCGAGATGCGTCCCGATGCCGGAGTCAACATCGTAGACCTTGATGCCGTGGTTGCGGGCGAAGACGCGGCAGGCCTGCTGGTTCGCCGCGTACTTCTGGTCGGAGGCAGTGGGGTTGCAGTCGAATGTGAAGTACGTCTTGGCGGGGTCGGCCACCCCGAGACCGTTGTCTTCGAGATTCTTGACCACATTCGCGCCGCCGAAGTCGCGTGCGACCCTCACGTCGATACCGAGTTCGACGATGTCGCCGGGCTTCACCGAACGGACCGGCGAGTGGGCCGCGATTATCTTCTCAACGATGGTGGGCATGGTCAGATGATGAGCTGTCCCTTTTCCATCATCACGAGCGGGTCGAAGGTCGCGAAGTCGGCCTGATGGATGAGGACGGTTTCGAGCACCTTCGGCGCACCATCGCCCTCCTTGGCGTGACAGGCAATGGTGTTGACGATGTCGTCGGACATGCCACAACGGGCGGCGATGATTGCACCGGATATGGGATGGCGGGCGTACATGCCTTTCCGGCTCTTCCGGAACCCGCCCTTGTCGTCCTTTTCAGTTTCAACCAGCTTGCCGACGTCGTGCAGCAGCCCGCCGGCAATCAGGCGATCCATGTTCACCTTGTAGGGCATATGGGCATAGGCGTTCGCCTGGGTCCGCGCAAGCGCCAGAGCGCCCTCGGTCACGGCAATCGTGTGATCCACGAGCGAGATACCGTGGGTCTTGGTCAGTAGCGTGAACGGCATTGCCTTGAGGTCCTCGACCGATTGCCAGCCGCCCAGCCTTGCAGCCTCGACCCACGTCGCCACGGTCTGGTCGCGCGTAGTCCCGTTTTCGATCGAGGAGAGCTGTTTGTGGAAAAGCTCCTCGATGTCCTGGGTGGTTATCACCTTCGCCTCACAATTCCGCAATGACAGCGTCGGCCATTTGCTGCGTTGTGGCTGCTCCGGACTTGAACACGTCAGGGCCGCCGGTGAGCCTCAGCATGTCGTAGGTGCGAACCTTGCCTTTGGCTATCACCTTCGCGACTGCAGCGCTGATCCGTTCCGACTTCGCGTTCTCGCCGATGTGGTCGAGCATCATGCCGGCAGCCAGAACCATTGCCACCGGGTTGACGATGGCAGGCGACAGCTTCTCGTACTTCGGGGCCGAGCCGTGCGTGGGTTCAAAGACCGCGACGTCGCGGCCGATATTGGCCGAGCAGGCGAAACCGAGCCCGCCGACGAGGCCGGCGAATCCGTCGGACACGATATCACCGAACATGTTGCCGGATACGATGACGCCGTAGTCCTCGGGGTTTTTGGTCAGCCACATCATCTGGGCGTCGATGTTCGTGGACCAGAGCGCGATGCCCGGGTACTCCTTGGCGATCTTCTTGGCCTCGGCCTCCATCATTCCCGATGTCTCGCGGATGACATTGGGCTTTTCGCAGATGGTGACCGACTTGTAGCCGCACTGTTTCGCATGTTCGAACCCTGCGCGGACGATGCGCTGGCACGCGGGGCGGGAGAAGATGCGGCACGATATCGCCAGGTCCTCAGATGGGACCTTGGCAAACGCCTTCATCTTCTTGTGGGTTTCGAGGGCCTTGCGGACTTCGGGCGGCGGGTTGGTCCACTCCACGCCGGAGTAGAGACACTCGGTGTTCTGGCGGAAGATGACCGTGTCAACCTTCGGTTCCTCGAAGCCCTCTCCCTTTCTGCGGATGAAGTTGAGGGGGTTGCCCGGAAACGATTTGCACGGCCGGATGCAGATGTCTAGGTCAAAGAGCTGGCGCATCGTCACGATCGGGCTGAAGTACTGGAACCCCTTGCCCTGCAAGGCCGGGTCGAGCTCGACCTGGGCTTTGTCTTTTGGTTTGGAAGTTATCGCGCCGAACAGGCCGACCTTGTGCTGCTCCAGCAGTTTGATAGTCCGGTCGGGGAGGGCATTGCCCTCCTTGCGCCAGAACTCCCAGCCAATGTCGCCCGGGACATAGTCTGCCTTGAAACCGACTGCGTCAAGAACCCGGATTGCCTCGGGCAATACGGTCTTGCCGATGCCGTCGCCGGGCATTGTCACAACTGTTCTGTCAGCCACATCTTCCTCCGAATTTGACGGATTTGCTCGTCATGCGGACCAATCTTCGAGGATTATAGCGTGAAGGTCGAGACATTCAAGGAACTGAATGGTCGATGAGGGCCTACGCGCGTCCGGGACCGGGGGTCTGCCGGCCTCAGAACCGAGATAGGAACTCACCACCAAGGCACAAAGACACAAAGAGGGTCCGGACGGGAATGTCCGGTGTATGCTTGGTGCTCTTGGTGTCTTGGTGGTTCAATGTCGGATTCAGGGGCCGGTGCTTGCCTTGACACCGGGCCCAAGCAGGCTAGAATGTGCAACCGTGAGAGAGGGCAGAGCCGGTCTGAATGCGAGAGTGAGAACACTCAAAATCTGTTCGCAGAAAGGAAGCGACCCCAGACAATGATCCCGAGTCGCAAGTCCAAGGCTGTCGGCCTGTTTTCGGGCGGGCTCGACAGTATCTTGGCGACGAAGCTGATTACCGAGCAGGGCGTCACGGTCGTGGCGCTGCACTACCGGCTGCCATTCGGCGTGCCGGGCCGCGAGCCGACTGATGAGAAGCTGTCGAAAATGGCAAGCCTGGTCGGTGCGAGCCTGATGACTCTGGATGCCGATGAGTCATATTTGCAGCTGGTCAAGTCCCCGCAATTCGGACACGTAAAGCAACTCGCGCCGTGCATCGACTGCATCGTCCTAATGCTGGCCAAGGCCAAGGAGCTAGCCAAGGAGATCAAGGCCGATTTCGTGTTCACCGGCGAGGTGGTGGGGCAGCGGGCAATCTGCCAGAACAAACGGTCGCTGAAGCAGATTGAGAAAGCCGTGGGTCTTGAAGGCAGGTTGCTCCGGCCCTTGTCGGCAAAACTGCTCGAGCCGACGATCCCGGAATTGACCGGGCTTGTTCGCCGAGAGCGGCTGCTGGACCTCAAGGGTCGCAGTCGTCGCCGGCAGATACGGCTGGCGCACGAATTCGGTATTTTCGACTACCCGATCCCGGGAGCTGGCTGCATGCTGCTGGACAAGAATTTCGCGGCCCGGGCGCGTGATGCCGTCCAACAAGACCAACTGGCGCTTCCGGAGATTGAGCTGCTCAAGTACGGCCGCCACTTCCGGCTTGATAGCGGGGCGAAGGTGGTAGTGGGCCGCAACGAGGCCGAGAACAAGCGGCTGGAGGAACTGGCGCGGGAGGATGACGTTCTGTGTAAACCGGTCGAGGTCATGGGGCCGGTGGCTATCCTGCGGTCTCAGAAGAAGACGAAGAAGGACACCGAGATCGCAGCCCGGATAACCGCTCGCTATTCAGATGCCCCGGCCGGCAAGCCGGTGAAGCTCGAGTGCGCGGGGAAGACGCTGTCGGTGAAGCCCTACAGGGACGAGGACTTTGCTGCCTGGCGCGTGCAGTTCCGGGAAACAAAGCCAGCTGAACCTGCGCCGGGACCACAGGCAGAAGCACCTAGGAAGCGACGCGGCAAGGCGGGTGACTGACCCACGGCAGTGCGGCCTGTCTGCCCGGTCGGATGTTTCAAACGTGAAACTGAGAGGTGAGAGGCCTGCATGACAGACGAGACCAAGGCGAGAATCCGCGAGACCCTGGACAAAGAGATAAGGCCGAACCTGCAGGCTGACGGCGGTGACGTCGAGCTAGTCAGTATCGGCGACGACGGCGTGGTCCAGCTCAGGCTGACCGGCGCCTGCTCAGGCTGCCCGTTCTCGGCGATGACCCTGGCAATCGGCGTCGAGCAGCGGCTCAAGGCAGCCGTGCCAGAGGTCGTCAGAGTTCAGCCCGTGCCATAGCGGAAGACCGGGGCAATCCCCCTTCCGCAATCGGCACTCGTCAATCTGCAATCTTCAGTCTGAAATCTGGAATGCCTCAGGGTGAGGGCAGTCCCTCGAGAAAGCTCTGGCGGTAGGCCGCGCTGTAGGGCAGAAGGTAGACAGCTGTCGTGAAGACCCCGACCCTTCGCGGTCTCCGCACCATCCGGTCGGTTATCGTCTCCATCGAGTAAAAGCGGTTCTTCAGCCAGGCTGGGTCGGTTGATGTGACCATGGGCCGATAGACAACGCGCGCTAGACTGCCGTCCGGGCGCAGGAAGCGCGGTTCGATGAAATCCAGGTCGATCTGCCTGAGCACGGACGCAATCTTGTCGTAGTCGGTTGGCAGGCTCGGCTCAAGGGGCATGACCAAGCGCGCGCCGACGAGCATTTTGCTGGCCTGCAGTGACTTGACGCGACGGTACAACCGGTGGACCAGTCGGTGGTTGCCGGCCGCGCGGTGCAGCCGGCCGAGCAGGAACGATTCGTTCAGGTAGATTACCTTGGTGCCGGCCTTGGACAGGAGGCGAATCAGCCGGGGCTGGTCAAACAACCGCTCGGACGCATTGACGACCCACTGCCGGTGGTAATCGCGGAGTCGGCTGAAGAGTTCCTGGTAGTAGTCCGGCAGCGCGGCGACGTCATCGTCCAAAAGGTGGATGCGCTTGCGCGGGAGTGTGATGACCTCGCCGATAACCTCTTCGGGCGTGCGTACCAACGTGTTGGGGCCGTAGTACAGGTACTCGGGACAGAGCGGTTTGACCGGCTCGGGGCAGAAGCATCCGCGCACAAACTGGATGGTCTGGCGCGTGGAGTCCATTTCTATGTTGACCCTGAGCTGGCGCGGGGCGACGTAGCCGGGGCGGCCGGACGCGCGGTAGAGCGGCTGTAGATGGCCGGACTCGGCATCACTCCGCAGCTGGGTCCAGATATCGGTGATGTCCCCGACCACGCGAGGCCGGCACCAATCCGGCGCGGTTTCCCGCCACGACGTTACCTGTGGCCCAAAGAACACCGGCGGGCATGCGCCGTCGCCCCAGTTGTGCAGCAATTCCCGGGCCCGGTCTTCCTGACCCAGCCCGACGTGGACCAGGCAGAGGTCGCGGTCAGGCTGCTCAGCGGATTCCACCCTTTCGTCGAGGTAGCGCAGATGGTCGCCGGGCTGGAGCAGCGCGGCCAGGCGCATGACCTCGATGTCGGGCTGCAGGAATAGCCGAGCCCCCTTCGGCGGATAGCCCTTGATGAAGCGCTGGGATTCGTCGGCCAGCGCGACGGCCAGGACCTTCACTTGTGGATCAGTTTGAGTATGTCGTTGAAGATGGTGAACACGATGAGCGCCCCGATCATTGCCCAACCGATGCCCGCGGCCCAGTTTAGCTCCTTGTCAGTCAGGTTGCGCCGTCGAATGCCGGCGATGCAGTCGAGGACTATCCGGCCGCCATCCATCACCGGGACCGGCAGCAGGTTGACGACGAATAGATTGATAGACAGGATTGCGAAGAGCAGGAGGAAGTAGTCCCAACCCCAGCTTGCTCCCTCGTATGCAATCCGTGCAACCATGATGGGGCCGCCGAGCGCCTTTCTGGCGAAGTGTTTCACAGTGAGAGACTTGTAGAGCACGACGTATGTCTGCGCAGTCACGGTGCCGGCCTTGGCGGCCGCTTCACCGATAGAGTGCGGCAGGCCCAGCCGGTGATGCGGCACCTGTGCCGATATGCCGATGCCGCCGCCCTTCTGGCCCATTAGCTGCTCGTCGTTATCTACGACGGCGACCTCACCCCGCATTGTCCGGCCGGCGCGCTGCCAGACAATGGGCACGCTCTCGCCGCCGCGGGAGTAGACTGCGTCGGTGAAGTCGGCCCATTCCCGTATCGGAAGCCCGGCGAACTCGACGATTGAATCTCCGGGTCGCAGGAGCTTGCTTGCCGGGCCGCCTTTGCGGACGCTGCCCACGACCGCGGCTATCTGCGGCCCGATGTACCAATCGTTGCTGACCTGGATGCCGGCCACGTTGATTCTTGCTCCGGTTTGGGCGTCAGTGTTGATGGAATCCCGCAGCGTGTCGGTGTGGACAACGCCGGCGTGGCGCCACGATAGCTCGTAGGGGCCCGAGGTCTGCTTCCGCACGAGTTCGGTGAAGTGCGGCCAGCTCCTCACGGAGGTGCCGGCGACAGCAGTTATGGTGTCGTCGGGTGCGATGGAGGTGGCCGAAGCAGGCATGCCCGGCATGACTGCACCGACGACTGCCGGGATCAGAGAGTCAATGTAGCCGAGCGGCACGGATACAGGGATGTTGAGTCGGCGGCCGGCGCGACGCAGCGAAATGGCGACCTGCTTTCCCGCGTTCTTCTGGAGTTCAGCGTCGAAGGCGTCAAAGGACGGCACGGTCTCGCCGTTCACCGCGACGACGGTATCGCCGGGACGGAGACCGGCAACAAATGCGGCCGACCTGTCATTCAGAGACACCACCGGCGCTGTGTATTGCTCGCCGAACCCCGCAAAGAGCACGAGCAGGAGGAAAAACCCGAGGACAAGATTCGATACCGGACCGGCGGCTATGACCGCTACCTTGACGCCCAGCGGTTTGTCCATGTAGCCGCCGGTTGGGGACGGAACCGGCTGCTCGGGTTTGGGCCCGGCTTTCTCTTCCTCGCCGACCATCTTGATGAATCCGCCCAGGGGAACGGCCGAAAGCCGGTACTCGGTTTCGCCGATCTTCTTCTTGAGGATGACCGGGCCGAAACCGACCGAGAAGACCTCGACCGGGATGTGCGAGAGCTTGGCCGCGACCAGGTGGCCGAACTCGTGAAAGACTATCAGTATCCCAATAAACACGATTACCAAGATGATTGACGAGAACATGCTATTCCTTTCGACGCGCCGGCGGGCCGGCGAGTGCGGCTGCCGTCTTGATGGCCTGTGCGGCCGCCCACGATTCGGTGCGCAGCAGCCTTGCGATTCCCGGTCTTGGCGGCTGTTCCGCGGCGGCCAGGCCGTCGAGCACGCGGGAGATGACCTTCGGGATGTCTCCGAACGCAATCCGGCCCTCGATGAACGCGTCGACCGCGACTTGGTTCGCCGCGTTAAGGGCACAAGTGGCCGCCGGACCGGCGCCCAGCGCGCGATAGGCCAGTCTCAGACATGGGAAATGATTGCGGTTGACCGCGTGGAACTCGAGCCGACCGACACCGGCCAGGTCGAGAGTACGAGTCAATGACGGAGCACGGTCCGGCCAAGTCAGGCAGTACTGGACGGGCAGGCGCATGTCCGGCAGCGAGAGCTGCGCGAGCACCGAGCCATCGTTGAACTCGACTAGCGAATGGATTACCGACTGCGGGTGGATGACCGGTTCGACCTGGTCGGGCCTGAGCCCGAACAACCGGCAGGTTTCAATGACCTCGAGGCCCTTGTTCATAAGCGTGGCTGAGTCGACCGTGATCTTGCGCCCCATCGACCAGGTCGGATGCTTGAGCACGTCGGCCAGCCTCGCCTTGGCCGGGAGCCCGGTGCGCCAGAATGGCCCGCCCGAGGCGGTGAGAATCACCCGCCGAACGTCGGACGTGTCCGGGTCTGCACTTTGTCCTTTGTCCTTTGTCCTTCGTCCTTTCCTGGAGAGGCACTGGTGCACAGCGGATAGTTCGGAGTCAATCGGCAGGACCGTGCCACCATGCCGGCGTGCGAGCCTCATTATCGGCTCGCCATAGCCGACCAGTATCTCCTTGGTGGCGAGCGCCACCTTCTTCCCGAGTCCGAGCGCGGCCACGACGGCCAGCAGACCGGCAGTGCCCGACATCGCCATGACGACGACGTCGGTCGAGCGGGCGGCCGCCGCGTCAATCAGAGCGGACGGGCCCCATCGAACCTCGGTTTGGGGACCAAGTGCCTCCCGCGCGGACTCACAGGCATGATAATCGCTCAGGATTACCTGCGCCGGCCTGAACTCGCGGGCCTGCTCGCAGATACGCCGGGCCGAGCGGTTGGCCGCCAGCGCGGTTACCTCGAAACGGTCCGGCAGGTGCCGGACTACGTCCAAAGCGGAACGGCCGATGGACCCGGTTGACCCGAATACGGCGAGGCGCTGGCGTCTCACGTCAACGCCTGCATCACAATCAGGTCATCGGGTGTGGTCAGCTTGATGTTGGTGCGGGGGCCAGGAATCCAGATCGGATGAACGCCCAGCCGCTCGACGAGTTCGCAGTCGTCGTTTACCTGCAGGCGGGCGCGGCGGGCCGCGGCGTGGGCGCGGCGCAGCAGGTCCAGACTGAAGAACTGCGGGGTCTGGACTGCCAGCAGGTCCCGGCGGTCAACCGTGGCCAGCACGTTCCTGCCGCTGATCCGCTTCAGCGTGTCGGTGACCGGGTAGCCAAAGGTTGCAGCCCCGCGTTTCCGGCAGAGCCGGAAACCCCTGACCAGCATTCCGGCGTGAATGAGGGGACGGGCAGCGTCGTGCACCGCCACGAAGCCCTGCTCGGGCAGTACCGAAAGCCCGGCCCGCACCGAGTCGGCGCGCGTCCCGCCTCCGGCCACGACGTCGAGCAGCCGGCGGACGCGGTGGATGCTCAGCATGTGCCGGACGACGGCGAGACGGCGGGGTGGCGCTACCACGACCAGGCCCATAATCTGCCGGCAGCGTTCGAATGCCCGGATGCTGTGAATGAGAATCGGCCTGCCCGCGAGCTGGGCGAACTGCTTGTAGCCGCCGTAGCGCTGGCCCTGGCCGCCGGCCAGGACGAGACCGTAGCACGGGGCGAACGCTACGCGGGGATAGGGGGACGCGGGGGCGGGCTTTGTCGGAGGGTGCATGAGTTCAGGCCCCGGAACCCCGGGACCCGAGTGCCACCGAACCCTTCTGTCCGAAATAGTCTATCTTCATCGCCTGGCGGACAAGCGCCATGGTCGCGGCGCCTTCCTCGCATGCGCGGGCAGTGCCCTTGTTCAGGATGTCCCAGACCGTGTCCGGGTCCTTTTCGTAGACCGCCCGGCGCTCGCGGATGGGGGCGAGGAAGCGATTGAGGACGTCGACCAGCAGCTTCTTGCACGCCACGCAGCCGATGGTCCCTGCCTTGCAGCGTTCCTCGATATCCGACCGGGCCTCAGGGTTGAACACCTTGTGGTAGGCGTGAACCACGCAGACATCAGGGTGGCCCTTGTCGGTCGGGTGAATCCGCGCCGGATCGGTGAGCGCGGTCGAGACCTTCTTCTTCACTTCCTCGGGTGGGTCGGAAAGGAATATGGCGTTGCCCAGGCTTTTGGACATCTTGGTGTTGCCGTCGAGGCCGACGAGCTTCGGCATCAGGAGGCTCTCTGGCTCAATGAGCACCGGCTTGTAGGTCGCGTTGAACTTGCGGACTATCTTCCGTGTCTGTTCGATATGCGGGGCTTGGTCCTCGCCGACCGGCACCAGGTGGGCGCGGCAGAAGGTTATGTCAGCGGCTTGGCTGACCGGGTAGCTCAGGAACCCGAGCGGCATCGACTCGCCGAAGTTGTACTGAGCGGCCTCGGTCTTGATGGTCGGGTTGTGCGAGAGCTGCTGGACCGTGACGAGGTTCGAGTAGATGACAGTCAGCTCCGCAATCTGAGGGACCATCGACTGGATGAAGAGCGTGGCCTTGGCCGGGTCTACGCCGCAAGCGAGGTTGTCCATGGCCACGTTCAGCACATCCTGGTGCAGCCGCTCCGGATGTTCGAAGTGG
>Ga0315277_10009643_pt1 | contig 12317 bp, 10 predicted proteins | sample YL17G05_15_MG_FD_203695 | JGI IMG/M metagenome (GOLD analysis project Ga0315277, IMG submission 203695) | Sediment microbial communities from Yellowstone Lake, YNP, Wyoming, USA - YL17G05_15 | ecosystem: Environmental > Aquatic > Freshwater > Lake > Sediment | place: USA: Wyoming | collected... | reverse complement strand
CCATCCTCGATCTCGCTCGCGACCTGATCGAACTCTCGGGCCTGCGCCCCGGCCAGGATATTCAGATCGAGGTGACCCAGTTGCGCCCCGGTGAGAAACTCACCGAAGAACTGGTCGATGCTGCCACGGAGCGGCTCTCCCCCACGCGGTTTGAGAAAATCCGCGTCGTCGCAGGACTGCCCGTCGACCCGTCATTGGTCGCGGACAAATTCCTCGGGCTGGAAAAGGCGGCCCGCCGGGAGTCAGCCCAGGAGATCTATCAGATCCTCCGCGACCTCAACATCGGCTTCGTGTCCAATGGAGAGCTGCAGGCGAATGGCGAAGTCGGAAAGGTTCATGAGTCAATCTCGTCAGCAAAACCCTCCTGACGACCGATGCCAGGATGCAAGCGAACGGGCTGAAACGGCAGATGACAACTCAGGAATTCCCCGCTGGAACTTTGTGAAGTGGCCGAGAAACGAGGTATTGACGGTCGCATGAAAGGTGTCATCCTGGCAGGCGGACTCGGAACCCGGTTGCTTCCTTTAACCCGTGTAACCAACAAGCATTTGCTGCCGGTTTACGATCGGCCGATGGTTTTCTACCCCGTCCAAACGCTGGTCAACGCGGGCGTAACGGATATCCTCCTCGTAACCGGGGGGCAGGATGCGGGTGATTTTCTGCGTCTTTTGGGTAATGGCAGTGATTTCGGCCTCAAACACATCAATTACACTTACCAGGATGGTGAGGGAGGCATTGCCGACGCGCTCCGACTGGCAGAGCATTTTGCCGATGCCCAACCCCTCTGCGTCGTTCTGGGTGACAACATCATTGAGACTAACATCGCCGCTGCCTGCCAGAAGTTTCAAAACCAGGGCGAGGGCGCCCACATTATCCTCAAGGAAGTGCCCGACCCGGAGCGCTTTGGCGTTCCAGTGTTCGACGGTGAGCGCATCATCCGCATCGAAGAAAAGCCGAAGGAACCCCGGTCGCCTTACGCGGTCATCGGAGTCTACATGTACGACGCGACGGTTTTCGATCGCATCCGGAAGTTGGAGCCGTCCGGTCGAGGGGAATTCGAGATTACCGACGTCAACAATCAGTATCTCGCCGACGGGGCTCTTACTTACAGCATCCTGAACGGATGGTGGACAGATGCGGGGACGTTCGAGTCTCTGCGACGTGCCACCAACCTGGTTGCCCAAGGCGGCGCCAATAAACTGCACGAGCCCGGCACGACGTAGAGATTCTCGATTGAAAAAGGGAAGGAAAACAGACGAGGGAAGGGATGTTCACGACCTCGCCCACCAGCATCCGGGGTGGAAGGGGCCTTCTACTTGCTCTCGGGAGTTCCCGCATCCTCGGCACGCGTGTACCCGCTCGCTCCGACATCGCTGGGCGCTTCCTCGTACTTGAAGGATTCGGAAGCCGGTGAAGCAAGCCACTGAGCCAGGCGCTGGGCACTGCGGTCTTTTTTTGAAAGGATATATCCACCAACCGCCGGCCATTGGATGCCGATTTCCGGGTCATCGAACACGAGTCCCGACTCGCCGCTCCGGTTGTAAATGGCCGTGCACTTGTACTGAATCTCCGCATAGTCTGAGAGGACACACAATCCTCGGGCGAAGCCTGCGGGCGCCCAGACCAGTTTCTTGCTCTCCGCCGAGACCTCCAGCCCAAACCATTTTCCCAAGGTGGGTGAGTTCTTCCGAATATCCACAGCCACGAGGAATGCACTTCCGTATGAGACGCGCATCAGCTTAGCCATCGGCGGATCCCACTGGAAATGCAGGCCCCGCACCACGCCTTTCTTGGATCGCGAGTGGTTGTCCTGGACAAATTGGTGCGGCAGGCCGAGGGCCGCGAAACTATCCGCCCGATAAGTCTCGAGAAAGAACCCCCGATCGTCTTCAATGACGTCGGGGACTAACACCAGGATCTCGCCTAGATGTCTCGATTCGATTCGAAACCCCATGTTTTCGCTTCACCTTGGACGTCAAACCTTCAGCCCAGACCGGATCGACAAGGACCGCTTCACTGGCATCGCACGCTCTGTACATCTTGCGTAGCTGACGAGGTAAGATTCTATCGGAAGTGGAGTGGATTGTCGCGTTTTTCTGTTTCCTCATTTCGCCAGTCGTGCCGCGCATGAAGGCCCTTATAGAGCTATCGACCGGCCGCGACGACGGCATGTGGTAAAATCGCGTGTTGCAGACGCCGGAGAGCCGTCGGGGGCGGCCTGCAGGCCTCCCTGGAATGTCCGTCGGATGGGTGGTTTCTTGCGGGCCGAAACTCTAAAAAGATGATGAGTCCTGAACCTACTGTGGCCACCAGCATCTCCGCGTTCTTTCCGGCGTTCAACGATGCCGAGAACCTGCAGGTTTTGGTCCCGCGGGCTGACGAGGCGCTTCGGCGTCTCGCTGGAGACTTCGAGATTATTGTGGTTGACGACGGCAGTACCGATCACACCTCCATCGTGCTGGATTCTCTTCAGCAGCAGTGCCCCAGTTTACGGGTGGTTCGCCACCAACGCAATCTTGGTTACGGAGCGGCCTTGCAGAGCGGTTTCCGCAACGCCCGCAAGGAACTGGTGTTTTACGCCGGCGCGAATGGAGCATCACCGGGGAAGGGTTGTTATCGCGATACTGCCAACGGAGACAACAAAAGGTCAAAAGTTTTTCTTTCGCGTTTGTTAGGTCTGGCGTATTATCTCGATGAAATTAAGTGGTGCGGAGGGGAGTGCACGACTTGCCGCGCCAGTTCGCTACAAGCTTTGTACCCGGTGGGTCTCCAAGCTCATCAGGACCTCTAACACTCGTCAGGATCGTCTAACGCCCTCAAACTCGATGGAGCGTCGCAGGCCGGAACGCGAACTCTTGGCACACCTCGATCGTCGGACCTGGCATCTCTGGGTCCTAACCCTGTCGATTAGTGTGTCCCTGGCACTCGGGATCTCAGTTTTGCTTTATCCCGCCCTCGCCTGGAAAGTTGACCGATTGGGCGCGCGATTAGCAATCTTGCCACAACTCGTCACGGGCCTCCTGGTTCTGATCGTCCTGCAGTCCGTGTACGTGGTTCTGAAGCAGAAGCAAGTGAACGAAATGCGTGAATTCATCATCTCCCGATACGCGGAGACATGGATTCGTGAAGATCTCGCGAGGGACCCCCTAACCGGTGTCCTGGACCGCCGAACACTTCCCGACATCATGGAACGTGAACGCGCTTGGGCCGATCGATACAACCTGCCCCTCTGCCTTATCCTTCTGGATATTCGCGGATTTCGCGAAATCAACGAGAGGGGCGGCCACTTGGCAGGCGACATTATTCTCAAGGACCTTGCCCACACACTCCAGTCGACCGTGCGCCAGACCGACACCGTGATAAGGCACGGCCCTGATGAGTTCCTATGCTTCTTACCCCGGACCGATCAGGTGGGAGGCGAGGGCTTCACTCACCGACTGGCCAAGCGATGTCAGGAAGTTGCCCGGTTACGGGATCTTCCCCTGGATTTCGGGATTGCAGTCTATGAAGCGGGAATGAACTCGGATGGGGTTTTGACTGAAGTCGAACGCCAGTTAACATCGAACAAGAGCCCCGTGCCCTCTCCCGCGCATCTGCAGCGTTCAGCCGCCGAACCGCTCTGAACGAGAGCCCTCACGCTCTTAGGCATTCTTCCCCCCGACCGGCGGGGGAAACTCATCCCGCGCGAGTCGTGAAGCCTGTCCTTGTCGAAACGCGCCACGCGACCTTTCCGAAGAAAAAGTTCCACGAAGCGGCGACTCGCCAAGCCATTTGGATCTGGCGGTAGCCCAGGTTCTCCAACAGCGAGAAAAACAACACCAGGATGGCGTCGCGGGGAAACCGGTGACGTGGAAAATGCATCTGGTCGATCAGCAGAGAAAACAAAGACAATATTACCCCAAAGAAGAAAGCCAGTGCCAAGTATGAAACAAACGCTCTAGCGCTCAACCGATCAAACAGGAACCAGATCGGCATGACGATCAGACCCGAAAGCTCAACGAACGGTCCAAGCATCTCGAACAAGACTTGGTACGGAAGGGCGCACATTCCGACGACGCCATACCGCGGCCGGAACAACATGGATTTGTGAATGCGAACAGTCTGCCATAGCCCTTCGTGCCAGCGCTTCCGTTGGCGACCTAAAACCCGAGCGGTGGTGGGCATTTCGGTCCAGCAAACGGCGTCCGGTGCAAACAATATCCGCCAGTCGAGCTTGCGCTCTCGCGCGTAGCGGTGCAGTCGGACAATCAGCTCCAGGTCTTCGGTGACGGTCTCAGTGCTGTACCCCCCGACCTTGACGCAGGCCGCCTTCTGGAACAGTCCAAAGGCCCCGGGAACAATAAGCAGCCCGTTGATCAGACTCCAGCCGGCACGTCCGGCGAGAAAGCTGCGGAGATATTCGATCACTTGCATGATGACCCAGAAGTTCAATTGGAGTTGTGGGCGCCGCACGCGCCCGGCGTCCACGATGGATCCGTTCACACCTCGTACGATTCCACCGACGGCCACCACTCGACCGGGGTCCTCAAGGATGGGACGCAGGCAGTAAGTGAGCGCTTCCGGCTCGAGCAGCGAATCCGCATCCATTGCCAGAAAATAAGGGGACTGGCAGAAGTTGATACCGGCGTTCAGCGCGTCAGCCTTCCCGCCATTCTCCTTGTCAATCACCACGAGTCGCGGCTCGGTAATGCTCACATAGAAGTCGCGAACCGGCCGGGTCGGAAGTTCCCCGGTGGGCCGGACCTCTGATTTGCGTAAAGAGAAATGGCGGATCAGTCGCTGCAGCGTGGCGTCACTGCTCCCGTCATTGACCACCACAACATCCAACCGCGCGTAGCTAAGCCCCAGCATCGACCTTACACTCTCCACAATTACACGCTCTTCGTTGTATGCAGGGACGATGAGCGTGAGTGGCGGAACCAAAGCACGCAGAGCCTTCAAGGCTTCGAAATCGATCAGATGGGTCGCGGCTCTTTTCTTGTATCGTCGGCACCAAACCCAAGACAGAACAAGCAACAGCAGGTAGGAAAGGATCAAAGCGGCAAAGTACGCGAAGAACGCTGCTTGAATCCCGACCAAGGCCAGATTTGGCCAGTTCTTTGGCATAAGTCGCGTCTAAAATACGCCCGACGAAGGCACGGCGGCAGACGCTGGGGGGAGCAACGTCAGCGCCCCCCACGACCGCGCAGGTCGTGTCGAGAAGATTGCAGATCCAAACCTCTCTTGTATTTCTTCCATCGCCAGGGCGAGATTGCGATCGCCTGTCTTACCCGCTCCGTTAGCCATGAGGGATGTCCTACCCGTCATAGTGGCAGCCACCGCTCAGCGGAACTCTCCCGATCTCAGGCCGACGCAGGCTCGGAGAATGCCTTCCGGATTGCGGCAGCAACTCGCCGGTCGCACTCCGGCTGGTCGGCGAGAGGCATTAGTTTCATCCTGAGGTCCGGTCCCGCTCCGGTGAGCATGATATGTAACAGACGCAACCGGGTCTTGACATCCGGATAGACCAAAATGAAGTCAACGAGCACCCGGGTGAGGCCATGCGCAGCCAACGCTTTTAGCGCCTCGCAACTCTCTCTAAAGCCTGATGGGCTGGACGGTCTCAGTTCTCCCGCCAAAAACCAAAGAAAACCAGCTCGATCCCACTCCGACATAAGGCTGTTGAAGCTCATGCGGGGGCGCGCCTTGAGGACTCCAGTCATAGTCTCACCTCTCATTCCCCGGATTTGGCGAAGGGCGTATGCGGCGCGATAGCGGACCTCGCGCACCTTATCCTCAAGACCGCGAAGTACCGCCTCTTCACCTTCTGGGGCCCGCTGACGTCCTAATGCCGCCAAGGCGCGAACCCGCACGAACCACATTGAGTCACCAGCCAGCGCGATAAGGGCTCTCCTGGAATCTGGTCCGGGAACTTGAGACAAAGCGCGTGCGACTTTCGCGCGGACCTCAGGCTCCACGTCGTGGGTGGCAGCGAGCAGCTCAGGGAGGACACTCGACTCGGCCACCTCCGATAGCGCCCAGGCCGCCACTTGCCGTTGGCGCACCCCTTGTCCTTTAAGCAGAGGGGTCAGCCGTTCAGGACAACCTTTTGTGCAGGCGGCCAGAGCTGCGGCAAGGCTCAGGTCTGGGATTTCGCTTCGGGGTCTTTGTGCAAGTCGCAACAAACCGGGGATTCCCCGGGGGTCCTGCAACCGGCCAAGACTCAAAGTGGTGGCCCGGCGAACTTCCGCAGAAGAATCCTCCACCGCTCGGACGAGAGCTTCGATCGCAACTGCGTCCTGAACGTAGCCTAGTCGAAGCGCCGCTCGCACACGCCGAGACTCCGAGCCCGCCCGGAGTACGCGCACCCAGTAATCCACGATCCCCGCCTCGACTAGGACCTGCCGAACGGCTTCCTCACCAACACCGTCTGCTGATCGGCAACGGTCGGCAAGCACATCGCCCAGGATCTCACGGTCCTGCTGGCTGGACTGTAACCATACTGCTTTCAGATCATCCCCTTTCAGACCAGGCGCCAGACGCGCCGCAAGAATGACGCGTCGAGCCCCACAAGCCAGTTGAAGGTGATGGTGGATGTGCATGAAAAGATACAATACGATCGCTAGCCCAACAGAACACAACCCCAGAATCACGACTGCCGATTCTACGAGATGGAGTGAAGGCGAGGTCATCGGCGCTGCGCCGCTGGGCAGGCAATTCTATCAGAACCTTTCGGTCATGGGGCCATCAAAGCCTGGACTTCTCGGAGGTCTTGCAGGCACCCGGTCCTCCAGCACGTGATGCGCCCCGCGGCTGACAGAGCTGCCGAACCTCCGGCACCGAAACGTTTTTCTTCCCTTACAGTGCCGAGCTGTATTTCCTTACTGCCGCGCACGGGGCCGGTGGTCGCGGCGGGGTCTTGGGGTGAAGGGGGTTAGCACCTCGGAGCCTCGTTTGGGGGCTCAGCATTCGAAGGGACGTAGCTGCAGGTTATCGTCGCGGTATCCGGGTTGCACGATTTTTGGCCAAAGGCTTCGAAATCCGATCCAGCGCCTTAGCTGTTGAACGCAGCGTTGCTGCGAGAAAGCGAGCCTCCAGACGAGCCGACGAATCCGCTCCTTTAAGGACAAACAACGACAGCCACTCAAACCCCATTAGGGCATTCCGGAGAGAATGCTCAATGTTTGTGATGTAGATTCCAGAAAGCGTCTTCACGGCCCCCCTAATTTAGCCCACATATTCCTTTCTTGTCAATTATAAATCACTAGTTAATAGACAAAATGAACCATAGGTCCCTTTACCGTTTTTCGATGGGCCTCTACGGAGGTCTCGCGGCGCAAGTATTGACACGCCTATTGATTACAGGAGAAGACCTTCGGGCAGGAAGCTAGGTCGGGGCCACTCGACGACCCATCGCAGTATTGAACCCTCTGTTCAAGAGGCAGGCTCAGGCCGCGGCTCGTTGTACACAGCGCCTCCGCGGTCGGATGTGAAGCCCTTGCCGATAGGATTGCATTGGCTCAATCCGCTGCTCGTGTGGGTCCTGGGGATCGAGGCTTGGTGGCTTAAGTATTTGCCCTGGCGTCTGCCCGTGGGGCTTTCGGTCATCGCTCTGGCGAGAAAACCCGCATGAAGGGCTTGAGTCTGCCTAGGCCCGGTTGTGCTCTCCAGCTTGCTCGTACTTGCAGCGAGCGCGCCAGGAAGGGAGCAGATGATTCCAGCGACCAATAAACGATTTCTCATCCTTCTTCTGTTGGGGCTCGGAGTACGCATTCTTACCCTGCCAATGCCCGGCACGGAAGACATGCTGACCAATCAGATCTGGGGGGCACGAACGGTCGAGCAAGGAATCACCCGCACCTATATCCTGGACGATACCGATTACCTTACAAAAGCCATCCTCTTCTGGAGGCATCTTCCGTATCATTCTCCGCCCCCGACATATCAATCTGAACTGGGAACCCTTGACCATGTTCCCAACTACCCTCCTTTGAGTGTTTACTCATTCTGGCTCTCGACCTGGATTGCCAAGCTGATCCCGCTCGGAGCGGGACGGCTCCAGGCGGGGGGAGTACTCAACGCCTGCTTCAACGCCGTGCCGCTTCTTGCCGCGCTGGGGATTATTATTGCCGCCTGGTCTTTCCTGCGGGCAGAAGGGGCCGTAACTCCTTGGTGGGCGGTCACGGCGTTCTGGCTCAATCCTGTGATGCTCCTGCACTCTCCCGTGCTTGGCTATGTGGACTCGGTTTTCACCCTCTTCGGGTTCTGTTCCCTCTGGTTGCTCTACCAGAAGCGGTTCACCGGGAGCGTTATCTTCTTGGTCTTGAGTTGCCTGACCAAGCCCCAGGGTGTTCTTATCCTGCCCGTAGTGCTGGTGGCGGTTCTCGCCGAGAAAGACTGGCGTCTTTTCCGAAGGGCTTCGCTGAACCTCGTACTGTATTCCTTTGTGCCCTTCCTCCCATTTATTCTCGCCGGGTACGGCTTGGGCGCCCTGCGCGGGACTTTTCAGGTCGTGCACGTCGGGTATCTGTCGTCAAACCAGACCAACCTCTGGTGGATTGTCAGTTGGGTGCTGCCGGCTCTTCCCGAGAGAAGTTTTGCAGCGCTCACGCACCCAGTGATCATGCGCCAACCGGAGGAGTTTCGCGAGCTTTTCGCATTGGACGCCCGGTGGACCGCGTTGCTGTTGCTGGGCGTGGTTGTGGCGATCAGCGTGTATTTTCTCTGGAATGAATTGCAAAGGGGCAACCGCCTGGCGATTTTCTGGGCGGCAGCGCTGCAAGTGTACTTCTTCACCATGCTGGCTCTCCATCCGCATGAAAACCACCTCTACCCGTTTTTCGTGTATGCTCTGCCGATGTTGGTCCTTGGCAGACGCGAGTTCCCAGGCACATACGTGGCGCTCTCGCTCGTGTTCGGCCTGAACATTTTCCTCTTCGACGGCTTTGGGAGAGGGTTGGCGGGCGCGGGCCACGCGCTTCGCACGTTGGCAGGTTTTGACTTGACGGTCCTCGTCGCGTTCATCAACCTGGCGGTGTTCGTGTGGCTCGTTACGCGCAGGCGTTGGCTTTTTGAACTGACTCGCAAGCCAGAGCCACCTCAGGTTGGCGGATGAACGGCACGCGCCTCAGGGAACCGCCCTCATCAGGGCTGTCGGGGCAAAGATTGAAAGCACTCGGGATTCGAAAAAACCTCATTCTGATTCTATTCGTCGGGCTAGCGATCCGTCTGGCGCTCTCCTGGATGCCGGGCACGGAGGACATGTTCTATTTCCGGATGTGGGGTGCCCTGGCGCTACGTTCCGGAATGCTGCATGTTTACACTTGGAAAGATGAGGACACACTCAACGCCATCTTCTTGAAACTGCGCGGGATCGAACTCCATCCGCGAACCGCAAATCCCACCGACCTCGGCCCCGCCACGGGCGTCCCAGATTATCCGCCGGGCAACATTCTCATCATGAAGCTGGCGGTGGGGGCGTGCAAGATGCTTCAGGGGGGCACGTTGCGCGCTGGAAATCTTCTCAATGCCTGTCTCAACCTGCCGCCGATTCTCTTTGCCCTGGCGGCGACTCTGGCCCTGTGGTATTTGGCCCAAGGGGCGCAAGCTCCTCGACCACTGATAGCGGTGGCGGCATTCTGGCTGAATCCGGCGCTGATCCTTACATCGCCCGTATTGGGCTATCAAGATCCGATTTTTGCCGCCTTCGGCCTGCTGGCATTGATGTGCTTCTATCGCGGCAGGCACACGCTCAGCGTATTGTTTCTGGCCGCCAGTTGCCTGACCAAGCCGCAGGGAGTCTTCATTGTGCCGGTCCTCGCCGCAGCCTTTTGGGCTGAAGGCGGATGGCGTGCGTTGTGCCGCTACAGCGCACGGTTTCTTCTTTTCCTTCTTGTTCCGCTGGTGCCTTACATTGTCACCGGCCGGCTTCTGGCGCCGGTGGCGGCTTTTCTTCGCGGCGCAGTGTTTCCGGCGCTCTCTGCGCAAACCACGAATGCCTGGTGGTTAATAGGGCCGGGGCTTCAGGCTATCGTCAGCCGCTCAACGGCCCCTTTGCTGGGGACGCTCCCGATGGTCCCACAAAGCGAGTTTCGAGCCCTGGCGGGATTTGATCCGCTTTGGCTTTCGCTGCCGGCGCTCATCGCCTTCACGTGCGCCAACCTCTATTTCCTTATCCAACAACTCCGCGCCGGAAATCGAACCGCAATTTTCTGGGCCGCGGCTCTCGAGGTCTACGGCTATACGATGCTGGCGCTGTTTGTCCACGAGAATCACCTCTATGCCTTTCTCGTCTATGCGGCGCCCCTGCTGGCTTCCGGCAAACGCCCGGTTGTGCGCGTGTACTGGGCGCTCTCGGCGATCTATGGGATGAACCTCTTCTTGTTTGATGGGCTCGGGGAAGGATACACGGCGCCCGCGCAATGGCTCCGCACTTTGCCCGGGTTTGATCTGAGCATCCTGCTGGGAGTCGTAAACGTCGGAGTTTTTTCCCTGATCATTCGGTCGAGGAAATGGTGGTTCGACCGGACGCAGGGCCTGCCACCGTCGCCCCGGATTTAATTCTGAATCCACAACTCGAGTTTTGTGGAGTCTTCGGTTGGGCCGGCAATTCGGTACACGAACCCGGCATTCGGGACTTCAACGTGGATTCAACCGGTCTGAGCCGGTCGGCGAATGCGCTCGGGTAAGAAGTTCCACGAAGGATACACTTCCGCTTTCGGGAGGCGAGGCCCCTTCAGGGGCTCGGGTGAGATTCCGATGCGTTCCCCCTGAAGATGTTGGGATCTATCTTGTAAACCTCGATCGGCCCTCGCGGCCAGTACACGCCGGGACCCACGGCGCCAAGGAATTTCCCATTGCGCATGAGGAAGGCCCGCACGCCGTCAGGGGCAACATCGAAGGCGGGCCACAGGCCGGAAGCCAGTGTGTCATCCACAAGGATGATCTCCGGCGACACTTCGGCCAGCGCTTGGCGCCACGTGAGTCCGTCGCAGTCCATTTTTGTGCGCACCACGAGAAACGAGCGCAGGTCGTAATCCGGAAATGCGAAAAGGTACGCCGGGTCACCCACAATCGTGTGTCCCGGTTGAAGATTGGCTGTAACCAGACCTCGGAGCTGGCCCAAGTACATTCTGGGATTGTCGTTTCGATTCTGGGCGAGTTTAAGACCCACGCCCAGAAGGTTTACGCCGATGACGCAGATGCAAAGAGAAAGAACCGCCAAACGCACAAAGTGTCGCCGGGCGCTTTGGGTTTGTGGCGAGGGATCGCTTGGTCGCCCGGCCGCAGCGCAAATCGCCAGCGTGGGGTAGAAGATAGGCATCCAGTACTGGGGTTCGACGCCTGCCCAAAGTATGACGAGGACTGCGGCATAAGCGGGACACAGAAGGAAAAACCTCCGGGACGGCCGGTCCGGCCTACACAGACAGCTCAGCAACAGGATTTTGAGTGCGAGGAACTTCCAGGTCAAGCTGCCCATAATTGCGCTCATTAGTCCCGATACGTGCGAGAGCGCTGAGAAGGGGAGGTTCATCATTTTGTATCCATATTCATTATAGGTAACGAACTGTACGTAAAACTCGGCCACTCCATGGCGAAGTATTAAAACGGTATAAGGAATCACGGTCAGGAGAGCTCCCATTGTGAACAATAGCACAGGCCTGACCAATCCCCTCCAGCCGCCCTGGCTCCCGATTTTTCCCTTCCACGGGAGGAACAGGACGGGAAAGGCAAGAAAGCACAGGGCGCCCACCGGATGACAAAGCAATGCCGCCGCTGCCAAAATGCCGGCGAGAAAGAACAATCGTGGCTGGCGCGTCAAAGTGGCGCGGGTGAGGCAAAGGAGCATGCCAGCATGAAAGAAGGTCATCAGGGTTTCCATTCGCCCCGAGTGCGTAATGAAAATGAACATGTAGTCGGTGCCAAGGAAGAATAGAAGCCACAAGGCGGCTCTTCGGGTCAGGCCTGTTTCCAGAGCCAAGCGATAAAGGACCAGCAAAGACAAGAGTCCCCAGATGACATTCCAGATGCGGCCTGGCAGGTAGCCGAATCCGAAGAGCTTATTCGGAATCACCAGCAGAAAGGAGTGAAGGGGCAGATACCAAAAGGTTACTCGGTCCATTGAATATACACCACGCATGGTACTCGAGCCGAAGTTTCCTTCCCGAATGAGGTTCAGCGCCGGGTTCGCAAACACGCCTTCGTCAAAGCCCAGACCCGGCCACCGGTCTACGTAAACGAGGGCGAGAGTCAAATAAAGCAGCGAGCCCATGACTATAGGTGCAGGGCCCTTTAGCTTTCTCACGAATGGCAGGGCGTTGATTCCGTTTGAGGGGCCG
>Ga0315277_10009641_pt1 | contig 12318 bp, 12 predicted proteins | sample YL17G05_15_MG_FD_203695 | JGI IMG/M metagenome (GOLD analysis project Ga0315277, IMG submission 203695) | Sediment microbial communities from Yellowstone Lake, YNP, Wyoming, USA - YL17G05_15 | ecosystem: Environmental > Aquatic > Freshwater > Lake > Sediment | place: USA: Wyoming | collected... | reverse complement strand
GAGCGCCCGAGACTTCCTCTCCACGGAGGGAACCGGAGGACGAGGACTCACTGGCCATGACCACTGGTGACCTGATGCCATGCCGAGTTTCGGATTATGCCGAGTAGGCGCGCCACTCCGGCCTTGAGGGCTCATTTGCGAGTTGCGTACTCGGCATAATCTGATGTCTCCTCCAGAGATCTTCATGTCGAAGAGAGAGGAGGAGACACATGGCCAGCCGGTATTCCATCCATCCCCACATCTGGCAGCGTCTGTACCACGGACCACTGGGCCCATCCGTCGATGCGCTGGTGGCCTTGCTGGAAGAGCAAGGGTATTGCCCCCACCGTATCGCCATTCACGTCCGCGTAGTGGCCACCTTGAGCGGCTGGTTGGAGCGCCAGGGCGACGGGGCCGCGGGGCTCACGCCGGAGGGCCTCGCGCGGTACGGCCGGTCCCGGCAGCGGCGCGGCCGACTCCGCCAGGGCGAAGCGGTGGCCCTACGGAGGCTGCTCGCCTTCCTCCGCGCCCGCGGTGTGGCGCCCGCGGCGGCCCCGCCCCCGCCGCAGAGCGCGCTCCAGCAGGTGGCGGAGGCGTTCGAGCGCTATCTGGTCCGCGAGCGCGGCCTGGCCCGCACGACGGTGCAGAACTACCTGCCCATCGTGCGGCAGTTCCTCCCGGAGCACTTCGACCAGGGACCGATCCGCTTCGCCGCGCTGACGCCCGCCGACATCACCCGCTTCGTGCAGCGGCATGCCCGCGAGGGCAGCGTGGGCCGGGCGCGGCTCATCGTGACCCGGCTCCGGGTGTTCCTCCGGTACCTGCAGCTGCGGGCGGCGATTGGGACCGACTTGGCTGCCTGCGTGCCCAGCGTGGCCCCTTGGGACCTCGCGGACGTGCCGAAGTCGCTTGCGCGCGGCGCGGTGCGGCGGGTGCTCGCGGACTGCAACCGTCGCACGCCCGCGGGCCGGCGCGACTACGCCATCCTGCTCCTGCTGGCCCGCCTGGGCCTCCGGGCCGGCGAGGTCGTCGGCTTGACGCTGGACGACCTCGACTGGGAGGCCGGACGCCTGCACCTCCGCAGCAAGGGCGGCCGGCGCGAGCAACTCCCGCTCCCCGCGGACGTGGGCGCTGCGGTGGCCGCTTACCTGCAGTCCGGCCGGCCCCCCTGCGCCAGTCGCCGCCTGTTCCTCCGCCTGCGTGCGCCCTGGGGCGGCCTGGGCGACGCCAGTAGCCTCTCGACCCTGGTGGCGCGGCGCTTGGCCCACGCCGGGATCCAGGCGCCGCACACCGGCGCCCATGTGTTCCGCCACACCCTGGCCACCACCCTGCTCCGACACGGGGCCTCCCTGGCGGAGATTGGGGCGCTCTTGCGCCATCGGAGTCCGAACACCACCGCGCTCTACGCCAAGGTGGACTTCGCGGCGCTGCGCCCGCTGGCCCTGCCGTGGCCGGGCGGTGGCCGATGATGCCGCTCCGCCAGGCCATCCGCCAGTATCTCGCGCTGCGGCGGAGTCTCGGGTACCGCTTGCGCGAGGCCGCGGGGGACTTGGCCCACTTCGCCACCTTCCTGGAGCAGAAGGGCGCCGAGGTCATCACCGTGGCGCTGGCCCTGGAGTGGGCCCTACCCGGCGCCGCCGTACCGCTCCCGACCGCGACCCGGCGGCTCACCGCCGTGCGGGGGTTCGCACGGCACTGGCAGGCCAGCGACCCGCGGACTGAGGTGCCGCCGGTCGGGCTGCTGCCGGTCCGGGGGCGCCGCGCCCGGCCCCACCTCTACACGGCCGCGGAGCTCCAGCGGCTCCTGGCGGCCGCGCAGGCCCTGCCCCCGCTGCGCGGCGCCACCTACGGCTGCCTGATCGGGCTGTTGGCGGTCACGGGCCTCCGGCCCGGGGAGGCGCTCGCGCTCACCCCGGGGGACGTCGATCTCCACGCCGGGATCCTCACCATCCGGCAGGGCAAGTTCGGCAAGAGCCGCCTGGTGCCCGTGCACCCCTCGACCCTGCGCGCGCTCCGCACCTATGCGCGGCGGCGCGCGGCGTGGCTGGCGGGGCGGCTGGCGCCCACCTTCTTCGTCTCCGATCGGGGCGGCCGCCTCACCGGCACCGTCGTGGACTGGACGTTTGCCGCGCTCTCCCGCCAGATCGGGTTGCGCGGCCCGACCGATACCCACGGGCCCCGCCTGCACGACTTCCGGCACCGCTTTGCGGTCGAGACGCTCGTGCGGTGGTATCGCGCGGGCCACGACGCGGAACGGCGCTTGCCTATCCTGGCCACCTATCTCGGGCACGCCCATGTCACCCACACGTATTGGTATCTCTCGGCGTGTCCCGAACTGCTGGGGCTGGCCCGTGCGCGGCTGGAACGCCGCTGGGAGGCACACCCATGAGCACTACCGCGAACTTCCCGGGATTGCTGGAGGCGTTCTTCACCCAGCGGCTGATGCACCACCGCCAGGCGAGTCCGCACACCATCGCGTCCTACCGGGACACCTTCCGTCTGCTGCTCGAGTTCATCCGCGCGCGCCGGGGGACGCCCCCGTCCCGCCTCAACCTGGCCGACCTGGACGCGCCCCTGATCGGCGCCTTCCTCGCGGACCTGGAGACCACGCGGGGGAATGGGAGTCGCAGCCGGAACCTACGGCTGGCGGCCATCCGCACGTTCTTCCGGTACGCGGCGTACCAGCAGCCCGCCCACGCGGCACTGATCCAGCGGGTGCTGGCCATCCCGAGCCGGCGCCCGGCCCGGCCGCTGGTGGGCTTCCTGACCCGGCCGGAGATGGCGGCCCTCCTGGCGGCCCCCGATCAGCGGACCTGGGGCGGCCGCCGGGACTACGCACTCCTCCTGGTGGCCCTCCAGACGGGCCTGCGGCTCTCCGAGCTGACCGGCCTGCGTCGTCCAGATCTCGCGCTCGGCCCGGGCGCGCATGTGCGCTGTCAGGGCAAGGGGCGGAAGGAGCGCTGTACGCCCTTGACCACCCAGGGGGTCCAGGCCCTGAAGGCGTGGCTCCGGGAACCCGTCCGCGGGGGCGCGGACGTCCTCTTCCCCAGCGCGCGGGGGGCACGGCTGAGCGCGGATGGGGTCCAGTACCTGGTGGCGAAGCACGTGCGCGCGGCCCGGGCGCAGTGCCCGTCGCTCTGCGCAAAGCGCGTGTCCCCGCACGTGCTCCGCCACACCGCGGCCATGGAGTTGCTGCAGGCGGGGGTCGATTGTGCCGTCATCGCCCTCTGGCTGGGGCACGAGTCGGTGGACACCACCCAGATCTACCTCGATGCCACGCTCGCGATGAAGGAGGCAGCCCTGCGCAAAACGCCCGCGCTCCCCGGGAAGCTGGGCCGGTACCGGCCGGACGACCACCTCTTGCGGTTCCTCAAAAGCCTTTAGCGCCCCACCGAGGGGCAGGCGACAGCGCCGGAGATTATGCCGAGTGGAGTGGACCATGGTGCGCGGGAATCGCGTATCCCCACGGGGCTTTTTGGCTAGCTGCTCCGCCCTACTCGGCATAATCCGAAACTCGGCATGGCATCAGAGCATCAGTGTCCATGGCGAGTGGGTGAACCAGCAAGCCGCCGTAGCGAGCAGCACGCCCAACGGTGTGGTGCAGCGAGCGCGGCGGCGGGGCCTGGGAGGCGCTGTGTGGCCTGGACCCCTACACAATACCCTCGACAAGGCAGCGCGCCGTGCTATACTGCGACGAACGACAGGAGGACCGGTCGGCCGCTGCGCTGCCTGGCGGATGCCTCCCAGACACCCAGGCGCTGCCCTGGGGCCGAGGCCCGAGGCTGGCCAGCGGTGGGCCGGGAACGGCACAACGAGAGGCCGCTACAGCAAAACACGCCCGTCTCGCCCCCCGCGTGCGCCTCGCCCGGCCGCAGGGCGATTCCCTCGGCAGTTCTGGCACCCTTGCCCGAACAAGCGATCTCGTTTGTCCCGCGTCCAAATCTTGGCCAGCTCCAGCCTGCGCTGGCCATGCTTACCTTGATGAAACCTCGCCACTTTGAACCTGGGGCTTCCAGTGCACACTTATCGCAGATATGACTTGACCGGATCCCCCTAAGGCGGCGTTAAGAGTCACATTCTTCTTGGCCCTTCCCTTCGCGGTGGTTAGCCCGCCAGATCAGTCGCCTCTGACGCACCTTGCCACGCCGGCATGCACCTCAGGCCTCCGTATTGACAATCCAATCCGCCAGGCGTAGCGTCTCTGTGTTTGCGGGACGTTCTTTCCGAAAGGGACTTTCCTTCTGCCTCGGTGATGCGTGAGCCCGGCCATCTGTCCGGTGTCGTGACGGATCTCTCCTTGCCCCGGTGCCGCGCGGGTCTTAGGTATACGCACGGCCCCAGTGCCCCAGGGCCACTCCCGGGACCGCCGGCCTCCAGTACCTCGCCCTCGGCACTCCGGAGCAGCGCGCCCGCCTCCAGGCTGGACACGCTCGATGCAGTGCGACAGCGCATCAACGTTCTCGAACTACGCCTCGGCCGCCTGCAGTCTCTCTCCGGAGAGCTGGAGACGCTCACGGCGGGGCGGCAGTGTGCTGCTGTGGAAGAGGCTGGAAGGGGGCGAGAGTGGTCTTGGGGTACGAACGCTCAGCTAGGGAAGTTTCGGTTGCACCAGCATCTGCGCCCACTGGAATAGCTCATCGGCGCGGTCCACGGCGTCTGTAGCCTCCCGTTCCGTGGAAAGCCGACCTTCGTACTCGACGACGTGCTTCTTGGCGATCAGCCGGCCGAGAGTGGTAGACGGCCCCGCAGCGTTCGGGCCAAGCTTGCGCCTGAGGAGTTCGATCACGTCTGCATGCCGCTGGCTGGTACTCCGGATGCCGTGGAGGAACACCAGGACGGCGTCGGCGCAATGGATGCCGGCCCGGATCGCGTCGTAGCAGGCGGCGTTCCAGCGTTGATTGGCCAGATTCTGTCGTCCGGACCGCCGGAGCTCGTCGGCTTTTCGCAGGTAGTTTGCCGCCTGACTGCGATCCTCCCGTCGCGTGGAAATCGGTTTGGGCGTCATCGGATGAGCTGGCTGAGGGTGGCGCCGGCAATGGCATCGCCGGTGTTCAGGATGTCCCGGACGAGCGGGTCGTCCGACCCAGACCGGCGGGTGAACTCTCCGGCGGACCAGACCAGGCAGGTGATCGGGCGGCCGAACTGGCGGCGGAGCGCCGGCGCCGCGGCGAGGAGATGCGCTTCGGCAATCTCCTGGGTGTCGGGCGTCATCGTGAGACAGAGGAGGTCAATATCGCTGTCGGGCCGCGCGTCTCCGCGGGCCACGCTGCCGAACAGGATGACCGAGCGGAGGGGGACTTTCGCAGCAGTTTGGATGGCCTCCCCGAGGCGAGGGAAGAAGCCGAGCTCTGCCTTGAAGAGCGGGCGCAGGGCGGTCCGCACCAGCCAGTGCTCCTCGTTGAGCCGATAGAGGATGGCGCGTCCTTGGGGCTCGGCATCGACGATCTCGCGGACCGTGAGGGGCTCGAGGGCCCGATGCACGGCGGAGTGGGAGAGCTGCACGGCTTGGCCGATGGCGCGGCCGGTGTGCGCGCCGCCAGCCCGACAGAGGTAGCGGAGGATTCGCATGGCCAGCGCTTCTCCCCAGATGGTATCGAGGACGCCTTGTGGTGCGTGAAGCCGTGGATGGTGCCTCATGACACCATATGGTATTAGAAAAAACCATACGGCGCAAGCAAAATTGGCGGCCGAGTGCACAAGATTGCAGCGGGGCGAGATCCCACGCCGCCGGCCGGCCTGCGCAAGTATGTCAGAGAGGGTAGCTCTCTTACGATACCGGCGTCGTGTGTTCCCGCCGGAGGAGGAGCCCCCATCGGGACGTAATGGGGGACGGTCATGCAAATATGCAATTCATGCTGTCATGCGGGACGTCATACGTAGCGCACTTACGAAAGTTATTCCCGTTGACCGGGCGTCGGAGCGACGGGCCTCGCCGTTTCGCCAGTGTCCCGGAAGAACCCCCTTCGCGGTGCGGGGCGCCGCAGGATCTGTCTGCGTTGGTGTCCAGGAAACCGGGTGCGGTATAGCGGCGTGAGGCTCGGTAATTGTGTTCTTGCGCACCACAGGCCGAGGTGGCGCCAAACTGGCGCGCGGCTAGGTGCGGCGAGGTTGCGGGCGCGATCGGGTGAAGGCGGTGGGGTCGAAGAGGAACGGCTCAGGTGTGGAAATGATGAGCCGAGTGAAGTCGGGGTGCTCGGGACTGATGAGGAAGTTGGTCTCGGGACGGATCACGACACTGGGGACCTGAAGGACGAGCGAGGATCGGCTCGCCGCCCAGCGGGTGCCGATCGCCTGCGTGGCGGGGGAGGGGGGGTCGGCATCCCAGCCGGCGGGGAGGTCGCTTGGCTCTGGGACCGTGACGGTGTCCTCCGGCACCTGCACCCGGAAGAGCACGTAGTCGGAGGGCAACGCGTGCTTGGGGAGATGCACCACGACTTCCCATGCCGCGAGGGCCGCAGACTCGGCCGTGTAGACGACCGGGATCCCGCGGGAAGTCCACCGGGTGCCGTGGAGTCGGGACCCGGCGCCGGCGAAGGCCTCCTTGGCGTACGCGGCCTTGATGAGGCGCCAGACGGTGCGCATCAGGCGCCGAGCCCGTACTCCATCCGGCCGATGATATCGCTGATCGTCTGGGCTCCGTGGTCGGTCGCCGCGAGCGTGAGGGGCACGGCCCCGCCGAGCCCGCGCTGCGGGCTCGCGAGCCACTCGCGGGCCTCGTCGAGCTTCCCGTCGTAGAGCGCGAGCACGCGGCTGAACACCCGGGCCGCCCGAAAGAGGCGGTCCGACTCGTCGGGCCGCAGGTGGCCGATCTCCCGGCGGCGCGTCAAGGTGCGCGTCGGAATCTGGACGAGCGCCCCGATTTGTTCCACGGAGAGGCCGACGGTGCGCTGGAAGCCTTCGAGCAGGCCGAACGGAGCCCCGTGTTGCACCAGGGCGACGATGTTGGGGAGCGCGTCAATCGGCAGACCGAGGAGCGCGACATAACAGGAGGATCCCGAGGGATCGGAGCGGAGCGCTTCCGTGAACCGGGCGAGATTCCCCGAGGGCTTGCGGGACGTGCGGAGTGCGGCGGCGCTGGCGGTCGGCATGGCGAGCCTCCACGAGCCTCCATTTTGTCCGAAGTATATCAGCCAACTGGCCGCCCGTCAAGCGCGACAAAAAGGTATGTCAGGGTCTAACTGTTCAATGATTTTCTCAGGGTGAGGTCTGGGGTGGTAGACTCTCCCTCTGTCCAAAGGAAGGCCCATGACCCACACCCATCCTCTCAGGCCCATGCGTTCTGCCCCCGATGCTTCCTGGCAAAGACGCCCGGGAATGAGAGAGCGCCTCCATGGGGATTGGAGTGCTGTCCGGCGGGACGTTGCTCGATAAGTTCGATTTCTCCACGTTGCGTTACGTCTAGCGGGACATAGTTCGGCTCTTTCGGATTCGGCGGAGGGGGCAGGCGAACCCTTCCTGACCCGGGCCAGGAAACCGGGATGACCTCGGCCTCGTTCCTGGAGACCGTCCTGGCCTCTTGGCCTGGATGTGCCGATCCTTACGGCGCAGGATCCCCGGTGGATCGGCTGCAGCAGAGGACGGGGTCGGGTGGGAGGCTCCGGGATCGCTTCCGCAGTGCCCTGGTCGGCGGAGCCGTTGGGAATGCAATGGGCTGGTCGAACGTTCGGAAGAGAGGAGAGGGGAAGCGCCGTTCTCCGACGCGCGACCGGGATGCGATGATGCGCAGTGGGCATTCATCCGCCATTGACCCTGGCCCGTTTCCCGGGTATTGTGCACGAGGCGTCGGATCACGCAGGAGCTGGGCGGTAGGTTGCTCATCACCCCCGGGCCCGCAGGAGGGCGGTCACGACAGGGCAAGAGGAAGGGCCGTGAGCATTCGTCGAAAGTCCGGTGGGATGCGGGCATGGGTGCTCGGAGGGATGCTGGCGGTGGCGTGGACCGCGGCCGGCGTGAGCCTTGCGGCTGAAAGCCAGGGTCCAGTTTCGCGCGAGGATCTGATCGCCGCCATGGAGCGAGGCCCTGGCCCGACGAAGGGACCGGCGGACGCCCCCGTGGTCATGGTGGAGTTCTCCGATTTTCAGTGCGGCTATTGCCGGCTGTTCTGGCGGGACACGCTCCCCAAGATCGAGGAGCGGTATATCCGAACGCGCAAGGTCCGCTTCGTTTACCGCCACATGGCCATCCGAGGGGATGCGGCGGTCCTGGCGGCCCAGGCCGCCTCCTGTGCCCACGATCAAGGTAAATTTTGGCAGTATCACGACACGCTGTTCGGCAAGGGATCTCCCCTGGCCTTCACCTCGGCCAGGCTGAAGCGCTATGCGGCGGAGCTTCGATTGGATGAGAAGACTTTCACGGCCTGTCTCGACTCGGGAAAGCATGCCGAGCGGGTTGAAGCCGAAACGATCCTCGGCCACGCCCTGGGCGCCACCGGGACGCCGGCGTTCCTGATCAACGGTCAACTGATCATGGGCGCATATCCCTTCGAGGCCTTCCAGCAGGGGCTGGACACGTTGCTCGCCGCTCCCCCGCGCGGGCCGTCCGGCCGGGCAAAATGACCCCGCGCGGGGTCACCCCGCGCGGGGCTGGTCGTCTCCGGCGCAATTTGGTATCATAGCGATGCTTTGATTCCGTGGGGCATGGGGCCCCCTTGAGGGATTTTCCGCTTGCCGCTGAAAACACCAGGACAAACGCGATGTACGGAGCCCACGCCGAGCCAGAGTATTTGAGAAGAGTCTTCGAGGACACCCAGGTCCTGCGAAAGCCCATCACGGGTATCGTGACCGGGTACCATGTCCTCCCGTATATCCTGGTGGGACCAGACGAGGAAGGGCATCAGCGGTCCATCGAGATTCGCGGGAGGATTCGGGTCTCGCCCCGGCTGATCATTTCACCCCGGCACGTGGGACAGACGTACGGGGAACTGTTCGACGATCCTGAGTTGATGGACAAGGCGCTGGTCGGCCGTGTCTTCAGTTTCCTGTACGCCGCTCGGCACAACGTGCAGCTCGAAAGTGATGACCTGCGAATCATCAAGGCCGAGCGGGACCCCCGATCGCAGATCGAGCGGGCCCTGGACGACCTCATGCGAGGTGAGATCCTGGACACCGGCGTTATCTTCTCCCCGGACGTCAAGTTCTACCCGGTGTCCATCGAGCGATTCATCACCGAGATCCTGGATCGGGAGTTCCCGCGGACCTGATCCTCGAGCAATCTTGATCCCACAGGACCAAGCACCCTGGGGTGTGTCAGCCCGGGGTCTTCGTGATTCCGCCTTGGTCACGCCGCGACAAGCCGTATCCCTCCCGCCCCGAGCACGTCAGAGGCATCCTCGTGTTGTCGGCGGCCTCCCCATCGCCCAGGCGCATGGGGTCCAAGGGTCTTCTTCGGTGGGGAAACAGGTCCTCCTTCTCTCTCGTGGGGTGAATTCTGGTTCTGAGTGCGGATCCAGGCTGGATGGATGAGAGAGTGGGGACGTGGAGCGCAGGACGGGAAAAAAATCGCCGCAGGCGATCAGACTCGAGCCATGCAGCATCTCCCCTGGATCGCCGGCGCCGGCCCTCGCGACCTCACCTTCGAGGTCGGTTTCGACGCCTGGGGCCTGAATCCCCTGGGCGACCCACGGGGCAGCCTCGCACTCGATGGCGAGCCAGCTGCTCCGTGCTGATCCCTGCGGCTACATTAAACATACGCCACACGCCCGGCTCAGTCAAGGGGCAAAAGAGGGAAAAGCGTGAGACGCATGGGGCCGGGCGCCCTGCGAAAAGGAGCATTCGCCTCCTCATCCGTGAGACAGCACTCCGTATCCCCAGGCCCCTCTTGACCTTTACCGGCGAGTGAGCAAGGATCGCGCTGGCTTCGAGGTCGGCGGAATGACCTGGCACCTGAAGAGGTAGGCGCTGCAGGCCGCCAGGTATCCGGGCAGGAAACCAGGTACGTACTCGGCGAATCGCCATGATGGCCGTAACTTGGCTGGAAACCGTTCGCGGCAGGTGGGCCGCACTGGCGGCACGACACCCGTGGCTCTATTGGGTGGAGAAGTGGGGAATCTCGGCCGGCTCCCTGGCGCTTGGTGTTCTGACTCTCTTCGTCTTCCGGCGGGGCATCGAATACTTTCCCTGGTTCGTCGGGTATCTGCTGCTGCTCTGGCTGGCCGGGGTGGCCTTCGCCGAGGTCCGGCAGTCGCTGGCCGCGCAGGGTCGGCGGCTGATCTCTCTGGTCGTGGACTACACTGTCCAGACGCTCTTTCATGGCCTGCTCTTGTTCCTCCTACCCATCTACTATTCCAGTACGACGCTCACGTCTGCGAACGTGTGGTTCCTGGTCGCGCTGGCGGGCGCGGCTCTTGTCACCGCGATCGACCCCTGGTACCGGGCGATCATCATCCGGTTTCACTGGATAGAGATTCCTCTCTTCGGGTTTGGGCTCTTTGCCTCGCTGAATGTTGCCTTCCCGCTGGTCCGGGTGCCGAGCACCTGGGCTCTCCTTCTTAGTGGGCTAGTCAGCGTGCTGGCCCTGGCCCCGATCTTTCGCCGAGGGGCTGATGCTTCGTGGAGCGGTGCGCTCGTCCGGGCGGGTTTGTGGGGGGTGGCTGTTGCGCTCCTCCTCTGGTCTCTCCGCGGGTGGATTCCACCCGTGCCGTTGCACCTGACCAGGGCCACGTTTGCAAGGTCGGTCATCCGGCTGGAGCCGAGCCAACCGGTCTCGAGCCTTCCCGTCGACGAGCTGCGGACCTGGGGTGGGGTGGCGGCCTTCAGCGCAGTGGCGGCGCCGGCCGGGCTGCAGGAGCCGATCTACCACCTCTGGCGAAAGGACGGAACGGTCTTGGCAAAGATCCCGCTTTCGCCGATCCGGGGGGGACGACATGGCGGGTTCCGGACCTATTCCCGCAAGACGGACCTCGGACAAAACCCGGCAGGATCATGGATGGTGGACGTCATCACCGCCCATAACCAGCTCATCGGACGTATCCGGCTGGTGGTGACGCCATAGTGTGGTCGGTCAGAAATCTTCTGAGCATCGTTTTGCGCAATAGCGTTCGGGCGTTCGGCCGTTCGGTGGTTCGATCGTTCCAGAACTGCGGAACGCTTGAACATCCGAACCCTCGAACGCTTTCGATCACTTCCGGGCGGCTCGAACCCAGACTTTGACCTGGGCCAGGGTGGGGGGCTTCCTGTCAGCGACACTTCGCCACCGGGCGGTGAGGACTTCCGGATCCTGCACTGCCAGCTCCTCGACCCGCGTGATCCCGAGGCGCCTCAGTTCGTTGTAATGAGCGGCGCCGAGCCCCTTCAGGTCAACCAACCGCGCTGCCGCGCGAAGCGCCCGCAACTCATCCTCGGCGATCCCGGTCTGCCGGGCAAGTGCCGTGAGTTGCTCCCGGGTGGCCGTCCGCTGAAGCAGGGCGTGCGGCGAGACGATCCCAACGCCTGACAAACGATCCACGAGGTTCCGGGGAACCCCATCCATCGCGGCCAGCGTCGGGCTGTAGCTCTGTATCGTCAGGCGGTCAATGCCCACGTACACCGCGACGTTGAAGACGCACGCGAGGACGACCGCGACCGCGGCTAGCCTCGTTGGAGCGCCAGGGCCGATCTGCCCAGGCTCCTCCCATCCACGCCCCCGGCGAAATCGGTTGAGGAGGTTAATGAGAACGTAGCATTCCACGGCAAAGGGAGGAAAGCCAAGGAAGCCCAGTTGCGGCATCTCGAACCACTTGAGGTCCTCGAAGAACGGAACGGTGTAGATCCATTTCGTGTATGCCCAGTAGTTCCAGAACTCCCACAGGCCACCACAAATGAGGCCGGACAAGAGCAGTCGAATGAAGGGGCGGGGATCTCCACGCTCGAACTGGCCCAGTAGGGATTCCGCCCGGGTCCGGCCGGCGCGGTAGCAGAGGGGATCCCCGAGAAAGACGACGAACCCCCAGACCCACGGGAACCCATAGCGGGGCCAGAGAATCGGGCTGATCAGCATCCCTAGCCCGACCAGGACCGACAGGGCAAGACCGGACCGGCGGATCTGCCAGGGCCGCATGCGCACCTGCTCGGCGACGCCGTGCGCACGCAACAGATCATAGGTCTCGAAGAGGCCGGGGACGACCGTCGCGTAGGCGAAGAACGTGAAGATGGCGCCGTAGAGGCACTCCGTGGGCACGTTGACGTAGAACCAGTTCTGGAGGCGGAAGTTGAACACCTCGAAGAGATTCCAGATGGTGACCGACCAGAAGGCGAGGACGACAAACTCCCACGGCCGGTCCCGCAGGAGGGAATGCCCCCGGCGCTTCCAGACCCAGGCGTCGGCCAGCACGATGTACGACCACCAGGCGATGCAATAGAAGAG
>Ga0315277_10009639_pt1 | contig 12320 bp, 9 predicted proteins | sample YL17G05_15_MG_FD_203695 | JGI IMG/M metagenome (GOLD analysis project Ga0315277, IMG submission 203695) | Sediment microbial communities from Yellowstone Lake, YNP, Wyoming, USA - YL17G05_15 | ecosystem: Environmental > Aquatic > Freshwater > Lake > Sediment | place: USA: Wyoming | collected... | reverse complement strand
CGTCGGCGACGGCATCGATGCCACCAGCGGGTGTGACCATGTCAGGCTCCGTGGGAAAACGAACGACCTGAGGACAACATGGCAGCCGCGCAGATTCTACAGGAACGGAGCACAGGGGACGGAAGAACCTGCGATGAGAAGTGCGATGGGAAGAAGGAGTCGGGATCGGGGATGCCCTGAGCGAGCGAATCGAAGCGTCCAAAACGAAGCCCGCCGCCCGTACCCACCGCATGCCGGCCCCCATCGGCATACGACAAGCTGCGAGCGGCGGACCCCGACGGACGCCCAATACCATCGCAATGGGAGTGCCAGCGACAGCGCTTCGTCCTCGAACATCTCACCGGATCGAAGGCGCATCAGGTCGAGGACCGGAGTCTCGACGGATGCAGATCCCGGATTCCTATCGCCCACCCTTCGGCGGCGTCGCCGTCTTTGCCTTCGGCAGGAAGTTCTCCATGACCCAGACCTCGCTCTGCGACCGTCCTGCGGAAAACGCCACGCGCTGGCCGTCGGGGTGAAAACTGAGATCGGTGATGCCGCTCATCGGGACCGCGAACTTCTGCGGCTCGCCGCCGTCGGCGGGCACGAGCACGGGCTCGAGCTTGTCCTGCAGCCTGACGCCACACAGGATCTGCTTGCCGTCGGAGGTCCAAAAAGGAAACCGGAGGATTGACCGCGGCTTGTCGACTTTGTAGATTTCCCGCGCCGCTCCGCCGGCCACCGGCACCACGACGACGGCCTGCTTGCCGCTCGCTTCGTCAGCGGTCGTGACCGCCACCTGCTGGCCGTCCGGAGAGAGCGCCATCCCAGTGGGTGTCGGGACGGGTTCGGTGATGATCCTCTCCTGGCCGGTCTGCAGATCGCGGACGACGACCGACTGCGACCCGTTCACGATATTCATCGCATGATAGACGAGCGACTGGCCGTCGCGCGTGACGCCGGCTTGCGGGACGACCACGTTGGGCCCGGCGAGGACGAGCGTCGTGACCGACCCGCTCTTGAGGTCGACGCGAAAGACGCCGGGCCGCCGTTCCCGATCCAGGCCAGGGAAGATCAGCGCGGTTCCGTCCGGGGCCCAGACCAGCCTTCGAATCGTGCTGGCATCCACGAGGACGTTGCGCTCCTCGGCTGTGTCGACAGTACGGATTGTGATCGTGTTCCCAGGTGTCGCGCCGGGCTGCCTCATGGACAGGTACGCCAGGTACTTGCCATCCGGGGACCAGCTCGCCAGGTTTCGCATGCCGACCATCTGCTGGCTGATCGGCGCCGGTGGATTGAGCAGGCGCCCCGCTTTCAGATCGACCGTGGCCATATAGACGTCGGTCATGTCGGTTTGAATGCCGTAGAAGAGGGCGCCGTTCCGGGTGAATCCCATCGGGCCGAACGTCCGCCCGATGTCCGGTTTCACCAGTTCTGGAAGCGCAACCGCCTTGCCATAAGCTACCTTCTGCGCCCAGAGCGCGGGACTTCCCGTGCGGTCGCTCATGAAGAGGATCCCCCCGCCGTCGGGTTGCCAGATGGGCACGCCGTCGTCGGCGGGATGCTCCACCAGCCGGGTCTCTGGGCCATCGGGCAGCGAAAAAAGGAAGATGTCCCGCTTTCCGTCCGCCTGGGGCACGTCGTACACGAGCGAGCGGCCGTCCGGCGACACGCTGATCTTGCTGGGGAATCGGTCCGGGCTCGAGGACTTGAGCAAACGGGCGCTGCCGTTGGCGACAGAGACAAGGACAATCTGCCTGACTTTCTCTCCCTTCAACACGGACACGGTGGCAATGATGTTCTTGCCGTCGGGCGTCCAGGCAACCGGAAAGACGGCCGCCGTTTCGTCGTGATACAGGAGGTGAGCACCTGTGCCGTCCACTCCGGTCAGCCACAGGTCGAAGCCCTGGAACTTCTTCGGGTCGTACCAGGCATACGCAATCTGCTTGTTGTCAGGCGAGTAGATCGCGTTCCGCGCGAAGATGGTCGAGTTCATCACGTCCGCGGTCTTCGTGACGCGGCGCATCTCGCCGGTGGTCAGGTCGCGGATAACGACGTCGCCCGTGCTCCAATCCGTGGCGGAAAGAAAACGCCCGTCGGCGCTCGGCGAGCCGGTGAGGTCGGCGTCCCGGCCGGCCCAGACCTGGCGCACGGAAAGTTCCAGCTTGCGCGGGCCCGCCGGTTCCGCCAGCGCCGCCAGCCGCGCACGCGCCTGCGTCGCCAGCTCCGCAAGATCGCCATACTGCTGGACCACGGCCTCGTACGCCTTCTTTGCTTCGACCATGCCCAGCCGCTCGTAGCACGCGCCGATTTGAAACTGCGCACGGGCCTTCTGCTCGCGCGTCACACCCGGCGCCACGAGGACCTTCCTGTAGGTGGCGATCGCCTCGTCGAGCCGGCCCTCGACCTGCTCCTGGTGCATCGCCTGGCCGAGTAGGACGCCTGCGTTCGCAGGCTTCTGCGGTGACGGCTGTCGCGGCGCCGCCGACAGGACACCCGCCGCCAGCGCGCAAACCAGGCACGCGATTCCGAGCGCATATCGTGTCATCGCTTCTCCTCCTTCATCGTCTCGAGCACGATACGCGGGCGAGGAAGCCGGCGAGTCAAGATGTGGTCAAGGCGTGTCACAGGGTTCGCCATCCTCGGTCAGATATCGAGCCGGTACCCGACGCCGCGCACGCCGGCGATGAGGCGCGGATGGGCCGGGTCGGTCTCGACCTTTCCGCGGAGGTTGTTGATGTGTGTGTAGACCACGCGGTCGGTCAGGAAGACGTCCTTGCCCCAGGCCTCTTCGATGAGGCGATCAACGGGTACGACCTCGCCGCGATGACGCACCAGGCTGGCCAGCAGGCGGAACTCGGTGGGGGTGAGGGAAAGGGGACGCCCGCCGCGCGTGGCTTCGTACCGCCGGAAGTCGACGTGCAGGTCACCGTGATCGAAAACGTCCGCGGCGCCGGGTGTCTGGTTCGCGCGACGCAACGCCGCCCGAATCCGGGCGACCAGCTCCCGCGGGTTGTACGGCTTGGTCACGTAGTCGTCCGCGCCAAGCTCGAGGCCCAGCACCTTGTCGGCTTCAGTCGCCCGTGCGGTCAGCGCGATGATCGGCGTGGTGACGCCCGCCGCGCGCAGGCTGCGGCACACCGCAAAGCCGTCCTTGCGCGGCAGCATCAGGTCGAGCAGCACGAGATCGTGCCGCCGGGCCAACCCTGCCTTCTCGGCTTCCACGCCGTCCGAGACGATCGTCACCTCGTAGCCTTCGGCCTCCAGTTCATCGCCGATGGCGACGGCAAGTGCATCCTCGTCTTCGACGACGAGGATCCTGGGCTTGCCGGTCTCACGTGCACCAGAAGACGTATCAGGGCTCATGGCTCGCTCGGCTCCTGGCCTGTTCGCGTGGCGCGGGCAGACGCACGGTGAACGCGCTGCCTGCACCCGGCGTGCTCTCGACCTCGATCGTTCCGCCGTGGGCGTCCACGATGCGTTTCACCAGCGCGAGCCCGAGGCCGGTTCCCGGCTGGGCCTGTACATTGGGGCCCCGGTAGAAGCGCTCGAAGAGATGCGGCCGGTCCGCCGGCGGAATGCCGATGCCGCGGTCCCGCACGCAGATGGCCACCGATGGCCCGTCCTTGTCGGCGGTGACCTCGACCCAGACCGTGTCGCAATCGGGCGAGTACTTCACCGCGTTGTCGAGGAGATTCGTGACCGCCGTCGCCAGCGCGTCGGGGTCGCCAGCGAGCGCGGGAACGTCGGGCGGTGCCGAGAGCGCAATGGTCTTCCCCTGGGCGCTGCTCCCCTGGAACTCCTGAACCACGCCCGCCAGCCATGCGCCCGTGTCGATCTGGTCGACGCGGTACTCCTTGCGGCCTTCTTCGATCCGCGCGAAATCGAGGAGGTTCTCGACCAGCCGGCCGAGTCGTGTGCTCTCGCGCTGAATGAGGTCGTAGTACTCGTGCTTCCGCGCCTCGCTCGTGACCCGATCGCGCGACAGCAAGTCGGACAGGTGCCGGATCGCCGCCAGCGGGGAGCGGAACTCGTGCGAAACCGCCGCGACGAACTGCGACTTGAGCCGCGCGACCTGGAGTTCTTTCCTGACGGCCCGCGCGGTGAGGTACGCCACGAACACGAGCGAACCGAGCACGAGGCCGAGCGCGGCCAGGTAGAGAGACTCACGGCGGCGGAACGCGGCGCGTGCGGCGTCCGGGTCGCGCAGCCAGCCGGTTGCCCGCCACATGAGGTCGCCAGTCTGCCAGTCGCGCGAGACCTCGACACCGGCGGGACCGGCAGCGGCGGGCGTTCGCGGCGCCGATGCGTACAGCACCACGCCGTTCGACGTGACGAGCGACGCGCCATCGTCAGGGGCCAGCCCGGACGCGATGGCTGGCACGACCTCGGTCGTGACGGACGATGGGGACAGGACGAGCAGCGTGGTGCGACCAGGTTCGACGGCCACCTCCCAGAAGACCAGGCCGGTGCCGGCGGTCAGCGGGACGGGCCGGTGGCCGGACCCCGATCGGGGATGTTCGCCCCGAAACAGGGAGACGGCCGCGATGGTCGCGTCGGTCAGCAAGCGCTTGGCGGCCTCCTGTTGGCGAAGGTGCGCGATCTCGTCGGCCGGGTCCGCTCGGTCGAGCCAGCCGGCTGCCTGGCTCGCGTAGAAGTCGTACTGCGGTCGCTCGACCAGCCAGCGGCCACCGACAAGGTTCGCGTAGAACCCGGTGGCGCACCGGGCAAGCTCGGCGGGCAGCCCGAGTTCCTGCATCAGCGAGCAGCGTTCAGCAGACGCGCCGGCTGCGCGAACGCTGCGGTCGGCCGCCTGCTGCCGCACCAGTTCGTCGTAGACACGCAGCGCGTCGCGTGGGCGTCCCGCCTTGCGAAGTGATCGCGCCAGACGTGCCAGCACTTCCGTGCGAAGCGCCGGACCAGCCTCAGCGAGCAGCTTCTCGTACGCGTTGGCCGCCCCGGCGAAATCCTTCTCTCGGAGTTCGATCGATTCGATTGCCGCAAGCTGCGGCGCGAGCGCGGGTCTCGCGGGCACGCGAGGCGCGGCGATGTCGTAGAGCAGCTGGCGATCGGGCGTCACGCGGACACCGGCCTCCGACACGGAGACGAGCACTGCCGAGCCCGGCCTGCCGAGGAGAGCCACCAACGGATTGGGATACCCGGTGGAGGGCGCGCCGGGCCGCAGCGCAGAGCTCAGGTCGCGGGGTGCGGCAGCCAGCCGGAGCGCCGACTGCCAGCTTTCGAGTTCGGCTTCGAGGTTCCTCAGAACTCGGTCGGCCGTTCTCTCGGCCCGCTCGCGGAGCTGCTGATCGACCACCGCGCGGTCAGCGGCGATCACGCGCAGACCGACAAGCACCAGCAGCACCCCGGGCACGAGGATCGCGGTGGCGAAGAACGCGATCGGGTAGGACCAGACGCGTGTACGGAGTCGGGCAACAGGGGAGTACGGCATCCGGCAGCCGAGTTATAGCACACCGTGAGGGCGGGGGAGCGTCGACAGGCGGCAGGATGGTGAGCCTGGCGAAAACACCGACGATTCTTGACCGGAGCTTGATCTACTGCCCAGGCCGGGCGCCACGAGCTCCGGTCCCGAGAAGTGGCGCGAGCCAGGACGTTCACCCACCGCACTTCGCGCTCACCGCGAAGCTCGACGGTCGTCACAGAGGCGGGCGCGTCTACCGCACGCGTACGGTCAGGCTCAGAGACGTCTTGTGCGATCGCACGGGATTCGGACCCGACGGAGGGATGTCCATCCGGATCGTCTCGCCGGGCTTCGCGGTCAAGGTCTTCTCACGATATCCCGTGCTCCCTCCCACCTCTCCCACGCGCTCGAACCGACTTGGCTGGACGACGAGCTGAAGCGACCCGTCCCGTTGCAGCATTCCTTTGATCGTCCCGGTCACCTCGACGGCGATCTCGGGGCGGCGGTCGTCGGACGCGGGCGAGCCGTCCGACGACCATCCGATCGGAAGGAAGCGGAAGGGAATCGACTCACCGTGCTTGCCCGCGATCTCGACGTGCCGCGTCACCTCGCGCCCGGCCGCATCCCGATCGACCAGCCAGAGGTCGTAGCCGAGTCTCGTTTCCGCAAGAGCGGGGTCTTCGAGCAGCGAGGCTTCGACGTGGACCAGCACGCTACTGTCGTGCGACCCGCTGTCGGCCGGGGCGAAGACGAGGTCCAGCACCTGCCGGCCGCCGTTACTCACGGCGATCGTTCGCCGATCGCCCGCGCGTGCCTCGTACCCGCCTCCCGGCATGGCATCGAAGCGCTTCCAGTCAACGTTCACCGCGATCTGCTCGCCCTTCACGTCAACGGGCTGAACCGTCACGTTCCACACGTGGAGCGCATGTGCCTTGCCAGGGTCGACTGCGGCGCCAATGCCCGTCCCGCCTCCGCACAAGTCCGGGTGACCCACCGTTCCCGCCTGGATTCCGATCGTCTGACGTTCACCGAGATGCCACGTCATCCCTCCGCCTGCCGATCCCGAGGCCTGACCGGTGATGCCGTAAGCCGGCGTGCAGGTGAAACTGACCTTCACGGAAAGGCGTGGCCCGGCCGCTTCGGCAGCGACGGCCGGCGCCTGCTGCGGGCGCGTTATGCCGGCGTGTTCCGGCCCCGCCGAGAGGCGCGTTGCTGACGCGACGAGGCCCGCCGCAAGAAGAGCCAGGACGATCTGCAAACGCGCGGTAGGACGAAGCATGTTGTGTGTCATGGCCTGTTCCCTCCGGCTGCCGCACCCGGCCGCCAGTCCACGCCCAGCTGGAACTGGACGACTCGATCCGGTTTCGGCGGACCGGGCGCAGGGCACCCCGGCGACACGGCCACCGGCGTGAACTGCGGCAAGGCCACGGGCGCGCCGGGTGACGGCACACTTGGCGTCCGCACCGCCATGGGCATCGGCACGGTCTGCACGGGCGCGAGCGACCATCCGAACCACATGCCGCCGAGCACCGACAGAACCACGAGCGCCGCGGCGGCCAGCGGCGTCCGCCACGCGATCGCGCGGCGCCGCGCCGTACCAAGTTCGGCGCGCATTCGTTGATAGAACGCGTCGCCCGGCTGCGCCGCATCGTCGAGCACGGCGCCATGCACCCTGGCGTATTCAATCAAGGTGGCGGCAGCGTCGGGCTCCGCGAGCGCCGTCGCAAGCGCCCCGGGATCGACAGGCTCGCCATCGACGAGCAGCGACAGCACTTCTTCTGATTCGGGCTTCATGGCACAACCTTCAGTCGTCGAATGTCGGCTCGGCCCGGCAATTCCGGTGCGAGCGTTGCGCGCAGCGCCGAACGCGCGCGGAAGATGCGCGAACGGACCGAGGCAGCCGTCGCGCCGGAAATCGACGCGATCTCGTCGTGGCCCAGGCCGCCGACCACGCGCAGGAGGAACGCGTCCCGGTCCGCCTCGGGGAGCCGCTCGAGTGCTGCGCGAATGTCCAGCGCAACGTCGGGGCGCGGGTCGCTGACGGACATCGTCCCGGCCTGCCTGCCCTGAGCACCGTGGAAGGGAAGGCCTGAACCTGCGGCATCCTCCAGGGTCGACGCCACCGGGTTCCGCGCGGCACGTCGCTGCCAGTCAATCAGCAGGTTGCGGGCAACCCTGAAGAGCCAGGCTCGCTCCAGGTTCCCGGAGTCGGAGGCGTCCGCACCGCGCAGGACGCGCACGAACACATCCTGCGTGAGATCCTCGGCGACGTCCTTCCGCCCGGTCATCCTGAGCAGGTAGCGGAAGATCGCCAGGTGGTGGCGGTCGAACAACTCCGCGGGCGAAGCAGCCATGCGCCTCCCTTACCAGAGAGAACGAACGGGAGCGGCAAGAATCGCACGGCGGGCAGAAGAATGCGAATGGTGGGGCGGGTAGGGCGGGTCTGCCTTGGTCCCTGGTCCTTACTTCATCTTTCCGGCCTTCCGCAGCTCGTACGCGATCGCCGCGTCGAACAGCTCCGGCTGCAGCACCGCGTCGATCTTCGCGCCGTTGATGAAAAACGTCGGCGTCGAGTTGACATACAGCAGCCGGCCCAGCGCCGCGTCCGACTTCACCTGCTCCAGTGCCTGCGCGTAGCCGGCCGTGAAGTCCTGCACGCCGCCGATGATGTCCGCCGCCTTGCGGACGGTCGCCGGCGTCAGCAAAAGCTGGTTCGAGTAGAGCCAGTCCTCCATCTCGGGCCCATGCTTCTGCGCACGGGCCAGCGCGACGGCGACCGCGGCGTCGCAGCTGGCCGGGTGCATGGTCTGCACGAGCCAGGCGTTGCAATCCTTGTCCAGCGGGAAGTCCTTCGTTACCAGCTTCACCGCGCCCGGGAACTGGGCCTCGTACTTCTCGAGGACCGGACGGTACATCCGGTGGGTCGTCGCGCAGGCCGGGCACTGGTAGTCGGTGAACTTGACGATGAGGACCACCGCTCCGCCACTCGAGACGGGCACCGTGACGCGCGGCACGGCCTCGTACTGCCGCAGGAACTCGGCGGTCCTGTCCACCGGCGCCTGGGGCTGGGCGGCGGGGACCTGGGCCGCCGCAGCGTGCCAGGCGATCACCGCGACGACCGGCATCGCCACGATGCCTGCGAACCCGAACGTGGAAGCGCGTCGAAGAAGTGCTGACATGCCGTGATTCTACCATCTGGCGCGGCCCCCGACGCCTGTGCGACCCTGGTCACCTGGCGCCGCGTCCCGGCAGCTCATGCGAAGATCGCGCCGGGAGCGGAACCGGCGCGAATCGGGCGGCACCGAGGCATCTTCCAGGGCCGGAATCGCGGGGAGTGAAGCAGATTTCGAATGGCGCGCCCTGGAACTGTCTTGCAGAATCTGCGTTGTCGGGGCCGGAGACACGGGGCCGAAGAACGGTTGCGGCCACCGCACGCGACCGATAGAATCGGGCGGCCCTGGAGCCGGGGAACGCGTGAACACATTCGACATTCCACATTCCATGTTTGCGATTCTTCGCGTCGCCAAGGGCATGCGCCTGCCGGTCTCGACGCACACGAAGAAAGCGGCGAGCTAGCCGTGGCTGCACGCCGGCCGCCGGCGCTCTTCGTCCTCGGCGTCTTGCTGGCTGCGGGGCCGGTGCGTGCCGCGGCCCAGGACCCGACTCCTGCGCCTTCGGTCCGCTATCCCTACGAGTTCGCCTCGTCTTCGGTGCCGATGCTGCGCAACGCGCAGCTCTTCAGCGCGGCCGGGGCGCTTGCGGATCGCGCTATCGGCACCGTGCTCGACGAGGCAACCGGGCACCTGTTCGAGAAGCGCGGGTCGAAGGCGGTGCTGGCCCGGATCGCGCGCCTCTATTTCCTCGACATGCCCGTCGCCTCGCTCGCGCAGGTCTACAACCACGAGTACGGGCATATCACGCGCAACCCGTGGATCCTCCGACACTTCGTGCACGTCGACAGGTGGCCGTGGCCGTTCCCGATTGCCGATCCCCGCGTCGACGGCGATTGGTCATCGTCGGGGGTTGATGTGTTCGACACGAGAACGCTGGCCTCCATCGCCGGCGGCTCGGAGGCGAGCCATGTGCTGGCCGATACGCTAATCGACCGAGCGTACGCCGCGGATCGCGCCTCGTATTTCGACATCATCTTGTACATCTACGGCAAGCTGGATCCATCCGCGTACGCGATTGCGTACGCCGGTCCGTCGCGGCCGAACACCGATCCCTGGGCCTACGCAACCGCCCTGTCATATGTGCGCGCGCGGCCGTTCTCGCCGTGGCCCGAGGATCCCGCCGTTCTGTTCGGATCGATCCGGACCGGCGCCTGGCTGAACCTGCTCGACTACGCGCTTGTCGGCAACATCGAGGGCGTCATCGCCGACTACATCGTCGCGGGCCGACAGGTCGTGCGGCCGCGTTGGTTGAACGCCGGTCCCGTTCGACTGGTCCCCGGGTTCAACTACACGCCGACGCCGCGCGGACAGCAGTACCGCGTCAACTGCCGGATCGGCGTACGAGCCACGTCCGGCAACGTTTACGTTCGATGGACGCAGTCGCTGAAAGCCGAAGGCACGGACGAACGCGCTCGCCAGACGGAAGAGCTGATCGCACAGCGATTCCATCGCGTGACGCACGTTGACGTTCCATCGGTCGTGCCGCTTCTCGGCCTGGGCGGCGAATGGCGATGGGCGAGCGGTCGAACCGTGGCCCCGAGCATTGCTGTCGACGCGTGGCGCGAGATCGACAAGCACTTCGCCGGCCGCGCGGAGCTCGCTCTTACGTATCGCCAGCGATGGCTTGGCGAGACAAGAGCCGTGCGTGTCGGGGTCGGAGGCAAGTCCGCCGGCTATCTCATGGGCTTTCCCGAGCAGCGCGGGTTCTACGTGTCGGCGGCGCTCCTGGCGGAGTTCTGACGCCGGTTTCGCGACGACGCAAAAAATATTTGCAATAGCCGTCTGAATCGGTCGGATTTCCCCAAGTGGCGGCAGGCGACAGTGAACTGGCCGGGTCGGCACCCGAACGGGCGACGCACGCCCGGGGCACCTCATCCACGATTTTGCCCTGTAAACACGGCCCTTTTTGGCCCTTCTGCCTGTGGTATCCTTCCGTTCCCGCGTACCCGGTAACGAAGCGCAGCTTCGTTACGAGCAATGGAGGTTCGTTCAGTAATGGCTACAGCGCTGAACTTGAATGCCAGGCGGCCCACCGACAGCAACTACTGCGGCGTGCCCATCAACAACATCACCAAGGGGCTTCCCAAGCGCGTCGAGTCGCTGTGCCCCGAGCCGGGCTGCGGCCAGGTCATCATGGCGCGCCTGTTCGAAGAGCAGGGCAAGGTCTACATGGAGAAGACCTGCCCCGAGCATGGGTACGTCAAGGATTTGTACTGGTCGGACGTCGACCTGTACCTGAAGGCGGAACGCTGGGAGTTCGGCGACGGCCGCGGCCTGTCGAACCCGAACACGAAGAACGTCTCGTGCCCGAGCGATTGCGGCGTCTGCGATCGTCACACGAGCCACACGGCGCTCGGCAACATCGACCTGACGAACCGCTGCAACCTCACCTGCCCGATCTGCTTCGCGAACGCGAATGTCACGGGCAAGGTGTACGAGCCGACCAAGGAACAGATCCTCGAGATGCTGAAGCTGTACCGGGCCGAGCAGCCGGTGGCGGGGCGCCTGGTGCAGTTCTCGGGCGGCGAGCCGACCATCCACCCGGACTTCCTCGAGATCGTGAAGGCGGCAGAGGATTTCGGCTTCAGCCACATCCAGATCGCGTCGAACGGCATCAAGCTCTCCAACGTCGATTTCGCGCGGCGCGCGGCCGACGCCGGCCTGCACACCGTCTACCTGCAGTTCGACGGCCTCTCTGACGACGTCTACATGAAGACGCGCGGCCGGCGCCTGCTCGACACGAAGCTGAAGGCGGTGGAGGCGATCCGCAAGGCGGGCATGAAGATCGTCTACGTGCCCACCATCGCCGGCGGCATCAACGAGGACCAGGTCGGCCCCATCCTGAAGTTCGCGCTCGAGAACATCGACGTGTCGAGCGGGATCAGCTATCAGCCCGTCGCGATCACCGGGCGCATCAGCTACGAGGAGCGGCAAAAACTGCGCTTCACGCTGCCGGACCTCGTGCGGTGCATCGAGGAGCAGACCGGGATCACCAACAGGGACGACTGGTACCCGCTCAGCTTCTGCACGCCGGTCTCGAAGATCATCAGCGCCGTGCGCGGCAACGAGACGGTCCACATCTCCTGCCACCCGCACTGCTCGCTGGGCACGTACCTGTTCATCGAGCAGGGCACCGGCAAGCCGGTGCCGATCACGCGCTTCGTGGACGTCGAGGGGATGTTCGAGGCGATCGATGCCCAGGCCGACAAGACGCGCGCCGCCAAGCACAAGCGCTTCGCCGCGATGACCGCGTTCCTGAAGCTGCAGAAGTTCTTCCACAAGGACAAGGCGCCCAACGGCCTCACGTTCAAGAAGTTCCTGCAGACGCTCGACGGCTTCTTCGACAAGGAAGCGGGGCGCGGCAAGGGCGACGGAACCTACACGAACAAGACGCTGCTCGTGGCCGGCATGCACTTCATGGACGGCTACAACTACGAGCTCGAACGGGTGCGCCGCTGCGTCATCCACTACGCCACGCCGGCCGGCCGCATCATCCCGTTCTGCGCGTACAACGGCGGGCTGACGCACCGGACGGCCATCGAGGAGCAGTTCTCGATACCGCTCGCCGAGTACAAGCAGCGGCGAAAGGCGCTCGGCGACACCGGCCCGGACGAGGCCGACTGCACGGGGCGCAGCTAGCGCAGGAATCGGGAATCAGGAATCGGGAATCAGGAGTCGCAGGGCAGGAGCACCTGAATCCTGGCGCCTGATTCCTGGTCCTGATCCGTCACGCCTGAATCCTGACT
>Ga0315277_10009638_pt1 | contig 12321 bp, 11 predicted proteins | sample YL17G05_15_MG_FD_203695 | JGI IMG/M metagenome (GOLD analysis project Ga0315277, IMG submission 203695) | Sediment microbial communities from Yellowstone Lake, YNP, Wyoming, USA - YL17G05_15 | ecosystem: Environmental > Aquatic > Freshwater > Lake > Sediment | place: USA: Wyoming | collected... | reverse complement strand
CCGACAGGTTTTCCACCAGCCAGGCGCGGCGGCCGCGCAAGTAGGCCAAAGTCGAATTCATATCTCTCCTCCCATTAGGTCAGCCGAGGTGGTTTCAGTCCCGGCGCCGACCGCCGGAACCAGGACAGAAGGCGCATGGCCGTCTGTCGATAGGAGTCGGCGAGTTCGATCGACGCCGCCGTCAGCCTGCCGCCGGTTCCCGCCGACGCCGCCCCGGACGCGTCCCGGCACAAAAGCGACAGCGTTAAATACGTCGCCGCCGCCTCCAGCCCGGGATCGGTCGATTCCAAATGAGCGGCGTCGATGACCTGCGCGATCTCCGCCTCCGCTTCACGAACGGCCTGCTCGATTTCGGCGTCGGAATACTCGGTACTCCCCAGCCGATAATCCACCAGCAATTCCTGCCCGTCTTTGATGCCCCCCGACCCGATCCGCCGCAAACGGCCCCGTTCATAATCGACCAGGTAATCGACGTTGCGTTCATACACGTGGTAGTACAGGTACCAAACGGTGACCTCGGCGTTTTCCGGGATGGCGCCGCCGTCGATCCGGCGAACCATACCCGTCGCATAGTCGATCACAAAATCCAGATTTTCCTGGTAGAGATATGACAGCGAGCTGTCGGCGGCGCACACGACGGTGTCGAGCGCGAGTTGCTGATGGGCCAACGCCGCGGGAGAATCGTGCAACGTGACCGATTCCGAACACGGAACGGTGGTATCCATCGCTTTGATCGTTTCCGAAGCATCCACGATGTGCGCATGCGGCAGGTTGGTATAAGCATCCGCCGTCAGCCTGACCGCCCGGTTGCGCACCTCCTCCTCGCCCGCCGTGAGACGATAGAGGTGATTGCGTATCTGAGTTACCGTCGTCCAGCTCATATCATACCCCCACCGAAAGCGCTTGAAGGTTGGAGACCGCGGTGATCTGCGTGCCGATCGGCGCCGTGCTGAAGACGGATGTCACCGTGGCCGTGATCCAGTACAGGGAATCTCCCTGGACGGTTTTCTTCTGCCAGTCGGCCGGGATCGAACGATAGTCATCCCACAGCAAAAGGCCCTTCTCCCCGGCGGAAAAATGCCACGCGCCGGCAACCGGCGTAAACGCCTTCCACGCCTGACCGTCCCAATACTTCCACGTCACCTCACCGCCGACTCCCGCCGGCGAAAGCACAATGCTCAGGAAATGGAACGGCTCATGCATGCCGAAGAAAACGGCGTCGTTGACGGCCGAGACGAGCGCGCCGGACGTCGAATGCTTGACGTCGGCGGTCTCCGTCGATGAGGCCTCGCCCGTCTTGTCCTGATATGTCCCTGCCGAGGCGTCATAGACCAGCAGTTTCTGAAGGTACGACTTGCGGCCATCCAGCGGCGAGGGGTTTTGAAAGGACGTCTCGACTTTCCGACTGTACATGACCAGATTCATATTGTTGCCGTAGCCGCGGCTGAACAGAACGAACGCCTCTCCTCCCTGGTACGACACCGCCGGGCTGCCGGCCTGACCGTCATAGACGGTATACTCGCCGGACCAGGTTGACCCGGAATATTCGCGGAACCGCAGTCCGTCGGCGTCGGCGTAGGCAATCCCGATCCGAGCGTCCTCGCTGACGGCGGCGCACAGGCGCTCGTCGTATCCGCTGCCGGAGGCCAGCGTCACCTCGCTGTTCCAGACGGCGCCCGCGTTCAACTTGCGCCGATACGCGATCTTGACGCCGCCGTCGCTGTAGAAAACGTACTGATAGTCGCCCGCTTCCGTCATCGTGCCGTATGCGGAAGTCGATCCGGCCGTAAGCGTGTCACCGGGATCGGACGTCGTTCCCCACGTTATCCCGTCATCCGCGGATACCTTGGCCGAGATGTACCGGCTGCCCGCCGCCACGCGCGTATAGGCGATCCAGAGGTACTCCGACGACAGGCGGCGGATGCTGGGATGGTAGCTTTCGCCGCCGTTGTAGACCGTGACCGGCGTTCCGGCCGACCAGCCGTCGTCACCGCACGTCAACAGGACAAAGCCGAGATGCAAGGCGCCGGTAATGGTGTAGGCTACGTATATATCGCCCGCCTCATCCATAAAGGCGTCAAAGGGCGAGTCGGCGGCGTCGGTAACCACGGAGACGGGGTCCGAAAAGCCGTCATAGGGCGGATCGGCCCACGTCAGTGAGATGACGGCGGCGCTTGAGGCGTAGAGAATGACAACCCGATTGAGATGGCGTCCGCTCTTGATGACAAACGTCTTGCGCTGAGTCGGCAAACCCAGCAGGTCCGACGCGGAGCCGGCTGCAATGAATGTATCCATATCTCCTCGGTTACCGGCCCGGACGGATCCGGGCCGGTATCGTCGTTAGAAGTTATAGTCGAGGATGATCGACGCCTCTTTGACCACTTTGGCGTACGTCACCGATTCGGAGATCACCGCTTCCTCGAATTTCTGCTCGATGATCTTATCGAACTCCACCATCAGCGGCTGACTGACCACTTCCTCGACCGCAAACCGGGCATCCAGGCCGATGACCTGGTCGCCGGCCACGTCGTCGCACCGCACCAGGGTGGCGCCCAGGGGCGTGAACAGTTCGCCGGTCCGCCCAAACCGATACCCCGCCAGCGGATCCTTGAACTCATTCATGATGAGGATGGTCTTGAGCGTGTCGATATGACAGATGATGTGGTTCATTTCGAACGGCGAGAACTCCGCCCACAGCTTGATCAGATCGTTGTACGTCAACGACCCGCTGGCCGCGGCGTTGATGACCGCGGCGGCGTTGTCGTTCCCGTCACCGTTGACGATGGTATCGACCACCAGCGCAAGCTTGTCCGTCTGCAGACGAAACCCGATGTACCACAGGAGGACCTTGAATTGCGCTGTCGACCGGTGCCGGAGGGTCTTGTACGACATTCTCAGCGACAGCCCGTAGTCGCGGACGTTGATCGAATGCTTCTGCTCGGTCACCGTCAGGCCGGGAATATCGGCTCCCTCACCCACGGGCCGCAACGACAGGGTGTCGATGCTGCTGGTGTCGACGTAAAACGGCGTGTAGCGGTTGCTCTGAACCATGGCGCTGCCGGCCAGGAGCCGATCGAGTTCCGGCCGCATTTTCTGGCCCTTGCGCACCTCGCGCAACACGAATTCGGGCAAAAGCGCCGGCGCGTTTTTGTAGAACAGGTCAACCGGGCTGCTCTGCTTGCCGCTGACCCGGATGCCGTTGACCGCCAGCTGTCGTTCGAAGGCATCGAGCGGACAGTCGACCGGGCTGGGATCATACTCGTCCGTTTCCAACAGCTCGCTCAGCGTCATCCCCTGCGACTGCGCTTCGAGGTAGGTGTCGCGGGAAATCTCGATCTCCGCCGCATGGGCCAGATCGACCGGACCCGTTTTGTCCGGCTCGGCTTCGGCCAGGCGCAGAAGTTGTGATCCCATGGGACCAGACAATAGTTTATCAGGATTCATCATCTCTCCTTTCTAGTTGAGGATAAGGGTGCAATCGGTGGTGCCGTTGACGGCGACGACCGTTCCGCGGGCGATATTCCCGCCCGCCGGGTCATAACCCGTCAGCGCCGTTGCCCGCTTGACTTTCCCGGAGCCGCCGCCGATGATCCGATCACCTACGCTCGGGTAGGTGGCCGCTATCGGAAGCGTGCAGATGCCGCCGATCTGCACCGTCGCCAGACGTTCACCGTCATCGGCGTCGGTCAAAGTCAGCGCCACCAGTTTCCCCAGGACCATCGCGTTATCCGCCGTCCGCCCCACCTCATAATGACCGGACAGGCTCACGGCTTCGCCGATGTTGGCGTCTTTCAAGTCGTCCACTCCCGTCGTTTGATGAATGCCGAAGGTCGCGTATACGGGATGTATCGTTTCCAAGTTTTGCGCTCGAATGGTCATTGATTCTCCTTTCCTGTTATCCGAAATCCGCCCGTTTTCCAAAACGCCGGCCGGGATCTGTTATCCCTCGTTCGGATTTATGATTTAAAGTGACTGAAGGCGTCGGCCGCATTGCCCTTCCGCCGGACGCCGGGTTTATGGTCCTTCTCCGCCGTTGCTCGCAATCGCGCCATCTCCTCATCGAAGGCGCGGGCCAGATCGGGCAGGGACGCGCCCTCCAGCGATGATGACGGCCGGCGCTCTCCGCATATCGCCTGCCGGCCCCGCCGAAACGACTCGATCCTGCCCGTCAACCATTGCCGTACCACCGTCGCCTCGCGGTATCGCTTGTCCCCGTCATCCAACCGGGTTTTGATCTCACGGAGGCTACGCCCCAGGCGGTCGAAATCGATCAACTCCACGTGCGGCGCTTCGTCGCCGGTCGAGCCTTCGGCCGGTGTCGCGCCGTCCTCGCCCTCGATCAGCGCGATGAATTCGTCGAGCGACCGTATCAGATTCTGGCTTTCATTTTCCATCGGAACTCTCCCCTTCCTGCAGACGGTGCATCCGAATCGTTATGTCCGTCATTCTCTGTTCAATATTATCCCGGAGTTCATACCATTGCTGTTTCATCATAATGGCCTCTTCCAGCATCACCTCAATTCTTGTAAGTTTTTTGTCCAAAGAAATCAACTCGGACCGCTCGGCCTTGCTGGCCAGGGCCATCTCCAGGCTGTGAATGGTGGAAAGATGCGTCCCCAAGAGATAACCGAGTGTGATCAAAAGCATCAGCACGCTGTGCAGTGACTTCACCTTCTGCCGGATCTCACTCCATACGTCCATCGCAAATCTCCTCATCATACTGGCGCCGCCGAACGACATCTCGTAACTGGTTGCCTACGGGTCGCGCGGATGGAACGGGCCCCATAGGCTTCTTACAACCCGGCCGGAAGATCATTACCCTTATCCGCGTAGAACAGGTACCGTTCCTTGCCGTCGATCAGCGCCGGACGAAGCCACAAACCCAGAGCGTTTCCGAAAAACGGCGAATCGCCGGTGAGCATGATCCGGATCATCTTGCCCGTCCGCGTTATCCTCCGCACCGTCAACCGCCGGCCATCCGGGGGACATCCGGCCCCATCGCCGTTAGTTTCCACGTCGGCGACAAAACGACGGCCCCGTGCGAAAAGGTGCGATGAGAAATGGTAGACGACCCCTCGGTACTCATCCGCGTTTACCCGAAACATCAGCCGCAATGCCCGTCCATCAGGTATCACATATAGTTCCCCGGCCGTCATCTCACTCGATGCCCGGGGCGCCGTCACGAGGAGCGATCCGCATCCAGGCAGAACGTCGACTATCGCCCAACGGATACCCCGCCCACCGGGGCGCCCTTTCTTCGCCACTACCAACATCGCCCCCGGGCGCACTCCCGCCGTACGCGGGCAGATCACCTTGACCTCCGACGACCGGCCGCCCAATAGCGACAGCTCACACGCCACATGGGACCGGTCGCAGGCTGTAACCGTCTTCACCTCAGCCGGGGTCAAGGTTTCTCTCGTGAGTATATGCCGGACCAGCGTTCGGTCGGCGGCCTCCGCGATCACTTCAAGGCCGAACAAATATCGGTCGCATTCAGCGGACCAATCGCAGACACTCTTATCCGTCACCTCGAGTATCCGCGGCCGACTTACCTCGATATTTCCCGCTGTGTTTGCCCCAAGGAGATCATTCAGTCGTTGGCATCGATCTGCGTACGTTTGATCGCTCAATCGAACGCCGTCGACCTCGAGCAGATCGCACATCTTCAGCCGCAGACGGTGCAGATTTGTTTCCGACTCGAGAATCTGCTCCAGCGCCATTCCCCCCCGCCGGTCCTTTCCCCGCGAGGCATAGAGAACGGCATCACCCACCAACGAAGCCGTATCCAGGCCCGATATCAGATCAGCCACGCGTTGCCGGATCGCCTCCGGCAACAACTGCGGCGTTTCCAGGTCGATGAGTGTCTGCCTCTTGGAAATTCGCATGACCAATCCGGGTTGATACGCGACGGCATAGAAGCGTTCCGCCCCTTCATCCGGCGAGTATCCGGCCGCGGGCACAAATGAAATCGATGCCGTGCTATATCCTCGGACGCCTCGTTCATGCATTGATTGATCGCCGGTGGCGGGCGTGTTCGAGTCACCCGTTTCCTTTTCTTGGGCTGCCGGCGCACCCGCCGTCGAAAACAGTCTGTCGGTCATGTGCGTATCCGGGATGGCCCCGCGAAATACCAACGACGTCTCCAGGACCTTTTCGATTCCCCGATAAATGAAATGCGCGATTTCCGCGCGGCCCGATTCTACCTCGTACTCATGAAAAGGAATATGCCGGCACTGCCGGATGTCCCGGCCGCAGATGGAACATTCCGGGATTTGAAAAAGGAAACTGACCGAGCATTCTTTGTAGATCCCGCCATCGATGTTGCTTTTCAGGTCTTCAGCCCCCTCGCTTTCTTTCATCCAGTAAAAATACGACTTGATCCACGTTCGACCGTCAATGTCCACTTTCGCCGCTTTGAAATTGCGCGCCACCGGAAGACTGTCGCGACGATGCCCGACCATGACCGGCGAATCGACCAACAGAGCCGCCAGCCGGCCCAATTCATCGTCTGCGAAGCGGCCGCCCTGGCAATTCACTTGATCGGATACGATATACATGGCGCGAATGCACACGTCATCAGCGGCCACTTGACGCGGCGGCTGGACGTTGCGGTTAATCTCGCCCACCAGTGATTTTTCATATGTCTCGGTTCGGTCGGCCAGTTTGGCCGTCAAACACCCCGACAGGTTTCCCATACCGCCTCCAGGCTTTTTATCATTGGGCCGGTCGGGGATTTTGCAGCGAATCGATGGTGATTTAGGACAAATTATGCAGTGAATTGCAGAGGAAAATCGCGCCCCCCGATGGATGTTTTCGATTTCGTCGAATCATATTGACATTCAATGAATTACACCGCTCAATAGTTGAACGGAGAGGCGGCATGCCCCTTGCACAGTTATAGTTGGCCAGTGAACCGGCCGCGACGAAAGGATAATACATGGTTACGTACAAGAAACGTCGGACCTCTTCTGCCTGGGCCATAGGCGTCGTGATCTTCATCCTGGCGATGACAATCACCTTCGCAGACGTTTACGGACTCGATCGCTTCGACTACCGTCCTCCCGGAAACGGATTCAACGGCGGTGTGTTAGGCTCCAATCAAGAAACGACCGGTTGTTCCGTGAATTTCTCCATGTCTGCGACCCCCGAGGATGGCGCTTCCGGACTGCCGACAACCTTTGACCCTCCCTCGATTCCTGAACCCGCGACGCTGACCCTCCTTCTCCTTGGCTGCGGAGCCCTTTTGGCTGGCAGGAGAAAATAAAACCTATAAAGCTTTTTTAACTTAGCAGAAACGAAAAGGCTTGAGGGTCAAAACCGCCGTGGAGGGCGGTTTTGTTTTTACAGCGTCGATACCCTTACCGGCACCGGTCCGCTTTTCGGAAACAGCGCCCGGTTTCGTTTCGGCCACAACCCCAACGCCATCGCCATCACCGCATCATAGCGATTGTTGTTTTCCCAGGTTATTTCCCGCATCTCCCGTTCGAGACTCCATATCCTGTCGCCGTCATCACGCTGCGTTACGTCCGGATAGACAATCTCCCCCCGGTTGTGTGCCAAAAGCAGGTTGGCCAATAGTTCCCCTTTCATCCGCGGCGTAAACACGACCCCGACCGGATTAAGATCCGCCAGGTCGGACAGGACGACGTCCCCGACGCCCGTCGCATCCAGCACCAGCAGGCCCCTGTATTCGCCCTGAATTTTCCTGATGCAGGCGATCACGTCGGCCCAGTCACGATTGGTAAAACGGGAAAAGGCCACCATCCGGTATGGTTTGTCGGTGACGTCGAATGTCACCCCCACCGTATGCGTCTGCTTGCGGGCCAAATCCCACCCGGAAATATATCGTCGACCTTCACGAGGCGGTTCCAGGCTGCCGCACAATGCCCGGTCGATATCCGCGCTGCCGAAAATCGTCTTCGTATCATCGATAAACCGTCCCTCGATGTTTTGCGCCACGCGATCCGCCGGCAGGTCGTGAAGACGACGCGCCAGGGCCTGGCTCGAAATATACGGGTTGTCGCGGCTGTCACCGAATTGAGTGTATCCGCGCTCCGGGTCCTTCTGAAGCTCCAGCATCCGCCGATAAAACCAGTTCTTGCCGTTGGGAGTGGAGATCAAATCCAAAATCCCATCCCGATCCGCCAGACGCATCATGATGACGTCGCTGATGAGATACTCCGGGTCCGTCTCAAACGCCGCCTCGTCGAACGAGAAAAAATCGTAGTCATTTCCCAGAAGATAATGCCCCCGATTTTGAGTGGTCCGGGCGGTGATGACCGATCCGTTGCCGAAAATCATCTCCGGATACGGCGTCCGCCTGATCGACTTGACCAGGGCGCTCATGAGAACGTTGCTTCTCACCATTCTCACCGCCGCATTGAAAATGATATTGGCCTGGTCCTGTGTTATCGACGCCGCCACCACGGTGTACCGTTCGCCCCGGTCATGCTTCAGCGACCGCACCCGGAAAAACGCCCGATGCAGTATCTTCACGGCCTGGACGTATGATTTCCCCCAGCGATTCCCCGTGGCCAGCAGGTTCTCGGGCCGATACGAATTGGCCAACCATTGGATCTGTCCCGGGTGGGGATTGATGCCCAGAACCGACCGCGAGAAGTAAACCGGGTCCTTTAGGGCCCGTCGCCAGCTCACCCGGCCGGGATCAAATTGCTTTCGCTCCACGGCGTCTACAGCAGCTTTGCGGCCTTTTCGGCGGCGGTATTCTTATCGATCAAACCCGCATTATAGAGATCGACCAGATACCCCGCCTCGGTTCGTTTGACATCAGCCCGTTCCTTGGCCAGAGCCGACATGCTGTTGTCAAACTGCCACTTTGCCGTCAGGGCGTACCCCCGCAACGACAACTCGATATTGGCCAGCCAGTCCAGAAAACTGACCGCCGCCCGCTGCACCGATTGCACCTGCCGCATGACCAGGTCGTACTTGAATTGCGCCCAGTTGGTCGTGGCGCTGTAGCTATATCCCAGGAGAAACGGCGCCAGATGAGTCCCGCTGCAAATCTCTTCTATCATGGATCTGTGATTTAGATACCAGTTGCTCACCCTTGTCCCGCCCTGATTCTGGGGACCGACGTATTCAATCGCCACGTCGTCCCATGTCACCGGATTGTCCTCAGGTTCGATATCCCTGATCATCGACACGCTGCTGTCAAAGTAATCATTGGCCCGGACCACGTACGCTTCATCGGTCTCGCCTTCGCGGCGCTCCGGCGGTTTTATCCTGACATGGAGCCGATGGTATCCGGCGTTGTGCGTCGTTCGCCGCATGTCGTCGACCAATTGTTGCTGCACGTAAGATACAAACGGCACCGCCTTCAGAATCGACCGCCCGTACGGATTGGCCAGATCGGCGTTGAGCGCATAGAAAAACAAATTCGGGCCGGAAAACGTCTCCTCTCCATTTTCGGACGACACCACCGCTTGGATCTGCCCCGACGGTGAAATCTTGATCTCCGTCTTGGCTAGATCGAAGAATCGAAAATCCGCGACCCCCGAAAGGTCTTTTTCCACGTCCAAAAGGCCCACGACGGCGCCGTCCAGAAAAAGCGACTGAAAGAACGGATGCAAAAGATCATCCTGGGTTCCCGAGTGGCCGAAATTGGCGCGAAGGACTCGCGTGAACAATTCCGCCAGCGTCGCCGCTGCCTCCGGACTCTCAATCTGCTTGTTGTCCCGATATAGCCCGAACACACCTGGGGCAGCCGCCAAACGACTCCACGTCCATATAACCGTGCTGATCAGCGGAATCGATTCACCCATGAATCGATATAGCTTGACCCGGAAGCGGTTCTCCCGCCACTCTTGGCCGGTGAAAACCAGAGTGTGAGCATGCGGAACTCGGCCGGAGCCGATCATCTCCACCGGTTTTGATTTGTATCTCACTTTGTCTGCCCCGATCAGCCTAACACTGTCATTGGTCTGTCTTCCTGCGAAATACATATTTTTTCCTTCCTCAGTCTAATCCTTCTTATGATTTGCCGGCGCACACAATCACTGTTATTAATCCTCATTTTTTGATTGTCCTTGTTCCAGACATGTAGAGTTATCATAAGTCGATGATAATTAACAAATTATGACGTAATAGCTGATCACCGTGCGGGTGTCCAGGTTTTGTACATACGAGCGCGTATCAGGCTTGGGCACATGAGGAAACCCTTTCCCATTGCCATCCACATCAAGCCCATTTCTTCTTGGCTTTACGTCAGCTCTACTGTCCACGTTCAGAACCAAAGTCGACATTGCCGTAATCGATTACCTTGCATGTGATTAGGGGTTCTCCGAGACTCCCTGGAAACTTCGGCCACAAAAAATGTCGACATTCCCTCGATATTTTCCGGATCGCCGTCTTGGGATTGCTCCAATGATATCCCACAACAGCTTTGGCTCTCTTAATACCCCATCTCCTTTTGTCAGAACTATGAACACAATCGCCCGCAGATTGAGTGCTCTCCACAATATCGCTCTTCCCGTTGATCTTAATCGTATGACTTGTAATAAGTTACGTAGTCAACAAATCGCCTTCTCTTTTGGCTTGCGACTTGCTTGTATCTTTTTCGGTGTATATTATTAAGATGAGGTGTAGCTCGATGAAGTTCTTCGCAGTTCTAACCGTCATGATGACCCTTCTGCTGGCCGGCTCGGCTATGGGTTTTTCGTGGAATTACTACGATCACGGCGCGACTCCTTTTGACGCCAATAACAACACCGCACCCATCGAGTATCCCTACGGGGTCGGCTATCTTCCCTCGCCCGGTCATATCGGCGAAGGCGGCGAGAAGTTTGACCTTGAAGGTCTCTTCGTTGCCTTTGATACCGACTACATGTACGTCGCCCTTACCAACTCTTACGGCATGAGTTCGACCTCCAGCAGCTGGGGAACGACGTTCCGCCAGGGCGACATCTTTTTCGGTTTCGGCGGACAACAGAATACCTACGCCATCGACGTTTCTTCCGGCAATCTGCAATCGGTCACGAGCTGGAACTATATACAGAATCAACCCGGCAGCTATTACAAGCATATCCCCGTCCGCTGGCGGGTGGGCGCGTTTGAAGTCTCCGCGGGGACGATCTTGGGCTCGGCCAATCAGACAATGACCTTTTGGGACGGCCTTGAGACCAACCCGCTTGCTCCCGATGCGACCGGCGGCGACACCTACGTCTTCGAGTGGAAGATCGACCGCAACCTCATCGGTTGGGACGGTTCCTCTGACATCTTCTTCCATTCGACTCTGGGCTGCGGGAATGACCTGATCGAGTATTCATACCCGGCCATCCCCGAGCCGAGCACAATGATTCTCCTCGGCCTCGGCCTTCTTGGAGCCGGGATGATTGCCCGCCGGAAGTAATCCGTTCTGCATCGCAGACAATAGATTTTGAAAAACCTGCCTTTAGGCAGGTTTTTTCTTGCCCCAAAGGTCAAAAAGACAGAACATGTCAACTTGACTTTTGAGTGAAGTTCGAATAGATTCCAAACGCGTAAGCAGCCAGGCCAGGGAGTGCGCCTCAGACCAGGGAAGGACGAATCATCATAACCGGGATCAAATCGCGGCTTGAGCTTTCCTGTTCATCCGGGTGCGGATGTCAACCCGGGAGGACTATCGCTCCCGGTCAACCCTCTGTTGCCCAAAAATTAATGGGGATTCCCTCGAGAATTTGGCCGCAAATGGCGATTAAGTAGTATAAGGATTGACATTCACAATGCAGATGTGCGACGCAAAAACCAGGATGCTGATTGTCCTCACGGCTCTTATTCTTGCCGTGCCGCCAATCGGATGTAGCCGGGATGACGCCCGACAAATCCGCTACGATATGGAAAAACTGGCCTTCCAATCGCGCAAACAGGCGGAAAAGATCAATATCCGGCCGAATCTTGCCACCCCCGCCGACAGTACGGCCCTCCTTTTGGCCTATCAGGACGTCATCAAGTACTTTTTTGACCACCGGAATACCCCTGCCGTTGCCGCCAATCCCAAAGTAGCCGGTGAGATGGCTCATATCGCGGTCGGGGCTCAAATACAGCTCGCGGGCTTCTACGCCTCGCAATCGAAGCCCGATTCGGTCATCGCCGCCTATAGACGGATCGGAACCGACATCCCTGCTGCCAAGGACGAAAGCGCCCGCGCTGCCTTGGCGCTCGCCCTGACTTATCGATCCCTCCGGGTTTTTGATTCCACCATCGCCATCTATGACCGCCTCTTGGAAAGCTATTATCCTCCGCTTGACAGCCTGAATCGGGTCAACCCGGATATCGCCGCCATCCCCATCGACCGGTTGAAAATTGCCCAGGGCCTCAATGAAA
>Ga0315277_10009636_pt1 | contig 12322 bp, 11 predicted proteins | sample YL17G05_15_MG_FD_203695 | JGI IMG/M metagenome (GOLD analysis project Ga0315277, IMG submission 203695) | Sediment microbial communities from Yellowstone Lake, YNP, Wyoming, USA - YL17G05_15 | ecosystem: Environmental > Aquatic > Freshwater > Lake > Sediment | place: USA: Wyoming | collected... | reverse complement strand
GATAATCCCGCCGATGGCCGCCGGCGAGTTCGTGTAATAGAAATGACCACTGGTCGCATTTCCTTCCACGATCACTTTCAGGCCGTCGTAGAAATACCACCACCAATCCCCGCTGTTCTTCTTCTTCGCGACGCGTCGCCCCATGAGATCGTACTTGTATTGCACGGTATTCCACCCATCAGAGACCTTGGTCATATGATCCTGCGAATCCCAGTAGTACTCGACCGTGCTCACGTCCGGCGATGTCCTTGTGGTGGCGCTTCCCGCGCCGGGAATCCTCGTCATCCTTCGTATGGTGGCCGGATACGAAAACGAGCGCCAGATGTCAAGAACAAAATGGCCCCTGTGCGCCCGCCGGGCGCCCGCCCGCGAGGCTTCGGGATGCGAAGGCAGCAGTCGCTGGTCGCCGTCGGCGCTCCGACGCTTCGCTCATTTTGCAGGAGGCTCTATCGTCCGGGCAATTGATTCTGGGCCGCGGCGGCGGTGGCCGGCAGCGGGTCGGGTTCGAGAACGAAGTAGAGCACGGTTTCCGGCGTGGGCGCGGTCTTGGCGTATGACCTGAAGGGCAGCCTCCCTGTATGACAACAATATACGCCTATCCGGCACAGCGAATCTGATTGACAGAAGCCCTCCCGCCGCCTGAATAATACGAAAAGACATGCGCCGAATGGCCCAACTCGAGAGTTTGGTTGGCGTTTTCGGCGCACAGGTTGTGCAACGCGCCAAGTTGCCAAGGAGAACATCGGGCCATGTTGGAGGACTATCCCAAGCACGCAACGCTTCGCAGTGGTCAGACGATCGTACTGCGGCCGATGGTTCGCGAGGACGAAGAGGAACTGCACGACTTCTTCCGCCGCTTGCCGCCGGAGGATCGCCTGTTTCTCAAGGACGACGTGACCGACCCGAAGGTGATCCACTCGTGGGCGGAGAATCTCGACTACAACCGGGTCATTCCGATACTGGCCGAGTGCGATGACCGGATCATCGGCGACGCCACGCTGCATCGGTCGCGCTACGGCTGGTCCACCCATGTGGCCGAAATCCGGCTGGTGACCGATCCGACGTTTCGCCACCAACGGCTGGGTCGTATCCTGGCGCGCGAGATTTTCTTCTTGGCCCTGGTGCTCAAGCTCGACAAGGTTGTGGCGCAGATGATGGAAGATCAGGCGGGTGCGGTTCATGTTTTTGCGGCGCTGGGCTTCGAGCAGGAGGCCGTCCTCAAGAACTACGTGCGCGATCTGGAAGGCAAACACCACAACCTCATCATCATGTCTCAGGACGTGATCGGTTTCTGGCGGCGGATCGAGGACCACATCGCCGACGCCATGGCCGATCGCTCGGGATCGTAAGGGCACCCGGAGATGACCGAACCGGGAGAATCAGCTGGGGTGCCAAGGAATACGGAGTCGCCGCTGACACCCAGGAGAGCCGAAAGCAAGCGCACCGCTTGCCAAGGCCGCGCTATACCTACGGCCGCTCCGGGAGTTTCCCGCGAAATCTTCCACGTACGAAACCGACCTGCGCCGTTGCCTGAAGGAAACAGGGCATTTCGTGGCGCGACGCCAAACATCTCGCGCGTTGAATCGTGCGGAGCGGCGGTCGGTGGACAAAGCGGGCCGGCAGCCTGCTCGACTGCAACAGAGAGGATCGTGTGATGGCTACAGTACCCGACAGTAATCCGGCCGCGACGGCGACGGCGCCGGCGAAGGCGGCCGTTGCGGAAGGCCGCAAGCCGCGTGGTGGCCGCGTCTTCATCAACGAGGAACGGTGCAAGGGGTGTGGGTTGTGCATCGCCCTTTGCCCCAGCCACGTTCTCGAGCGTTCCTCGCGATTCAATACGAAGGGCTATCATCCGCCCGAGGCGGTGAAGCCTGAAAGTTGCACGGGCTGCGACATTTGCGGCCACGTCTGCCCCGACTTCGCCATTTTCGGCGTCCGAAACGTGGAGAAGAAGGAAGGCGCACAGCCGGACGCCGATGCCGAGAAGTGAGACCGCGAACGAGCGATGACAATCGGATCACAAGGAGAGCCCCTTGCAGAACTCAGAGTAGCGTAGGCTGTCAGCCTGCGAAGATTGGGAAGTAGGCAGAATACTCGCTGTTTTGGGGGTTCATTCACAGGCTAACAGCCTGCGCTACAGGAGTTCTGCAAGAGGCTCAAGGAGTGTGCGAAACACCATGAATGCCGATCCGCGAGGCGTCTTGACGGGCGCCCATTTCCTCTCGGGCAACGAGGCGGCGTGCGAGGGAGCGCTGGCGGCGGGGTGCCGTTTCGTCGCCGGCTATCCGATCACGCCCTCGACCGACATCGTCGAACGAATCGCCGAACGGGTCCCGACGCTCGGCGGGACGTTCATCCAGATGGAAGACGAGATCGCTTCCTCGATCGCGATCCAGGGAGCCGTTTGGGCCGGACAGAAGGCCATGACCGTGACGTCGGGGCCGGGTTTCTCGCTGATGATGGAGCACATCGGTCTGGCCGTGATCACTGAGACGCCGTGCGTGTTCATCAACGTGCAGCGCGGCGGGCCTTCGACCGGCCTGCCGACCCTGCCGGGCCAGGCCGATCTGATGCAGGCGCGGTGGGGGTCGCACGGCGACTACGAGGTCATCGCCCTGTCGCCCAATTCGCCGCAGGAGTGCTTCGAGATGACGGTCGAGGCGTTCAATCTTGCGGAAAAATACCGAACGCCCGTGTTCCTGATGAGCGACGAGTGCGTGGGCCACATGACCGAGAAGGTCGTCATTCCGCCGGCCGCCGAGATCGAAATCTATCCGCGGCGATACACGGCCTTGCCGCCGAGCGAGTATCAGCCCTACCGGCCCGAGGCCGACCTTGTGCCCCAGATGATCAAGGCAGGCGACGGCTATCGCATCCACGTGACCGGCCTGACGCACGACGAGCGCGGCTATCCGGTCATCAGCGCCGAGTGCCAGGCGCAGTTGGTGCCCCGGCTGGTGGACAAGATTCGCTGCAACGCCGGCGACATCGTCGCTGTCGAAGAACACAACATCGAGGACGGCGGCATCGTTCTGGTGTCGTTCGGCATCACCTCGCGCGTGGCGTTTCGGGCGATGGAAATGGCGCGGGCCAAAGGGCGGCGCGTTGGCATGCTCCGGCTCCGGACGATCTGGCCGTTTCCGGAAGAGCGAATCCGCGAACTGGCCGAAGGGACGCGCGCCTTCGTGGTCGCCGAAATGAACCTCGGCCAAATGGTCTATGAGGTCGAACGGTGCAGCGGCGGCCGCGCAAAGACTCTTCTCGCGCCTCACGCGGGCGGCACCGTTCATTCGCCCCAACAGATTCTTGACGTTATCGAGGAGGCTGCCCGATGAGTTTCGACCATCCGGTGGAATCCCTTCTGCGCATGGACCGCATGCCGCACATCTGGTGCCCCGGTTGCGGCATCGGAACCAGCGTCAACTGCTTCACGCGGGCTTTGCTCGACAGCAAACTCAACCTCGACAAGGTCGCCATCGTCTCCGGCATCGGCTGCACGGGCCGCGTTGCCGGCTACTTGCGGCTCGACTCGTTTCACACCACGCACGGTCGCGCGATCCCGTTTGCCACGGGCCTCAAACTCGGAAATCCCGACCTGAAGGTGATCGTCTATAGCGGCGACGGCGACCTGATCGCCATTGGCGGCAATCACTTCATCCACGCCGCCCGGCGGAACATGGACTTGATGGTCGTCTGCGTGAACAATTTCAACTATGCCATGACGGGCGGGCAGGTGGGGCCGACCACGCCGGTCACCGCGATCGGAACGACGGCGCCTTACGGCAGCTTCGAGCCGCCGTTCAATCTGCCCTATCTGGCGGAATCGTGCGGCGCGACGTATATTGCCCGGTGGACGACTTTCCACGTGCGCCAGCTGGCCCGGACTTACGCCGAGGCGCTGACGCGAAAAGGTTTTGTGTTCATCGAAGTCATTTCGCCGTGTCCCGAACTGTATGGCCGGCGCAACCGGCTGGGCGCCGTGGTGGACATGACGAAGTTCTATAAGGAGAAGAGCGTGGTGCGGCACAACGCGCCGACCAAGGAAGTCGGGATCGGCCTTCAGGGCGAGATCGTTGTCGGCAAATTCGTGGATCAGCCCCAGCCGACCTACCTCGAAGCGATGACCGAGCAGATGCAGGCGAAGCTGGGGGATCGGTTTGTTCCGGCGGAGGTGGCGTCTTGAGTCAACTCGAGATCAAAATCGGCGGATTCGGCGGACAGGGCGTGATTCTCGCCGCCGAGATCGTGGGACGGGCGGCGGCGATTTTCGACGGCAAGCAGGCCACGTATACCCGCAGTTTTGGCCCCGAAGCGCGGGGCGGCGCCGCTAGCGCCCAGGTGATTCTCTCCGACGAAAAGATATATTATCCTTACGTCACGCGCCCGGAAATTCTGGTGGTGATGTCCCAGGAAGCTTACCGGAGGTTCAGCGGCGAGCTGTCGCCGACCGGAATGCTCCTCGTCGAAAGCGACCTGGTGCACGTCGGCGATCTGCCGGCCGGCCAGCGCCTGTTCGCCATTCCCGCCACGCGCCTAGCCGAGGAACTCGGCCGCAAGATCGTCCTCAACATGGTCATGCTGGGTTTCTTCACCGCCGTCACCGGAGCCGTCGGCGCCGAGTCCATGCGAAAGGCGATTGCCGAGTCGGTTCCGCACGGCACCGAGGACTTGAACCTTCGCGCCTTCGAACGCGGTTATGAATTTGCCAAGGGCGTGGCGAAGTAGCCTTTTGTGGTTTTGTGCTATTCTTGCCCGGACAATCCCTATCAAGCCTTTTGACACGATAACCGGTTTCTCAGGACGTACTTCTCATTTCTTCCGGTTCGTCCTGTCGCCCCGTCAAAAAGAAACCTGCCGCCTCACTTGGCCGCTTCCTTCGGCTCGTCCTTCGCCGGTTTCAGCGGGCGAATCCCGATCTCCTTGACTGTGATGGACATTGGAGCGAATTCGGCGCCGGGATGAACCTGGAAGCCGATCTTGCCCTCGGCCACGTGCTTGTCGCGAACGTCCACGGTCTTCTTGCCGTTGAGTATGATCACGATGTGGTCGCCGTTGGCGGTGATCTGGAACGTGTTCCAGTCGTCGCGCTTTTCAAGACCCTTGTCGAGATAGGCGACCATGAAGGTCTGTCCCGGCGGATAGCCCGGACTGTAGAGCGAGCCGCTGAACGCGACGGGCTTCTTGTAGTCGAGAACGTCGGCCTGATAGGCGGTCTTGTCGTTCTGATAGCGGAACCACACGCCGCTGTTGCATGGCCACGTGCACTTGTACGTCACCGTCAATTCGAAATTGTCGAACGACTTTTCGGTGAGCAGGTCGCCCGGCGCGTTGTTCGGCCCCTGCTTGCCGACCAGCATGCCGTCCACGGCCTTCCAGTCCGCGCCGCCGACCGGCTTCCAGCCCGTGAGGTCCTTGCCGTTGAACAGGCTGGTCCAGCCCTTGTCGGCCTTCGCGCTTCTGGCGGACTTCTTGGTCTTGGCGGCCTTCTCCCCGGTTGTGGCCGGTTCGGCCGCAAATGCCGATGCTGCTAATGCTATTGCCGCACAACACACCACGCCCAGCACCACTGCACGATACCCTTTCATCTCGACACCTCCTGGTTTGGCAGAGCGTTGTCTCACTCCGCTCGTTGTCGTAAGGTCCTATCGTGTTTGATGTCACCGCGGCTTATCCGCGGCAAAGCAGTACCTACGCGGCGGGAATCGGCCCTGCGGCCACCAGCTTCTTTCGCCTCGGATCTATTACGGCCGAAAACCCTTCGAGCGTTCTCGACCCCAAAAGTTGAAGGTCGCCCGGATGGCCGAAGACCACCTCGTCCACGGTTTCAAAACCTTGCGCGCGGAGAATCGCATAGCCGACGTCGCGCGTGATCGTCTGGCCGTTGGCCATGAGGAACGGGACGTCTTTCTTGCGGATTCCGATGCCGGCCTTCTCCAGAACGGTGGCGCGAATCCAGGTGTACTCTGCCCCCGTGTCAACCAATAGCTGTTTGACCTGGGCCAACATACCCGGCGGCGCGAGACTCTGAATCTCACAGTCCACATGGAAAGTGCCCATCGTGCGCGCTCCTTGGTGCGATCGGCTTCACGACCGTCTGTCGTTTCAAGATTGTTGGTTCACTCTCACGATCTGTCAAGCAGCGATTGTCGGCGCGTGGGGCGGTGGGGCGAGACGCACGCCCGAGAACATCGGGACTTGACAGTGAACGCGCCCCCCAGGATTCTGCGCGAGTGGCTGGCAGTGGAATACCAAGGCCGGCGGCAACTGGCGCCGCGGATCGAGAGGAGATCGCAGCAATGGCCAACATGAATCGAAGACGGTTTTTGAAGGACTCGGTCGGGGCAACGATTGGCGTGGCGGCGCTGAGCGCGGCCCAACCGTCCCCGCGCAAGAAGGTATCGCCCAACGAGAAAGTGATCGTCGGCGTCATGGGCGTCGGCGGCCGCGGCTCCTATCTGTCGCGCCAATTTGCCCGGCGCACCGATTGCGAGGTGGCCTATCTCTGCGATCCGAAAGGCGATACTCTCGAGAGCCTCGCCAAGCCGATCTTTCAGGCCTCCGACAAGGCGCCGAAACTCGTCACGGATTTTCGCAAGATTCTCGACGACCCGAACGTGGACGCGCTTATCATCGCAACGCCCGATCACTGGCACGCTCCCGCGACGATCCTGGCCTGCCAGGCCGGCAAGGACGTGTACGTCGAAAAGCCCGCCTCGCACAGCATTTGGGAAGGGCGCAAGGCCGTCGAAGCGGCGCGAAAGTACGAGCGCGTCGTGCAACTGGGCACGCAGAACCGAAGCGCCGCCTATGTGCAACACGCCATAGACTATCTGCGGTCGGGCAAACTGGGCGACGTCCATCTCGTGCGCGTCATCAACATGAATGCTCGCTCGCCGATTCCGAAGACCGCCGACGGCTCTCCACCGAAGGGTTTCGATTATGACATGTGGCTCGGTCCGGCGCCCATGCGCCCGTACAACGCAGGGCGCGTCGGCCGTTGGAACTGGTTCTGGGATTATTCGGGCGGCGACATCATCAACGACGCCGTTCATCAGATGGACATGGCGCGGTGGGTCGTTGGACAGCGTCATCCGAAGGCGGTCGCGGCGACGGGCCGTATTCTCTCGTTCAAGGATTCCGGCGAGACGCCCGACACCCAGATTGTGACCTATGACTTTGACGGCCTGACGCTTCTGTTCGAACTCGCGCTGTGGAACCCGTCCATGAAGAAAGTCGCACCCGAGGAGAGGAACAAGGATCAATTTCCGAATTGGCCGTTCTACGCGATGAAGATCGAAATCTACGGCACCAAGGGAATCATGTATCTCGGACGCCATAGCGGTGGCTGGCAGGTGTTTGGACCCGATTGGGAGGGGAAACCGTTCGAGTACGGGCGCGAGGCGAACGAGGAGCATCAGACGAATTTCATCGAGTGCATTCGCACTCGCAAGCGGCCAAACGCCGACATCGAGGAAGGCCACCTCTCGACGCTATTGTGCCACCTTGGAAATATATCTTATCGCGTCGGCAATCGAAGGCTTGTGTTCGACGGGGCGACCGAGACATTTGTCGGCGACGACGAAGCCAACCGCCTTGTCAAACGCGCGTACCGGCCACCGTGGGTGGTTCCGGAGAACATCTAGCACGAGGCCATTGGGCTTTCAGGCCAAGAGCAGCCAATAGCCAGAGCAGAGCCAGCGGAATCAGCGACCACAAGCCGCGAAGGCCCATGAGCTGGCCGCCGTTTATCGCCAGTTGGCCTTTGAAAAACGACCGGATGCCGATTTCCCACAGCGGATCGCGATAGTTGTAGGCGAGCCGCGGGTGATAGAGTTCGTATGCCTGGTAGGCCTGGGGAATCTGGGCGTCAACCATGGCGGGGAGTGCGTTGAAGAAGAACGCGACAGAAAACAACACGACCAGCGCGACCCGGCCAATTGTGCCCGATTGCCAGACCCAGACTAACGGCACGATCAAGAACGGAAGCGCCGGAATCAGATGGCGCGGTCCGTTTGTCCAGCCACCCCACCACATGTAGTAGGATGCATTAAACGCGAGATAAGCGACGATCATTGAAAGCGAGAGAACAGCATCGCTGCGCCGCTGGCGGTCGCGCCACATGGCGATCCATCCCCAAATAGCCAGTAGCAGAAAGGGCGAGTGGTAGAACAAGCCGCGATAGCGGTGAATTGTGATATAGTACAATACCGTGGAATTGAATCCCGTGATGCCCTGAAATCCCTGCGACATCCCTTCCTTGAACTCGCTGCGCACGAGATACTCATAAGGAATCACAGGACGCCCAAAGCAAATCAATGTGTAGCTTACAAAGAGTAAGAGCGGCGCTCCCGCGCCAAGCCAGAAGTAAATTATCTGGATTCTTCGGTTGAGGTGGTAGAGCAGGTAAATGCTCAAGCCAATCGCCACAATGCCAAGTGTATATTCGCAGAGCAAGCCGGCGCCGAGGGCCAATCCTGCGACAACGAGGACTTGCCACCGCAGATTGCTGCGGTACTTCAGGAGAAGACAGTATGAAGTTATCTCAAAGCAGATCGCGGGCGCATACGATAAGAACACCGTGCTGACGCTGAACATCTGCGTCCCGAAGACAAGGGCGAAAACGAGCGACACGGATGCCGCCGTACTCGCCCCGAGAAGCAGGAGCAGGCGATAGAGCACAACACCGGCCAGAGCGCCCAGGAGGGACACGCTGAGCGTCGTGACGACGTAACGCTTGGTGTTCCACGAAGAATCGTGGCCAAGCGCGACGGAAAGCCAGTGCAGCGCCGTCATCGGGACAGCGCCGAGCAACGAGGTGCCGATGATTTTGTCGGAGTAGTAATGGCCGTCCGAGAACGCGATGTCTTCCGTCTTCAGCGCATCAATCTTCCGATAGTTGTCAATTGCGAAGGATCGTTTCTCGACTATGGCGTAAGTCAGGCAAATCCGGCTGTTGACGTTCCAACCCGGCGCGGCGTGGAAAAAGTAGGCGAATGTGATGAAAAGGATGAGGAACAGAAGCAGAGCGACCCCTACACTCGGTATGGTCGCGTGATGGGTTTTGTTGTGTAGTAGGGTTTCTGGCATGTTCTCAGCGACTCGGGTTGATTTGGAGGCCGCGAAGGGCTTGCTCGGCGGTTTCGAATGTCATCAGATCCTGCACGGGAATTTCAAAGGCATTGAAGAATGGCGGCTCATCCATGCCCCAGACGAGCCGGCCCTTCGGGAACCAGCGGCTCAGAGGCGGTGCGTTCGGGCCAAAAGGAGGAAATGTCCAGGGGGTGTGGATCAATATGCGGTCTTGCGTCACGCCAGGTTGCAGGACAAAGGAATCCGGCAAGCGCAACTCATGGATATTTGTGCGGCCATAAAGCAGATAACGCACGGAGCAGTAATTGCAGTAATCGCCCGGAATGTACACATCGTCTTCGTCGAAGCGAGCGATGACTCCCTCGCAGAGTTGACGATAGACGGAATTGAACTCCCGCGGCACATTCGGGTCGTTTCGCCAAATCGCAAAGTAACGATAGGTTTCATTGCCGCCGAACCAGCCGATCAGCAGAACGAGCCCCAACGCGGCCGTCGCGCGCGACATTCGTTTGGCAATGGTTCGCCCGATGAACGTATATCCATTTGCGAGAATGAGAACAACGGCGGGAACCATGCCGAGGGTTCGGAGCAGATTGGGTGCGCCCAGTGAGAAGATCGAAGCGCATGCAAGGCATCCCGCCCAGAGCAAGACCAGCGCATTGCGAGAGTCGCGACGAATGGCCCACAGCGTGGCCAGCAGCCCCAGCGCGAAGACAATCGAAGTCACTGGGTCAAACACCGGCACGTAGGGAACATTGTGTTTAGGTACATGGTCTCCACGCCACCAGAACTGGCGCAGATTGGTCCAGAGGTTCTTGGCGAGAAGATGGGCAGGTGAGGTGCCGCGCTGCTCGGGTGCGAGTTGCATCATTGCCGGGGATTCCTGCGTCTGTGCAAAGATGGAAAGGCTTCCCAGTCGGCCGCGCGCCACATCGGGGTTCTTGATGAAGTAGCCGATGAGCGGGAGCAGCACAACGAACGCGGCGAGAGCAGGCCATACCAATGCGGCGATCATCTCGCGCCGGCGGTCCTTTTCTCGCCACCAGCGCATGAACCAGTAACAGAGCCAGGCGGGAACAATAAGCTGAAATGCGAAATATGTGTAACATCCGAAACCAAAAACGATTCCCGCGGCGATCAGATACACCTTGCGGCGTCGCTCGACGCCGTTCCACCACAGCCAAAAGAACAAGCACGCAAACAAGGGCACGAGAATCGTTCGAAACACCGTGCGGCTGAAATGAACGTGCCAGCGCAGCATCGCCAGAAGGAGCGCCGACAGCAACGCCATGCGGCGATCCCAGATTGTTCGCACCATTCCATAAAACACGCCGACGGTCAGCACGCCGATCAAAGCACTGACCAGGCGCAGCGCCAACACCGTCGGTCCGAGCACTGCAATCGAGAAGGCCAGCAAGTATTGAAACATCGGCTCTTCGGCGTTAGTGGCCTTGCCGTCAAAGAAAGCGCGATTGTCGAAGTAAAGGTGGAAATGGCCGTCGTGAAGAATCGAGAGGGCGTTCAGGCCGGCGAGGCCCTCGTCAAACCAAAGGCCGGGCGGCAGGCGGTTGAGATCGTACGTGCGCAATCCCGCGGCGAGAAAGAGGATCGCGGCCAGTAGCACCGGCTCGAGCCACTTTGGCCAGGGGCGCATGCTTTCGGTTTCAGATTCCACGTTTGCAGTTTCCAGTTCCAAGAACCAGAACCGTTGGTGCCGGTGTGATCACGAGCGACGTTCCACGGTAATCTGGAGCGGCAACGCGGCAATGCCAATCGAAGGCAGTGGTCCGAGGACCTCGATCAGCATATTGTCCACGCGATAGTCATAGAAGTGGCCGTTGGGCGTGTGAACGGCAAAGCTCACAGTATAACTTCCGACGCCGATGTTGAGCGGAGTGCGAAATAGCACACGCGCCGATTGGCCCGGCTGAAACTTGCCGGTGTGCTCGTTGCGCAGGTAGCTGTTTGTGCCGAACACCTCGACCCCGTAACGGTTCCGCAGCATGATGCCGAACATCGGATCCTCGATGTCCTTGTGAAATTCCACATCAATGGCAAACGTCACATTGTCGCCCGAAAGAAGGTGGCGGGTCGAGCGGCTGGCGCTGTCGCACACGTCGGTTCGGACGATCTGCGCTTCAAACGTTCCGAAGCGCTGTTCCTCGACGCCGATGGTGGTCTCGGCGGCGCCGACGGTGTGGAAATCAATCGTGTCGCCGCCGGCGTCGGCCATGCGAGCGATGCGCTCGGCGATGATTGTTTGATAGCGCTGGATGACGTTCTTGGGCGTCGCGCGATCTATCAGCCGTCCACGATCGAGCAACACAGCCTCGTCGCAGATGCCCTGGATGGCATTGACGTCGTGCGAGACGAAGCAGATGGTGACGCCGCGCTCCTTCATCTGGCGAATGCGCTTCAGGCAGCGATGCGCGAAGATGGCGTCGCCGACCGCCAGCGCCTCATCCACGAGGAAGACCTCGGGGTCCACGTGAATGGCGATCGAGAAGGCCAGCCGCACGAACATGCCCGACGAGTACGTCTTGACGGGCATGTCAATATAGCTGCCGAGTTCGGCGAAGCGCGCGATCTCCTCGAAAAACTCGTCCACCTGCTCGCGGCGATACCCCATGATGGCCGCATTCATATACACATTGTCGCGTCCCGAGAAATCGCCGTGAAAGCCCGTGCCCAACTCGATGATCGAGGCCACGCGCCCCTGAACCGCAATGTCTCCTTCGGTCGGGTCAATGATGCCGGCCATCATTTTGAGCAAGGTGCTCTTGCCCGCGCCGTTCGGGCCGATGATGCCCATCGCGCGGCCCTTGGGGATGGCGAGGTCAACCCGTTCGAGCGCGGTGAATTCCCGATGGTAGCAGCGGCGATTGAGCGTCAAGACCTCCTTGAGCCGGTCAATCGGGCGCGGGTACACGCGATAGCGCTTGGTCACGTTCCGGACGACAATCGCGTCCATGGGCGGCTAGACCTCATCCACAAAGTGCGACTGGCTGCGCGTGAAGACGTACTTTCCGGCGATGTACACCAGAGCGCCGACGCACAGCAGATAGATCACACTCGCCGTGGCCGAACACGAGACCTCGAAAGTGTCGGGTTGGCGCGCGACGTACAGGGCCTGGCGATAGAGGCGCGCGAGGTGCGCGAGCGGGTTGGCCAAATACAGATACCCCACCGCCTGAAACCGGTTCGTGGCCAATTGTGCCGGATAGACAATCGG
>Ga0315277_10009635_pt1 | contig 12323 bp, 9 predicted proteins | sample YL17G05_15_MG_FD_203695 | JGI IMG/M metagenome (GOLD analysis project Ga0315277, IMG submission 203695) | Sediment microbial communities from Yellowstone Lake, YNP, Wyoming, USA - YL17G05_15 | ecosystem: Environmental > Aquatic > Freshwater > Lake > Sediment | place: USA: Wyoming | collected... | reverse complement strand
CGGTCCCATTGAGCTGATCAGGTACGAGGAGCTTCCCCCCGCCGAGGAGTGGGAGACGGTCCCGCCGTCGGAGCCGCCTGTCGTCCACCACCGCGAGACGCGCGGCGATATGATCCAGGTCCCGGGCAGCATTGTCGTGCCGGAAGGTGTCCAGGTGAACGGCAGCGCCGTGGCGGTGGGAGGCTCGGTGGACGTGAGGGGGTATGTCACCCAGGATGTGGTGGCGGTCGGAGGCTCCGTCACCGTGCGAGACGGCGCGAGAGTTGACGGCGACGTCGTGGCGGTGGGTGGCACGGTGCGCCAGGAGGGGCGCGGGTTCATCAAGGGAGATGTCACCCGCGTGACGCTCTTCCCCTGGGCCCTTGGCCCCGGCTTCCTCGGGTGGCCGTTCTTCGTGCGCTCAGACTCGGCGACGGACAAGCTCCTGAGCCGGCTGGTCCTCTGGGCGCTCCTGGCGCTGGTGCTCGCGCTCATCTTCCCGAAGCGGCTCGCGGTGATGGCCAAGGCGCTGCCCCTCTATCCAGGCTGGGTCGCCGGCTTCGGCGTGGCGGGCGCGGCGATGACCCCGGCCTTCCTGATCCTCCTGACAGTGGTCACCGCGGTGGTGGCGATCGCCCTGGTCATCACCATCGTCGGGATCGCCTTGATCCCGGTCGTCGCCCTCTTGCTGGTGGGTCTCATCCTGGGCATCTTCGTCCTCCTCTGGATGGGCCTCGGAGGAGTATGGCTCAGCATCGGGCAGGCCATCTTCGCCCGGCTGGGGCGCGAAGGCGTTCATATGGTGGCGGCGGCCGTCCTGGGCGCGGTGCTCACCGCGCTCGCCTCAGTCATCCCCGTGATCGGCGTCCTGGTCGTGATCACGATGCTGATCTTCGCCTACGGCGTGGCGCTGATGACCGGGATAGGCGCCTCCGTCGACTGGAGCAGCCGGCGCCTCAACCTGCCCAAGCGAGGAGCCCCGGAGGCGCCCGGAGAGACCTCCGGTTCCTCCTGACGCCCCGCGCGAACCGTGCGAGCCGCTGCGCCGGCGGGAGCCTCCTGCCAGCGCATCTCCCTCTGCTTCCCTCGGCCCGGGCTAGGGTCCGCCGAGGCGAAGGGTGCGCGTCCGTCTTCCCTTCTGCAGCACCACCGCGGCATCGGTGATCTTGGCGACCCGGTAGCCGCTCTCCACCGTGTCTCCCACCCGCACCAGGTAGCGGCTCTCGCCGCGCCGCAGCAGGGCCAGCTTCTGCTCTCCCCCCACCACGCCCGTCAGCCTCAAGACGGCGGGGGGAGGAGGAGCGGGGCGCTGGAGACCGGAGCCAGGCCCGTCGAGGGTAGGCAGGAACGGGGGCAGTGGTCCCAGGGGGTCTGCCGCCGCCCGGGGCCCGAGCTGGTGAGAGATGGCTGGCCGTCGCGCCCGAGCGACAGGGCGACCGGCCCTGGGGGCCTGAGGGACCGGGCGGGGCGCCTCGCCGCTGGCGGCCTTCGGTGCTGGGGGCGCCGGCTCTGCCCGCAGGCCACTGGGAGCTGTGAGCACGCCCGGGGGCGGCTCGGCCTGGGCCCGCACTTCCCGCTGGGGTGCGGCCGGGGCCTCGTTCGGCCCGCGCGCGTAGGCCATGATGACACCGGCGGCCGCAACCCCCAGGGCCCCTCCGAGGATCGCGAACGTGCGTAGGCCTCTCCTGGCGCGCAGCATGATCTCCCTCTCCACCGGCCGTTCTTCTGTGACCCGTAGGCGCGCCGGCCGCGCGGTCGAGGCCGCGCCCCGCGGCCGCCGGCCGCATTCGCCCCGGGCAGACGGTATCGGTCCCCGAGAACGGCCTCCCTGGGCTTCATACCACACCTTCGCCCCCGGGCCGTAGGCCGCACAGGCTCGGCCTCAGCCGGGAGTGGGGGCCCGGGCCTCGTGCATTTGTGGAATATGGCCCCCAACGAGGGAGCGGAGGCTGCGCCGGTCGCCGCGGGCTCGGGTGAGCCCGCGGGACATCGGTCATTCCGCCTCAGCTGGCGAGTCGGCCTTCGTTCCCACGGCTGGGCCGCACCCCGCGTGCTCCTCGCGCGCGGCCGCGCGGGAGAGAGAGGTGGCGGAGCTGGAGGCAAGCCTGACCGCGGAGTTGGACCTGGACGAGTGCCGCCGGATGCTGCGGCGGGACCCCGGCACGCTGCGCTTTGCGGAGTTCGCCGACCTGGCGCGCCGCCGCGGCAAGCTCACTGAAGCCGCCGCCATCTGTGCGCGGGGCCTGCTGCGCCATCCCCACTACGCCACGGGGCGAGTGGTGATGGGCGAGATCTTCTGGGATGAAAAGCTGGAGGAAAACGCCGAGCAGGAGTGGCGGGAGGCGCTGCGGATAGACCCCCGGCACCCCCGCGCCCACCTCCGCCTGGGCCAGGTCCACCTCAAGCGCGGCGACCTGGCGCAGGCCAAGGCGGCCTTCGAGGCGGCCGTGGTCGCCAACCCGGACCTGGAGGAGGCGCGAGAGCTGCTCGCCCAGGTGGGCGGCGCGCCGGTAGTGGACAGCAAGGCGGTCGCCGCGGTCGTCGCTGCCGCCAGGCCGAGGCTGGCCCCAGCCTGGCTGACGGTGGCGCGATGTGGGGAGCTGATCGCCGCGGTCGAGGCCTCCCCGTCGGTGGAGAGCGCCGTGCTCGCCGACGCCGACGGCCTGGCAGTAGCCGGGTGCGTAGCCTCGGCCTCCGACCCCGAGGCGGGAGCCGCCGTCGCCGTCGAGCTGGCGCGCGAGCTCCGACAGATCGCTGTGCACGTCGGCGGCGGCCGGCTGAAGGCAGCGTTGGTCCGGGGCCGCCGCGGCAGCCTCCGGTGTGTGGCGCTGGAGAAGCTGACTCTGGTGGCCGCCATCCGGCCCGAGGCCCCTCTGGGCGCGGCGACGGCCCAGATCGAGGAGGCCATCGCCAGCGTGGCCGAGGCAGGGAGAGAGAGATAAGATGGAGCTTGACCTGATAGCAGAGGAAGGCCTGCGGTTCGATGAGCCCCTCGCCGCGCTGACCGGAACCCCCGGCGTCCAGGGGAGCCTGGTCGCCACTGAGGACGGGCTGCCGCTGGCCGTGCGATTGCGGAGGGACAGAGACCCCGAGGCGCTGTCCGCAGCAGCCGCCGCGATGGGACGCATCTCACAGCGAGCGCTTGCCGCCCTCGACCGGGGCGACCTCGAGCTGAGTGTGCTGGACGCGGACCAGTTCCGGCTGATGGTGAGCCCGCTCTCGCTGGGGTTCCTCATGGTCGTGGCCGAGCCCGACGCCAACCTCGGGCTGATCGCGGCCGACATGAGCACTGCGGTCGAGGCGCTGGAGCGCGCGGCAGTCGCGCTCGGCGCCCCACCAAGGCCGGCCTCAGGAGGCGCACCATGACCGAGACGACCGACCTGGTCATCACCGAAGAAGCCCTGGCGCGGCTCGACCGCGCTCTGGCCTCAATGCTGCGCGATTCGCGCGCCCGATGCGTGATCCTGATCAACCACAACGACGGCGGCGTACTGGCCGCTCAGGGGTTCCTCGAGTCCCTCGACACCACCTCGCTCGCGGCCTTGGCCGCCGGCGCGTTCGCCTCCGCGCGGGAGATCGCGCGGCTGATCGGCGAGCCCGAGTTCAGCGTGCTCTTCCACCAGGGCCAGCGCGAGCACGTCCACGTCAACCTCGCCGGCCCCCACGGCCTGCTGATGACTCTCTTCGACGACACCACCACAGTGGGCATGGTCCGCCTCTGTGCCCGGCGGGCCTGCGCCGCCATCGAGCGCGTCCTCTCTCCCGAGGACTGAAAGCAGACGGCCCCGCGGGCGAGCCGCGAGGCCGCTGGACCCCCGGTGGCCGAGGCGCTCACTCGCGCCAGCTGATCGCCTCCGCCGGACAGCTATCAATCGCTTCCTGCATGGAGCTCTCGTCGGCCCCCTTTGGGTTCTTCACCCGGGCGATGTCGTCGTCCCCCAGCTCGAAGACGTCGGGGCAGATCTCCGTGCACGCGCCGCAACCGGTGCAGAGATCAGGATCAACGACGGGCACTTTCATACCGACCTCCCCTGATGACGAGCTTTGTGCGCGCTAGGCGTGTCCTACCGCTGCGCCCACGGATTCCTCGCCCGCGGCCGAATTCCTGCTCCCACTGACCGGAAGCCGAGGCGGCGCGGGCAAACCAGCCGCGTCGGGCCACCACGGGGGAGGCGCGCGGCCCAGGCAGACGGAAAGCCGTCCCGATCATCCGCTGCCCTGTCAAGGAGGCGAGAAGGCGAAAGATCCACACGCCCGACCGGGACGGCCACTTCAATCATACCGCCGTCCCGGGTCAGGTATTGCCACCCCCGGGAACACTCCAGGGCCCTTTGTTGGGATGGGCCGACAAGCCCCTCCGCCGGCGACCAGCGGCGTAGCCTGGGCCTCAGGGATGTCTCGGAATCCGCACAGAGATGGGGCTCGACAGGCCCATTCGGGGGGGCTGGTGGCACCGGCTGGGTTCGAACCAGCGACATGACGGTTATGAACCGTCTGCTCTACCACTGAGCTACGGTGCCAGTCTCAGCCCGTGATGATACACCAAACCCGCGCCGGCGGCAAGGGACTGGGCGATCGGGGTGTGACCGTGTGCCGTTGGCTCTCCCGGCCCGCTCGTTGAGCAGGCTTCGGGTGTGACCGCCCCAGGAGAGTGGCCTTTGCCAACCCCAGGCGCTCACACCCGGCGATCTCCGTGCCGCCTCACCGCCTCGTGGTGGCCGCCCGCGCGCGCCGGGCCCGCTGCTGCCAGAGTTCCGCGCTGGCCAGGTCAGCCCAGGGCAGCTCGAGCCGATAGTCGTTCTGGTCCAGCGCGAACTGGAAGCTGTGGCGGAAGGCGGCCACCTTGGGGGGGAACTGGCCGGCCCGCCTGCGCCGGTCCATGGGGCGCATCACCATCTCCTGATCGTCATAGGCCGAGAACCGCGTCGCCTCGCGCATCCGCGCGTAGGCCGGCGAGAGCCGGGTCACCTCCCGCCACTCGGTCACGGCCAGCTCCGTATCACCCTTGAAGAAGTATACGAGCCCCAGGTTGCTATGCGAGATGGGGTTGCTGGGTCGCCAGTCGATCACCTGCTTGAGACTTCGCGCCGCCTCCTCCAGCATCTTGTTCTTCGCGTAGGCGAGGCCCAGGTCGTTGTGCCCCTCGGGGGAGCGCGGCGCGAAGATCAGCACCCGCTTGTAGCACTCGATGGCCTCATTCAGGCGGTCGTCCTTGTAGTAGGCTAGCCCCAGATTCGCGTGCCCGTCTGGGCTGGAGGGCTCGAGCTTGGTCAGCGTGCGGAAGTGCTCGATGGCCTCCTCGAGGTTCTTCATGTCGATGGCGGCGTGGCCGAGGATATCGTGGGCGGCGGCCACCTTGGCGTCCAGGCCTATGGCATAGCGGGCCTGCTCGGCGGCCGCCGCTACATCGCCCTGAAGGTAGTAGGTCAGGGCCAGGTTGGCGCGGACGATGCCGCTGCGCGGGATCGCGTCCGCGGCGCGCCGGAACTGCTCGGCCGCCTCCACCAGGCGATCCTGGAGAAGCCGCGCCACGCCGATGCCGTTGTAGACCTCCGGGAAGCCCGGGTAGAGGGCCACCAGCTCCTCCAGCTGCTCCTCCGCCTCGTCCATCATCTCCAGCAGGTAGTAGGCGATGGCGCAGTTGTAGCGCGCCAGCGCGTGCCCGGGGTTCATCCGCACCGACGCCCGGAAATGGTCGAGGGCCTGGTGCAGCCTCTCGTCCAGATAGGTCGCGACGCCCAGGTTGAGAACTACGTCCACGCTCTTGGGCTCCATCTCATAGGCCCGCTCCAGCTCTCGCAGGGCCTGGTCTATCACCCCCTCGCGGGCGTAGAGCGTCCCCGCGTTGTACCTCACCTGGAAGTCAGCCGGAGCCGCGGCCATCGCCCGGCGCATCGCCTCCAGCGCCCGTCCCGTCTGTCCCAGCCGGTACCAGCAGATGCCCATCTGCACCAGCGCCCAGCCGTGGCTTGGATGCGCGCGGCTGACGGCCATCAGGTCCTCCACCGCCGCCTGGTACCGGCCCTGGAGCATGGCCGCCACGCCGCGATTGTAGCGGGACGCTACGTGCCCGCTCTCTCGCCGCAGGGCCCCCGTGAAGTACCGATCGGCCACCGTCAGGTCGCCCCGCGCCTGGTGGATGATCCCCAGGTTGCACAGCACATCCGGATCGCGGCGCCGCACCCGGAGCATGTCCTCCAGCGTCTGTATCGCCTGGTCCGGTTCGCCCTGCCGCGCCAGGACCAGGGATAACGCGTTCCGGGCGCCCGTGTCACCGGGTGCGGAGGCCACCAGCTCTCGGAAGCACTCGGCCGCCGCCGGGAGCTGGCCCAGCCGCCAGCGGGCGAGTCCGAGGTTCCACAGCAGCCGTACGGATCCGCTCAAGTCCGCTCTCGCCCGCTCGAACTCCTCTACGGCGCGGCTGTGGCGCCCCAGGATCGCCTCAGCCGCCGCCAGGTTATGGCGCATGACGGCATCGGCGCCCTCGCCCTCGACCAGGCGAGACAGCAGTCGCTCGCAGCGGTCTTGAGCTCCCTCCAGCCACAAGACCGCGGCCAGGCGGGTCTGTGCTTCCCGGTCGTTGGGGTCGGCCTCCAGCGCGCTCTCGCAGGAGCGCTTCACCGCGCCCAGCTTGTGTCTGGCCGTGTAGGAGACGAGGGCGTGAAAGGCGGCCGAGAGCTGCCGTCGCAGCAGCCTGAGAGCGGGCCCCGGCAGCATCCCCAGAACCCCGCCGGCAGCGGCCCCCACCAGCATCCCCACCGCGGCGGCGCCGACAGTGGGAGGCGCCCCGACGCGGAACCGCTCCACCACCAGGCCCAGCCCGGCCCCCAGCAGGGAGCACAGGGCCAGCCAGACCGGCCACACCGTGCGCGGCTCTGCATGCCGGCGCGGCCCGTGCCTCTCCGGCGCGCGCTCCAGGGGCCAGCCGCAGACGGTGCAACTCGCCTGCTGTGGCGCGTTAGCAGTTCCGCACAGCCGACAGACCAAGCCGCCCTCCCTGCCCCTCTGTCGGTCGCTTGTTCGCGCCAAGCCCCCACGCGCTCTCAGGATACCACAATCCCCGGGAATCGCAAAACGGGACCGCCACGGCCTGGACCACCGCGGCAGCGCGGCCTCTGGTTCAGAGGATCGCGCGCCGCGCTCTCACACCCGCCTCGGGTGGACACGGCCTGAGGGCCACACGTTGACCGCGTTTCCGGCTGCGATCAGCGCCGCTCCGGGCCAGAAGGCCGGCCCGAAGGACTCGTGGAGGACCGCCCAGCCCAGGGCCACGCCCAAAACCGGGGTCAGGTACGTCAGCGGAGGCAGCTTGTGCGCCTCCCCGTGCCGCGCCCCCAGCTCCAGCGCACACAGCCAGAGCGTGAAGCTCGCGCAGTAGACGGCTATCCCCAGAACCGCGATCAGCTCCCAGGCCCCCGCCGGCGCCGGCCCCCACGGGCCGAGGTAGAGAGGCACGCGGAAGCCGCCGGGGACCTTCAGCCCGCCGGCAAAGCCAGCCCCCGCGCCCAGCATCGCCAGCCCGAACGTCATCGCCAGGAAGGAGCGGAGATCGGAGGTCACCGCCATCTCCCGGCCCGCCCGCGGCGTGACGAAGCGCCCGAGGTTCGAATACACGCCCCAGGCGAAGGCGGCGAACAGCGCGGCCAGCGCGCCCGCCGCGGACCTGGATCTCCCGAGCGCGGCTAGCTGGCCGCCGGTCGCGATAACGGCCACCCCAACCAGACACAGCAGCAAGCCGACGGCCAGCCGTGCCGGCCCCGGCTTCCGGGCCGGCCCCCCGGCCTGCTCCCACCCCGTGATCGCCCGTGCTGCCGAGCCGAAAGCTGCTCCCTGGAACAGCACCACGAAAACGGGATGGAGGTAGTTGATGATGATGGCGTCAGGCAGAGGGAGGCGGGTGAACGCGAAGTTCAGCGCCACGGTATACCCGGCCCACCCGAACAGCCCCATCGCCACCAGCGCCGCCCAACCGCGGGGGGCCACATCGCGGACGCGGGGCAGCTTCCCTCGCGCGGCCACCACCAGCAGCAGCGCCACCCACCCCACGGCGATCCCCCAGAAGGCCACCTCCAGCGGGGTCAGCTTCTCTCCCCCGCGCTCCGCCAGCAGCAGGGCCTTGTTGGTGACCAGCGAGACCCCCCAGAGCAGGACGATCAGCAGCGTGTACGCGTAGGCTCGCCTCAAACCCCGGCCTCCGGGGCCCCCTCAGTCGATCCCCAGCTTCGCCTTCATCTTCTCCAGCAGCGCCTTCCCGGCCAGGAAGCCCTGCATCTGCTGCTCGCCCGATATCTCGCGCTCGATCGTGAGCGGCCCCTCATAGCCTACCTCCTTCAGCTTGGCGAGAAAGCGCTCGATGCCCACCTGGCCCTGGCCCAGCGGCCGCTCCTCGCCCAGCGCCCCAGCCGCCTGGGGCCATTCGCCGTCCTTGCAGTGCACCCCGCGCACCCACGGGCCGAGCACCTCCAGGGCCGCGATCGGGTCCCCGGTGCCGTACATGATCATGTTCGCGGGGTCGAAGTTCACCTTCAGGTTGCCCCGCCCCACGTCTCCGATGAACTCCCGCAGCAGTTCCGCCGTCTCCTGGCCGGTCTCGAGGCAGAAGCTCTGCTGTTGCCCCTCCAGGTGGTCGCAGATGTCCCGAAGCGCCGCCGCCAGCCCCTGGTAGTCGGCGTGGGAGCGGTCCTCGGGGATGTAGCCGACGTGGGTGGAGACGTTCGGCGAGCCCGCCTCGCGCGCGAAGTCCGCGCACCGCTTGGTGTCCTCGACCCGCTCGGCGCGCGTCCCCTGGGGCAGCAGCCCGACCGTGCGCCTGACGGTGGCGATGTCCGCGTAGCTCTCGCCTGCGTAGACGGCCACCATGCTGGTGAGCTGGAGGCCCGAGTCGGCGATCACCCGCTTCAGCTCCCCGCGCTTCGGCTCCGCCAGGTGCTCGTCCGGCGGCCGGCTCAGCTGCATGGTGCTGAAGCCGGCCTCCTTGATCCGTGCCAGCCGGCTCGCGAAATCGGGGCCCACCCCGAGCATCACACCCAGAGGCATCCTCGCCATCGCTCTCCTCCCGCTCGGAATCGCTCTACTGTTTCGGCCTCCTGCCAGGCCCCTCCTGCCGCCGAGGCAGGCCGGCGCGCCGCCGGAAGGTGAGGGCCGCCTCGTATCCAAGAGGGAGAATGCTTGGCAGACGGCTGCCGCGCCCGCGCGGAGCTTCGCTCCCACCGGCTCGGCCGGGCCCCTCCGGAGGGACGGTGGCGGGGGAGCCCGGATGAAGGCGCGGGCTCCGGTCTCGGGAATCGCGCAGAGCCTCAGGGCCTGTTGCTCTTTGGCGCCGCGACCGGAGCCCGCAGTGCTGCGACGGCACCTTATTGGACTGCCCCCGGGCCCGAAAGGTTCGCGGCAGCCCCCCCGCCCCGGCGCGTTTCCCTGGGCCCTCCTGCGCGTTGCCTTACTGGGCACGCAAGCGCTGCGCCCGGGGGTTGGCGCGGATAGGGGCCACGGGCCGGGCCGCGCCTGAGAGGAGGGCGCGCTGGGCGGGCGAAGAGTCCGCGCGTCCCCATTCCTCGTACTCGTGGAGCGAGTGACGGCAGGACCCCGGGGGGGCGGGAGAAGGCCCCGGAACCCAGACGCGGAGGGCTGAGACGTGCAGAAAGCGGACCTCGAACTCACCCCCGATCAGCTCCGGGTCTCATGCAGCCCCGCCGATCTGGGCTTCGAGACTACGGCCGAGCTCCCCGATCTCAGGGAGACGGTCGGCCAGCAGCGGGCCATGGCTGCGATAGACTTCGGCCTGGAAGTGGAGACGCCGGGCTACAACATCTTCGCGGCCGGCCCCACCGGCACCGGCAGAATGTTCGCAGTGCTGTCGCGGGCCCGGGAGGCGGCGGCGCGCCGGCCCACCCCCGACGACTGGTGCTGCGTCCAGAACTTCGACGACCCGCGCCGACCCCTCAGCCTCCGCCTCCCGGCCGGGGCGGCCCCCGCGTTCTCCCGGGACGTCGAGGGGCTGATCGAAATGTGCCGCCAGGAGATCCCCCGGGCCTTCGAGAGCGAGGCCTACGAGCAGCGCAAGGAGGCGGCCGTCGGAGATGTGCAGGCCGAGCGAAACCGCGTCCTGCGCCGGCTCGACGAGGAGGCGCGGGCCGATGGGGTCATGATCCAGGCCACCCCCATGGGGATCGTCACCGTCCCCCTCGCCGACGGCAAGCCGATGTCCCGGGAGCAGTTCGAGGCCCTTCCCGCCGACCAGCAGCAGCAGATCAACCAGAAGATGGAGCAGATCCGCGAGCGCATCAGCGACGGGCTCAACCAGGCCCGCCAGCTCGAGAAGGAGGCGCGCCGGCAGGTGGAGGCGCTCGACCAGGAGATCGTCATGGCGGCGATCGGCGGCCGCTTCGAGGAGGCGAAGGCCAGGTACGAGGGCAACTCGGGCGTGCTGGCCTACCTCGACCGCGTCTCTCGCGATGTCGTCGAGCACCTCGGCGAGTTCCGCGGCGGCGAGCCCCAGCAGGGCGAGCGCCCCCCGGGAGACGAGACCCCCAGCCGCTACCGCGTCAACGTCCTGGTGACCAACCACGAGGGCGCGGGCGCGCCTGTCGTCCAGGAGCAGAGCCCGACCTACTACAACCTCTTCGGCCGGCTCGAGTACCGCCCCATGGCCGGCGGCGCGGTGACCGACTTCACCCTCATCAAGCCCGGCGCCTTCCACCGGGCCAACGGCGGCTACCTCATCCTGCGGGCCCTGGATGTGCTCCTCAATCCCTTCGTCTGGGAGGCCCTGAAGCGGACCATCAGGAGCCAGGAGGCCACCATCGAGAACATCGGCGAGCAGTGGACCCCCATCCCCGCGGCCACGCTCACCCCCGAGCCGGTGCCCCTCGACATCAAGGTCATCCTCGTGGGGTCCTCGTTGCTCTACTTCCTGCTCTACCACTGGGACGAAGACTTCGGGAAGTTCTTCAAGGTCAAGGCCGACTTCGATGTAGACATGGACTTCGGCCCGGCGGCCAAGCGGAGCTACGCCGCCTTCATGGCCACCCACTGCCGGGAGAAGAGCCTGCGCGAGCTGACCAAGGAGGCGGTCGGCTGTGTGGTCGAGTACGGCATGCGGCTGGCCGCCGACCAGGAGAAGCTCTCCACCCGCTTCGCCGCCGTCGCCGACCTCCTGACCGAGGCGAACCACTGGGCCCAGCGCGCCGGCTCAGACCTGATCGCGGCCGAGCACGTCCAGCAGGCCCTGGAGCAGAAGGAGTACCGCTCCCGGCGGCTCGCCGACCGGCTGTTCGAGTTCATCGCCCGCGGCGACTTGATCGTGGAGGTGGCGGGCGAAGCCGTCGGACAGGTCAACGGCCTCTCGGTGCTCGACCTCGGCGACTACGCCTTCGGCCGCCCCTCCCGGATCACCGCCCGCACCACCCCCGGCCGGGCCGGCGTTGTCAACATCGAGCGCGAGGCGCGCCTCGGCGGCAACATCCAGCACAAGGCGGTGATGATCCTCAGCGGCTACCTGCTGGGCATGTACGCCTCCGATGCTCCCCTCTCCCTCACCGCCAGCATCTCCTTCGAGCAGTCCTACGAGTTCGTGGAGGGCGACTCCGCGTCGTGCGCGGAGCTGTACGCCATCCTCTCGATGCTCGCCGGCGCCCCCCTCCGCCAGGGCGTCGCTGTGACCGGCTCGATGGACCAGTACGGCAACGTCCAGCCCATAGGCGGCGCCAACCAGAAGATCGAGGGCTTCTTCACCGCCTGCAAGCTGAAGGGCCTCACCGGCGACCAAGGCGTGATCATCCCCCGCCAGAACGTGAAGAACCTGATGCTGAAGCCCGAGGTTGTAGAGGCGGTGAAGGAGGGGAACTTCCACGTCTGGGCCGTCTCCCGCGTGGACGAGGGGATCGAGATCCTGACTGGCGTCGAGGCCGGCGCCGTTGGCCAGAGGGACACTGTGCACGGCCGCGTGGCGGCCCGCCTCCGCCGGTTCACAGACGCCCTCCGCGGGACGCGCGAGGAGCGCACCACGACCATCATCGAGGTGCCCCCTGGCGTGACCGAGCCTCCTCCTCCGCAGCCGCCCCGCCCCCCCATCCCTCCCCAGGGGACCCAGGAAGTCTAGCCGGCCTCGCCGGGGCCATCCCACCCCGGGTAGCAGGCCCGGCAGAAGGCCGGGTTGCGCCGGGCGCGGACCGCCTCTCGCAGCTCCTGCATGGCCGGGCCGTTCCAGGCGCCATCGAACCCCTCCGGCGCGCCCTCCCCCAGCAGCGAGCCCAGCCGCAGCCCCTCCGGCCCGGTGGTGTAGGGGCAGGGCGTGACCTCGCCGCGCACGGTGACGAAAGCCCTGCTCCACGGCCACCGGCAGGGCC
>Ga0315277_10009631_pt1 | contig 12325 bp, 18 predicted proteins | sample YL17G05_15_MG_FD_203695 | JGI IMG/M metagenome (GOLD analysis project Ga0315277, IMG submission 203695) | Sediment microbial communities from Yellowstone Lake, YNP, Wyoming, USA - YL17G05_15 | ecosystem: Environmental > Aquatic > Freshwater > Lake > Sediment | place: USA: Wyoming | collected... | reverse complement strand
TCCCTGTACCTTTCTAATTATAGTAGTTATGTCTATATGGCATAAATTTCTCCAGTTTAGTGTAACTCTATTAAAAAACATGAAAAGAATAGTTTTGATAGTCAGTCATTTGGGGTCTGGTAGTGCTAGTTTGTGTTACTGTCTAGCGCAATCGAAGATAATGCAGTGGATGCAGGATGGGATTATCTACGATGACCCATCAGCGACGGAATCGCTGATAGGGGTCAAACATAAATATAGTGATAAGACGGGGTTTTACTTGAACGAAGTGCTTTACAATTACCAAATTTCGCACAAGGCAGTTTACCACTTGTGCGAAATAGTCTACTTAATCCGCGATCCGAAAAGTTCGATCAGGTTTTTAAAGCCTAAAGATGCAGAATACGCATTAAATTATTATATTTTTAGGCTAAGGAGAATTTATGAAATGAGTAAAGACACTAAAGGGGCTATATTTCTGACATGGGACGACTTGGTAAACAAGAAGGGGCTACAACTATTAACCAAGAAATTTAATCTTTCTGATGATCTTCAGTTTACAGAATTTGCCTCAGAGAAGAAGCTTTTTAGTTTACCAAAATCTTTACTCGCTCAGGCTGAGCGAGCTTACGAGTTATGTCTTTACAGAGTTAAGAGCAGCGGACAGGTCGTAATGTGTTAAGTCTTATGGGTGTCTTTTGGCCGTTTTTTGATGAAAAAATAACACTATTTGCTGTCCACTGCCAATCTTTAAAATTATCAACACCTACAAGGTTACTATAAGCCGCATCCTTCTTTACATATGCTATTGTGACGTGTGGCCTATAAACAGTATAATTTGGTGTATTGGGCAACTTCGTTTTCAATAGTTGATTAAAATAAAAAAGGCTTGAGCTTATTGCTTCAACTTTTACAACATCGAATTCTTCGTTAGTCGTAAAAATCGAAACTCGCCCAAGCCTGACCATGAATGGACTTTGGCCCGATAATATTGATTGAGTCTCCTCTGGTGCCTGCGAATGGATACCATATAACAAGGTTATATGCATTTCGTCTTCCCGCCCATGAATAAAATCATTGGGAGGGGAGTAAATGTCCTTTTCGCGTATCATATCCCTGCCCCACCGCATAACTTGGTCAGCCAAAATAGAAGGTAGATTTATTAGTGCAGACGAATAGGGATATAAACCTTGTTTCTTATCCGTGAAAGGTCTGTAAGTTATCGTCTTCATCATCATCCTCTGGTTGAACCACTTGCCCTTTGATCTTTTTCGCATGTATGTCTTCAATCACTTTCTTTTCTTCGGCAATCATCCTGTCCAGTATATCAAGAGTCTGCTGTACTTGGGAAGGGCTTTGGTAAATTGGTGGCATCCAATTTTGCGATTTTTTCTTTTCTTCTTCCTCTAGTTTTTGTTTTTCAGCTTGACTTCTCTTTACTGTTTCCCTTTTTTCCAGTGTTTCCAACTTTTGTAAAGCATGGTAAACGTGGAAACGTACTTCTCGATATGCAAAAACATTCGGTATCGAGGCAAAAGTCTCTTTTAGCAAATTCTTTGTGTTCTTCATTTTTATCCTTTCTAATTATATTTTCTTTCCATATCTGGTTAAAATTGCTTTTCTCTTGGCAACTTCGGTCCATAAACCTTGTGCTTCTCTATATTTCTTACGATCCAACCAAAAGTTCTTCATATTGGCAACAGGGAAACGATCAATTTCTATTATCTTCACATACTCTGACTCGTACTTGGCTTTAATTGTTTCGCCTAGTGCTATTTGAAAATCCCACATATATTTCCTTTAGTTACTTACCAACAAAATTGCCCAAAAAACGATCCACCCAAATTCTTTAAGGAGTGTATCCAGTTTTCTTCTGAAATCGAAAGCTACACCTGTCATGATTTCTTCATCAGAGATATACAATGAGTCTTTAAGACGCTCATTTTCTTCAAAGAAATCTCTTGGCGCACCTTCTAGAATTTCCTTCTTGATTTCTTCATAAGAAGCTGATTTGAGTGGATCAGTCAATTCTTTTGGGATACTGGTGCCGAGTGGTAAGTCTCGTAAAATGCTATCACGAACAAACAAAGCTATTGCTGTTGCCATGACCGCATCATCATGTTCACCTTTGGTAGCACCAATTTTACCAGTTTGTGGATTGTGAACGAAAGTGGTTATTTCCTGAACCAAACGACGACTATTCAGTTTGATTGATTCATTAATACATCGCTGTTGCAATGCTTCCAAAACAGTTAAACGGTTGCCGATTGTAACCTTCATGCCAGCCTTTGGCATCTTGCTAGTCGCCTTTTCAAAATATATATTATCATAGAATAGTTGGAATTGCAAGTTAGTTAAAACTGCGCCACCCGAACCATTACCTTCTACAACCACCAAGCCATGATTATAATAGATTGCTATTTCATTTAGGACTTGAGCAAACTGGTATGGCTGAATTTTATTGCTATAGAACTCCGCACACTGTTCCATTGTGGCATTATCAAAAACTTCGATAACGCTATTGTCACCATCTTCACCAACGCCTTCCGAAGTATCAACCCCAACGGTATATTCATGGCCATCTATAGGTTCTCTCCAAAGCCACATAGCGCCTTCGCGTTCCCAACTTTCATCATATTCATTAATTTCTTCGTCATCATCATCTTCGGAAGTCAATATCGTGTTAACCCATTTTTTGAATAATTTACGCTTTGGCGGATTGTTTTGTGTATGTTCTACTAATTTTCCTACAATGTGGGCAGGAATATAAGTTTCACCTGATCCTAGAAAGGATCGTAAAACTTCCTGCAACCAACCTTTTTCACCAAGCTGAGATTTCTGGTCTATGACCCACGCTGGATCATGGTATTCAGGATGTTCAACATAATCCAGGTCAATGATATTGAATGGTTTGCCAGTGCGTTTAGATTTATGGTACATTTTTTCATACCAGTTACCTAAACCGTTAACAGTAGAGACGACGATACAATTACCACCTGTGGAAAGTGTTGGATAAATAGCTTTCCAGTGCTTGTCCATGTCAGGAATGAACGCCGCTTCGTCTACGATTAAATATGTGATAGCAAGACCACGCGCACGCTCTGGAGTACCAAATATCATTTTCCCGCCCGTGCCTGGAAAATGCTTTTGGTGATCGTTCCATTTACCTTCATTCGCTGTCGGTTTCATCCAGTCTGGTAAATTCTTAACAGCAGTATTAACAATTTCACCTGCCGTGATAGCTTCTGTGTCTGTCTTAGACAACAAAACAATCTGTTGATCTAACTTGAACATGCATCGCCACATACCCCACAACTCAGCCAACGTGGTTAGTCCACCTTGACGGAATTTTGAGATAAGATTGAAACGATATTTTTCAAAGTCATTTACTACACGGTGTTGATATTTATAACAAAGAAAACGAACGGCACCACGTTTCGGGTGTAAAATCCTGACATACTTATTTGCAAAATAAAAAAAGTCCAATGCGCATTTTGCGTATTCTATATGTTGCTTATTCACATCGTACTTGTTATAATCTTCAACAGTCTCGTCGGGGTCAATGTCTAACTCGTATTTGGTGAGGCTATAATACTCGGATGGATATTCCGCTTTGTAATATTCCTCTAAATTTTTGTACTTGCCTCGCCAGAGGGAATCAGCAATGTTCATAATTTAACAAAACCTTTCTAACTAATTACCTTTATATATTATGCAAACCGCCAAATTATGTTTCCTTGCAATAAAAGAATGTACTTGCAAAGATTTTAAGTATCGAACTCTATTATCTGAACTTGGGATCGCAGTTATACATTATTTTACCAGCAACGCACTGCGAAGCTGGTGGTTAAAGAAAGGCAAAAATGAATAAGTTAGAGTTGATTTCTAGATTGAACAATGATTTGGTAAATGAATATACGCACATGCATTTTTATTTACATTCCTCGTTTTTAGTAGAAGGCACTTATCGACATGAAGTTGCAGAGTGGTTGGCTGAACATGCTGCAAGTGAATTTAAGCACATTCAGGAGTTTGCAAAAGTGATTGTCGGGCTAGGTGGAGTGCCTAGAACAGACCACAAAAACATACCCAATTTGACTGATCCACATGAAATCTTCTTGTATGCGCAACAGCTTGAGAGTGAAGTAGTTGCGAACTATGCGCATCGTATGGAGGAAATAGTGGATAGTAAAGAGCTTGATATTAGTGATGCAAAGTATGTAGAATTGTTTCTGGAAGACCAGCTTTTAGATAGTCGTGGTGATCTAGATGAAATCGTACAATTCCTCAAAAGGAACATCAAGTAATGCCAACCGAAAATGAATGTAAATTCATGCTAGAGCATAAAGATACCGAAGAGAAGTTTCAGAAGTTAGCTGAAAGTAAGAATTTAATCTTACAAGGCTATTTGTTTTCTAGCAAAGGGACTTCTCTTAGGCTTCGTAAAATGAAAAACAAACATTATTTAACCCTTAAATCAACGGTTAATGGCCGAGTCGTAGAAATTGAAAATCAAATTGACGAACGAGATTTTAATGACTTGTGGACGCGATGTATGAATAAACTGGAAAAGGTTCGTTACATTGTGCCAGACAAGCAGGGTCAAATTTGGGAAGTTGATTTTTTCAAAGACCATAACGGCATTAATTACTTTGCGTTAGCGGAATTTGAGATGCCAGAAGGACAGTTGGCTCCTGATTTTATGCCACGTTTCATCAGAGAAAATTTGTTGTTTGAAGTTCCCTTGACAGATTGTAGGTTTGCCAGTAAATTATTAGCTGACATCCGCTATGCTAGCGACCTTTATAGACTTGTTAAGGAATTTACCAATGAAAAAGTACAAACTGGTTAACACTTACCCTGTAGCACGTTTTTATTACAAGGGTGGTCACTCCCATCCAATTCAAAGGACTGTGTTGATAACTGAATCTACGGATACTCATATTACGGGTTACGAAGTTCGTGCGGGCAAGGTGGTACTACCACCGAATGCTGCACCTGTTAAATCCTTCTTGCGAAGGAAGATTGCCCGTGTTAAGAACATGCGAGCTTCAATAAAGAAGGACTATTTGGTTATTTCACGGGGACCGATGATATCCACGCTCAAGCGTAGTCGCATCAATGATTACCTATTTACTGGTGCATAAAAGGTAAACTGTGATAAGGTTAAAAATAATGACGAGTGACAAGGTTATAAAATTAACGAACCTGTCACTCGTCTTTTCATCTTGGATGCGTACTACCAATTCTAATTTCACTTTTTGTGTTTCTAAATTCCCCACTTCTCTCTCAGCCTCTCTAATAAGTTCAATTTCTTATCTTTAATTTCTGTCTGCATATTTAAAGAAACATTAAATTTGTATGTATTTTGAAGTTTCCGTGCAGATTCATATATTTTAGTCACCATGTCTTCCCATTCTGGATTTGGTGTAAATATATGAATTTCATTTTCTGCTTCTAAATAAACTAAGCATCCTTTATAAGATACTTTCAAAACCTTGAATGCTTGTTCATATACAGTGCGATATTCACTTTTTTTAACAGGAATAGCACCATCTTTAAGGTAGCTAATTTCGAGGTGATAACCATATTTTAGTCCATCAAAAACTTTACCCATCTCGGTTATTGGTGCATCAGGATCGTGTTCAGGGAAGCCATCCTCCTCTTGCAAATCATAAACATCCTGCCAATCCGTCACGTTATAGTTGGCTGATTCTTGAGATATGATTGGCTTACCAAGGTATTTTAAGATAACTCCAAACTTACCTTCTAATCCTACATAATTCTTGTCAGTAGCTTGAGCAACTCTCTGCTCTCTTATTATTTTTTCTTTTTCTAGCATAGTGTTATTAATAATATATAGACTAGAGGTAAAATATGCCAGATATTAATTATGTCTTAAACGATCCTACTACACCTAGTCTAGTAATCCCTGTTGATTTGCCGCCTAAGCCAAATGGCATGGATTTTAGAATTGATGGATTCCGTGGTGCAACCACAACTATGTATACTCTCGAACACCAAGCGGCTTTGTGTCATTACAATGTTACACAAGGTATTAATGTTATGAGAAAGCATCTAAAGACTCCATTACTAAATCACTGGTCATCTGTGCAAACTCTATACGTTCAGCCACGGGCTGGCAAACAACTAAACGCTTTTTATGATCGACAGGCGTTAAGGTTCTTTTATGCAATGGACCCTGTTACAAGGAATATGGTGTATGCGGTTAATTCATCTGATGTAGTTTTACACGAATTAGGTCATGCTCTTTTGGATGCATTACGGCCTGACCTATTCAATGTTCAGGCTTATGAAATTTGGGGCTTCCACGAAGCATTTGGTGACATTAATGCAATCATTAATGCTATGCAGCATGATGAATTTCTTGAATTGGTGTTAAATGAGACGGGTGGCAATATTGCCCAAAGCAATACACTTACAAAATTGGCGGAAGAGATGGGTCAAGCCATATTCAATCTCACAGGTGGGCGTGGTGGTCATACGGCGGGCGCATTACGCAATGCGGTCAATAATTTTACCTATATTGAACCAGAAAAGTTACCTAGAAATGGTGTAGACAATCAATTGACGAGTGAACCGCACAGTTTTTCCCGTGTGTTTCTTGGTGCTTGGTATGATTGCCTTTGTGGAATTTACGAAGCACAAAGGAAAGTTACTCCAGATGCAAAAACCGCATTGATAAATGCAAGAGATGTGTTGACTTCTTACACATTCAATGCTATCTCTAATGCTCCTGCAACGATTAGGTTTTATGACGCATTTGCAAGAGCAATGCTGGTGCAGGATAAACTCAATAACTATTTGTACAATCAAGTAATTAACGATGCTTTTATCAAGCGTGGTATTTTGCGACAGGTTGTTCGTCCAATGGTTTCGATGGACTGGACAATGTTCAAAGCAATGCTGGAGCCATCAGACGAAGTAATTGAACACAGTGCGGTATCAGTGGTAAGAAGCAAGAATATTGAACTATTGACACTACCTGATTTTATGGTTAATGTTGAAGTTCCAAACGACACTTATTACGAATTTGACCAACAGGGCAATTGTGTGGACAGTGTGGTAACATCTCCAATGGAATTGATAGATCATGCCCGTGATTGTGTTGACTTTTTGCATGAAAAAGGTTTGATTAGGGCAGACAAAGCCACGCCATTTGAAATTACTCCAGATGGTAATTTGATTCGTAGTCATTTTGCGGGCTGTTTTCTGAATAACTGCACAAACCCTAACCAAATTGAATTTCTTAAGTGCTGGAAGCCAGAAAATAACGCTGGCTGTAGTTGCAACGGGAAAAAGAAACCTACATGTAATACCAAAGGCGTTACTTCCATTACAGTTGCCAACACACGATTAAGTATGACTCAAAAATTACATCGGGAGTAAACGTAAAATTTACTTTTGGACAAAACGCAAAAAGCAAACCAAGTTGTTAATTTTTTACTATATACCTACTAATTATTAAGATATTAATAGGAGAGATTATCATGCATGACGATCCTTTATTGAAGAGTCTAAAAATGCTCGCTGGCCATCGCTATAACGATGAAGATGAAGACTTTAACGATCTAGAATGGGATAATGAAGATGATCCCGAAGATGACGACGAAGATGATGACGACGATGACGATTGGGACGATGACGAAGAAGATGACGACGACGATGACGAAGAAGATGACGACGATGACGATTGGGACGATGACGAAGAAGATGACGACGATGACGATTGGGACGATGACGAAGAAGATGACGACAGTTAATGTTTCTTTTGCTTCTTCATAGTATTTCTTTTCATGTGTTTTTCATGTGGTAGCGGGCGTAGGTCATAGGTGGGGTAAGCCCCACCTATATTTTTAGCAATTAATTCTGGTGCTACTGAGGCGGGGGTTGGCCCATTCACATCTCCCGCTCCAAAAACGGACTCCAACCATGATCTAAAATTTAACTTTACCATGTATTATATATGGTAGAGGGGGCCGATGCTAAAAAATCCAAAAACTCTAGTGATGGTAGTAGGTCACAAAAACCCACATTACTTGGTCGATACTGCCGATTCAATAAGATATTATAACAAGGGAAATTATGATGTGGTTTTTGCAATTGATTTTAATAAAGAAGCTGCATCTTCATTAAGAAGTAGATATGGCAAGGAACATGTATTTGTTTCTTCCGAACAGAATGGTTGGGGACGTGGCATTTTACGCACAATCATTCATGCTTTGGATTACTTTAAACCGATGGGTTATCATCATGTTATTACTATGGATTCTGATGCATTATGTGTCGGACCATTCATTGATATAATGTCCAGCAAGGTAGTAGATACAGACATATTTTTTGTTGGCAGTATTTGGCATACTCCTAGTAAAGATTTTGGGTTTCATAGTTCTTTAAGAACTTCTGGATTTATGGGTGAGTACACATATAATTTCAGAACTGAAATGGCGGCTGGCCCCTGTATGATGTGGACCAATCATTGTTTCAAATTTTTTAAACAAATTGGCTTAATGCCTGCTGATAAGTTTGACAAACTATATCCTTTAATCCACTTTGCCCACGACCAGATATCGACTTGGTTACTTGGTTGTAATGTATGCAGGGTTGAGAATATAGGACATATTATGGAAATGAAATGGCGGCAATCGCTGCCAAGCTTCTCAACGCCGACTGGACTAATTCCAATTACACATTCTCACACTGCTATTATTCATCCAACAGAAGCCGACATGTATCGTGAAGATAATGTTAGAGAACATTTTAGAAACAAAAGAACGAAACCAACAATTATGTTATGATGTAGTTTTTTCAAACTCTTCTATAGTTTTAATTTCCACAAAATGGATGATATCAACTGACCTTTTGTTTTTCTTAGCCTTGCCAAATTGCCTAAAAGCTATCCATTCAATTCCGCCATCCTTATGATCCAATATGTTTTTTAATGTCAAAGGATTGTTTCTGTTATCTTCTGGATTAAAAGATTTCTTTGGGAGATATATTTCATATCCTTCATCATTATGTTTTACGAATATCTTATAGTCTGTAGGTATTAGTCTGTATTTACAGAATACTTCATTGCCTGGCTCCGATGTTTTCTTTTGATAGTACCACACTGGAACACTGACCCCAACAACATCTACTTCTTTTCCTTCGAAAAGATCATAGCGTTGTTGACGGTCCAAAAACATATTATGAGATATTGTTAAAGTTAAGCTCATGTTAATGAATAAAAAGGACAAATTTTTCTATAGTTGCATCTACTACAATGCTGTCCGACGTTACCTAAGACCTTGTTTGGATTAGTGTTTGCAATTTCATTATAGCATTTTAGTAATTCTTCTTCAACCCGATCCAGGGATTGTTCACTGAATGTCGCGCCTACTAACTCTGGCCCTTCAAGGTAATATAATGCTGCTTTAATGTTTTCCGCTTTGGCATTGAACTCTTTCTGAACTACTCTGGCATAAGTCTTTAACTGTAAATCATTTGTGATCTCTTTTATACCTTTGCGCCACGGACCTTTTTTGGTTGTTTTATAGTCTAAAATCCAGAATTTATCACCTTTTTGCACCAAGCGGTCGATATAGCCCATAACGATCTTTTTGTGTGGTGGGTCTAAGTCAAAATTGAATTCCCATTCCGTGTGACCGTCGAACCCTAGCTGGTCAGATATTTTCTTAATTGCCCGAATATGATCGACTATCTTGCTCTTATATTCCTGGGGCAGTTTGATGTTCTTCTTGCCATCATCCAATGGTATTTTGCCGTTCAAAACATCATTGGCAATCTCAGAAATCAATATTTCGCCTTTACTTTCTATGTATCTTTCGGCAATTTTGTGTACAATTGATCCATAAGTAAAATAGATTGGGTCTTCTTCAAGGGATGGTATTTTTTCGTGGTATTTGTACTTGTACTGTTGTTGGCAAAGTTCCCATACACCGACTCTGGAAACGCTCAAATGTTCTATTTTCATTAGTTCTAGTTTTTTCCTCATGTTGAAAGGTTACAATAAAAATGAGTTACAATCAAGAGTTTTTCGATGAATATAAAAATTACTTACAGGAAGCTACCGTCAGACATGCCCATAATTACATGCTTCGCACCTTCGAATCCGCCTTCCCGCAGTGGAAGTATCCCCTTAACGTTATTGACTTTGGGTGCGGACAATGTTGTGAATACAGGCAACATGGAATACACAGCGGTTATCTTGGCCTGGACCTGAATCCGCCATCCCATCACGACTGTTACGCCTGTGACTACAAGCGGGTTCCCGACAAAGTAATCACGGAGAAAGCTGGATTCCCGATCCATGCCTTTGTCAGTTTGTTTTCCACAGAATGCTGCATGGATAAATGGGACAAATTTTCTTTCTACCGTAGGATATTTAACGTATTTCCAATACAGGTGGCGTTAGTATCTGGCTTTTATTACGAGAATAAGATAAAAGAAGAACAGGTAAAAGAAACTGGTGGAATTTATTCCTACCAGTCCATCGAAGACCCGCGAGATTTCATCTGTTCTGAATTTATAGAATTGAGAACACATCTTCGTGTCCCGTCCAAGATGTTTGGTGATGACGTGGTAGAAGTGTGGAAATTGCTGATTAGAAAACCTGATTATGTCAATTGATTTTGATAGCTTTGTTTCATGGTGTGAAGATCGCTTCCCTGGTGATGTGGTCATTAAGGGCAAAGAAGTAAGACTTAACTCTATATTTGCGCCCGATCATAAACACCACATGTGGGCAAATCCTTATGGTGGCAAACATCATAGGGATGATGGAGTCTATCGCTGTTTCTACACCGACAAGAAGGGTACTCTTGTTGGTCTGGTCATGGAGGTTGATAATTGTAGTTACGAAGAAGCCAAAGAGTTACTTTCAGGCAACACGCCCATTAGGATACTGGAAGATATATTAGACAAGCTCTTTGAAGAAAAAGAAATAGTCATACCAAAAGAAGTTAAAATCAAACTTCCGCCTTACACTTATTTGATTACAGGCTTGCCAAAAAGCAGCTTGCTTCGCATGGAAGCAGAAGATTATCTTGTCAAAAGAAAGCTGCCAACCGAAGGTCTTTATGTCTGTTCGACTGGAGACTATAAAAATAGAATAATTATCCCATATTATGATGCTAAAGGCGGGCTTATTTATTTTAATGGCCGCAATATGTCAAATAAAGGATTGAGATATCTTGGTCCTGAAAAGGGGATCGGTGTTGGTAAGGGTGACGTAATCTATGCGACTTGCTGGCCAAATAAAGGCTCTAAGATATATCTGACTGAAGGTGAGTTAGATGCTTTCACCCTTAAAATATGCGGTTTCAATGGCATGGCGTGTGGTGGCAAAACCTTAAGTGACAAACAGATAGAGTTCATAAGAGATTACAAGATATGTCTAGCATTGGATGAAGATGAGGCGGGATTTAACGGTATTATTGAAATGGGTAAAAAGCTAATACTTAACCAAATATCCGATATAACTTTTGTTATCCCGCCTGCTGGAGTGAAGGATTGGAATAAAATGCTAGTCAAATTTAACACAGAGATTATCGTGGCTTGGATAGAACAGTATGAAAAATCATTTGATGATTTTACCGCCATAACTCTTTTATTAAATAAATGATATATGGAAGGGTAAATGATACTTGTTCTCATTCCAGTTAAGCCTAATATGTCACCTGTCCTTAGTGAGTTATCAAAGAAGCTATCAGATAGACTGCAATGTGACGCTATTGAAGTAGTGCGAGATGCTCGCGGTCCAGGTGACGCTGGTATCACTAATCTAGAAGATCGTGTTCGACACACTGCTAAAATAAGACAATCAATAGTTGAAGACTATTTACAACCGCATTATACTCACGTTTTGTGGATAGATGCAGATATTATTGATTATTCTTTAACTTTAATTAGTAGTATTTACCGCACTAGCATTGAATATAATGCAATCGTTGCACCTATGGTTTTACTTGATGGTCAAGATAGATTTTATGATATTGCTGGGTTCATTAAAAATTGGAAATGGACCAACATTAATTATCCTTACTGCATGGAGCCTGGGAGAAGATTTATAAACATGGATAGTGTTGGTTGTTTTTACATTGTCCCAGCATTTGTTTATCGCGGCGGCGCGAAACACTTGTATAATCCAGCACATCCTACCGATCATATGGGAGTATGCCAATTTGGTAAATGTTTGGGTTGTAGGGTTTTGTGTGACACAAAACTTATTGTTCGCCATGCAGTTTTATCAGATTATGGAGAAAGCTTACACTAATTCCCACTTGTGTAAGAATCTTGATCTATTAGTATTCGATAAATGAGT
>Ga0315277_10009629_pt1 | contig 12325 bp, 8 predicted proteins | sample YL17G05_15_MG_FD_203695 | JGI IMG/M metagenome (GOLD analysis project Ga0315277, IMG submission 203695) | Sediment microbial communities from Yellowstone Lake, YNP, Wyoming, USA - YL17G05_15 | ecosystem: Environmental > Aquatic > Freshwater > Lake > Sediment | place: USA: Wyoming | collected... | reverse complement strand
GAACAAATCGGCGGGAGGCATTGCCCGGCGGGTTCGGGAGATCTCGGGCGTGGACCTGAGCGTGTGCTACCAGTGCAAGAAGTGCACGAGCGGCTGTCCGGTATCAGGCATGGCACAGTGTCCACCCTCGGAGGTGATGCGGCGGCTGCACCTCGGGGCGGGCGATGAGCTTCTCAACAGCGACATCATCTGGATGTGCGTCTCGTGCGAAACCTGCTCGGCGCGGTGCCCGATGGGTATCGACGTCGCCGCGGTCATGGACGCGCTGCGGAAGCTGGCGGTGGAGCGTGGTGCGGGGAAGCCCGAAGGCAATGTCCCGCTGTTCAATCGTGCGTTTCTCAAGACAGTCGCGATGTTCGGCCGGACGTACGACATCGCGATGATCGCGGCCTACAAGCTCGGGAGCGGCAAGCTCATGGCCGACACCGAGAAGTTCCCGACCATGCTGAGGAAACGCAAAATCGCGCTGCTACCTCCAACCGGGGCGGATCGAAAGACGGTACGCCGAATCTTCAAGAAAACGAAAGAGAACAGGACGGGCAAATGAGATACGCATATTTTCCAGGCTGCTCGGCGGAATCCACCGCGCGGGACATGCACCAGTCCACGTCGGCTGTGGCGGAGGCATTGGGGATCGAGCTGGTCGAGCCCGAGGGCTGGACGTGCTGCGGCGCTACGGCGGGACATCAAACCGATCGCGTCCTGGCGGCCGCGCTGCCGGCGGCGACGCTGGTCAAGGCGGCTGACATGGGGCTCGATCTGGTCGTCAACTGCGCGGCCTGCTACAACCGCATGAAAGTGGCGAACCACGAGATCACGACGAATAAACAGGTGCGGGTCAAAGTGGCCGACGCGCTGGGCCGGGACTACGACGGCTCGGTGAACGTGCGTCATTTTCTCGAGGTGCTTCTGGACGATGTCGGCGTGGATGCGATTCAGAAGATGCTTCGGGGCTCCTTGACCGGGACGAAGGTGGCAAGTTACTACGGTTGTCTGCTGGTTCGCCCGAACGACGTCACGGGCTTCGACGACCCGGAGAACCCGACCTCACTGGATCGATTGGTTCGTGCCATGGGCGGTACGGCCCTCGATTGGCCCCATAAGGTCGAATGTTGCGGCGGCGGCCTGTCCATGTCGCGGACCGATGTGGTTATCAATCTCACGGACTCGATTGTCGGGATGGCCAAGATGGCCGGCGCGGACTGCATCGCCGTGAGTTGTCCCATGTGCCAGATCAACCTCGATATGCGACAGCTCGACATCGCCCGGCGCCAGGGCAACCATTACGACATGCCGATCCTCTACATCACACAGTTGCTGGGCTTGTGCCTGGGCATCGCGCCGGCGAAGCTCGGCTTGAACAAGCTCATGATCTCGCCGGCCAAAGTGGTCAAAGCCGTGGTTGCCGCGTGAGGGTCGCGAACGAGTCAGCAGTCTGCAAGAGCTACGATATGAGTGAAAACGGTCAAAAGAAGGTCGGCGCGGTGCTCGTGCAGGGTGGCGGAATCGCCGGCGTGCAGGCGTCGCTGGATTTAGCCAACTCGGGCTTCAAAGTCTTTCTCGTCGAGCGCGAAGCGGCCATCGGCGGCATGATGTCCCACCTCGACAAAACATTCCCGACCGGCGACTGCGCCACGTGCATCGTATCCCCCAAGCTCGTCGAGTGCGCCCGCAACCTCAATATTGAAATCCTGACGCTGTCCGAGCTCGTGGGCCTCAAGGGCGAGCCCGGCCACTTCAAAGCCACCGTCAAGCGCTATCCGCGGTATGTGGACGAAACGAAATGCAACGGCTGCAGCGAGTGTACCCAGACCTGTCCCGTGAGCATCCTGGACAACTTCGACCGCAACCTCGGCCAGCGCAAGGCCATCGCGAAACACTACGCGCAGGCGACGCCCAATATCTTCGGCATCCTCAAGAACGGCCACGCTCCCTGCAAAATGACTTGCCCGGCGAACGTCAACGTGCAGGGCTACGTGCAGCTCATCAAGAAAAAGGAATACGTCAAGGCCGTGAATCTGATCCGCGAGCGCAACCCGCTGTCGGCGATCTGCGGCCGGATCTGCACCCACCCCTGCGAGAGCAAGTGCACTCGCAGTAAGGCGGACGACCCCATCGCCATCCGGCTGCTCAAGCGCTTCGCCTCCGACAAAGAGGTTGAGATGCTGGAATCGGGCAAACTGAGCCTGCCCCCGGAGAAGAAACCTGCCCCTGGCGCCAAGAAGGTCGCGGTCATCGGGGCCGGGCCGGCGGGACTGACCGTCGGGAACGATCTCGCCGATCGGGGCTTCGTGGTGACGATATACGAAGCACAACCGGCGGCGGGCGGCATGCTCCGCTACGGAATCCCGGAGTACCGGCTGCCGAAGAAAGTCCTCGATCACGAAATCGAGCTTGTCCGTCGTAAAGGGGTGCGCTTCGTCTTCAATTGCCGGGTCGGCAAAGATATTTCCCTGGACCAGTTGCGTAAGAGCAATGACGCCGTGTTCATTGGTGCCGGCATTGCCAAAGGACGATTGCTTGGCGTGGACGGCGAGAATAAGCGGGGCGTCGTTCAGGGCGTCGACTTCCTCCGGCAAGCCGGCTCGACGGGCAGCAAGCCCGAAGTGAAGCAGAGGGTCGTCGTCATCGGCGGCGGCAACGTCGCCGTGGACGTGGCCCGCACGGCCCTGCGCCTCGGGGCCAAGAGCGTGGAGATGGTGTCGCTCGAACAGCGGCACGAGATGCCCGCCTATCCCGAAGAGGTCGAGGCCACGCTACAGGAGGGCATCAAGGTAACGAACGGCTGGGGACCTCGCGGAATCCTCGGCAATGGCAGCGTCACCGGAATCGAGTTGAAAAAGTGCACGAGAGTCTTCGATGAAAATGGGCGTTTCAGCCCCGTCTATGCGGAGAATGAACGAATCGCCATCGAGGCCGATCAGATCATTACGGCCATCGGGCAGACCAGCGACGATGAGTTTCTCAAGCACATCGGGGCTCAGACTCAGGGCCGGTATTTCAAAGCGGACCCTGTGACGCTCCTGACCTCGTTGGAAGGCGTCTTCGCCGGCGGTGATGCGGTGAGCGGCCCCAAGTCGGTGATCGAGGCGGTGGCGGCCGGCAAGCGGGCGGCAGAATCCATCGAACGCTACCTCAATGGCAAGGACCTCATCGCTGGGCGGTTCGAGAGCACCATCCGGCCTGTTCCGGAAGAGCTTCTTCCATCGACGGACGATGTCGAGGAGAAGCCTCGCGCCAAAGCGGGCGAACTTCCGGTGGCCCAGAGAGTGGGCAGCTTCAAGGAGGTGGAGACAGGCCTCACGGAAGAAAGGGCTCTTGCCGAGGCGGAACGATGCCTGAACTGTGCGTTGTGCTCGGAGTGCAAAGAGTGCGTGGAAGCCTGCAAACAGAACGCCATCGACCATGCCATGGGCGAGCGGACGGTCGAGTTGGAGGTCGGCTCGGTCATTTTGACCCCCGGCTTCGAGGAATTCGACGCGGGCCGCAAAGGCGAGTTCGGCTGGGGCCGGTATCCGAATGTGCTGACGAGCGTTCAGTTCGAGCGGATGCTGTCCGCCGCCGGTCCATTCGAGGGGCACGTGGTACGGTTCTCCGACCGTCGCGAGGCCAGGAAGGTGGCGTGGATTCAATGCGTCGGCTCGCGCGACTCCAAGTGCGGCAACGAATACTGCTCATCCGTCTGCTGCATGGCCTCGACGAAGCAGGCCATGATGGCCCAGGACCACACCCCGGGCCTGGAAGCGACGATCTTCTACATGGATATCCGCGCCCACGGCAAGGACTTCGACCAGTACTACGAGCGGGCGAAGAACCAAAACGGCGTCCGCTACATCAAGAGCATGCCCTCGCGAATCGTCCAGATGCCGGGGACGATGAATCCGCGCGTCCGCTTCGTCGATGAGACGGGCAAGCTGCGCGAGGAGGAATTCGATCTCGTCGTACTGGCGGTCGGTCTGGAGCCCTCGCGCTGCGCCGTCGAGAGCGCTTCCCGGCTTGGCATCGAGCTCAATGAGTACGGCTTCTGCGCGACGAAGCGCTCGCAGCCGCTGTCCACATCCCGGCCGGGCGTGTTCGTCGGTGGAGCGTTCCAGGAGCCGAAGGACATTCCCGAGACCGTTATGCAAGCCAGCGGCGCTGCGTCAATGGCGATGGAGCTGCTGGCGTCCGCCCGCAATACGCGGACGGTCAAGAAGAAGTACCCGGACGAGCACGATGTCACCGACGAAGAGCCGCGAATCGGTGTGTTCATATGTCATTGCGGCAGGAATATCGGCTCGGTCGTCGATGTCGAGGGAGTGGTCAAGGCGGTAGAGGCCGAGCCCGGCGTGATTCTGGCGACGCATACCATGTTCACCTGCTCGGACACGAGCCTGTCGAACATTCGCAACATGATTGGCGAGTACCGGCTCAACCGCATCGTGGTGGCCTCCTGCACGCCGCGGACGCATGAGCCCCTGTTCCGCGAGACGATGCGCGAAGCAGGTCTGAACTCGTATCTGTTCGAAATGGCCAACATCCGCGACCAGTGCTCCTGGGTCCACTCCTCATCACCCGATGTCGCCACGAAAAAGGCGACGGAGTTAGTGAGGATGGCGATTGCCCGCTCGCGATTGCTGTCGCCGCTGGAGGGCGGCACGCTCGCCGTCGATCAGAAGGGCCTGGTCATTGGCGGCGGCCTGAGCGGCATGACGGCGGCACTGGCCCTTGCCAATCAGGGCTTCAAGGTCCATCTGGTCGAGCGAACGGACCGGCTGGGGGGACATCTCCACGACATTCATCATACGCTGGAAGACATGGACGTCGCCGGCCTGGCGGCGAACTTGATCAAGCAGGTGCAGGAGCACAAGAACATCGACGTGTACCTTGGGACGGACGTGGCCGATGTCAAAGGCCACATCGGCGAGTTTCACGCGACCTTGTCTTGCAACGGCCGGAAATCCGAAGTCAGTGCGGGTGCCCTGATTGTGGCCACCGGCGCCGACCGGGCGGAGACAACCAAGTTCCTCGGTAGCTCCTCGGCGAATGTCATGACGCAGGTCGAGTTGGAAAAGTGCATCCATGAGGGCCGTCTGCCCGCCGGGATGAAGAACGTCGTCATGATTCAGTGCGCCGGGTCGCGCGACAACGAGCATCCCTATTGCAGCCGCATCTGCTGTTCCATGGCGATCAAGAACGCACTGGCGCTCAAGGCGAAATCGCCCGAGACGGACGTTTTCGTCCTTTATCGCGACATCCGGACCTACGGCTTCCGGGAGCTTTACTACAAGAAGGCGCGCGAGGCGGGCGTGGTCTTCCTCCGGTACACGCCCGAGCAGGAGCCGGTCGTGTCCGAGGCCGGCGGACTCAAGGTCAGTATCAACAGTCCGGACTTCCCGGAGCCGATCGAGATTGAAGCGGACCAGGTCGTGCTGAGCACGGGCGTCCGGTCGGATATCGAGAACAATCGACGCGTCTCGAACATGCTCAAGGTGCCGCTCAATGCGGATGGTTTCTACGTCGAGGCCCACATGAAACTGCGCCCCGTGGACTTCGCCACGGAAGGCATCTTCCTCTGCGGCCTGGCGCATGCGCCGAAGTTCATCGACGAGAGCATCGCCCAGGCACGGGCGGCGGCGGCCCGGGCAGCAACGGTCCTCTCGAAGACGCACCTCGACGTCAGCCCGCAGGTCTCCTATGTGGATCAGAGCAAGTGCATTTCGTGCATGACGTGCGTGCACGTCTGTCCGTACGGGGCCCCGTTCTGCAATACCGATGGCAAGGGCCAGGTCGAGGACGCCAAGTGCATGGGCTGCGGCATCTGCGCCTCCGAGTGTCCGGCCCGGGCGATCCAACTGAACCACTTCGCGACGGACCAGTTCCGCGTGATGATTCGCACGCTGTTTGTTGACGGCAATGGGGCCGTGAAGGAAAAAATGCCAGCCCACGTGTCACGATGATTTCCACGGCGATGACGAACGATATGCTGCTTGCTTGTCATCCTGAGCGCGGCGCGGCCTCCGGCCGCAACCAAAAATGCTTGCTAAAAAAACAAGATGTTGCGCCTTTGCAGCGCAGCGAAGGATCTGGCCCACGAAGGAAAGGTTTCTCAAATTCGCAGCCTAGACCCTTCCCTTCGCTTCGCTCCGTTCAGGATGACATGAGAACAGGACCTGAATATGCAACAAGCTGAATTTGAACCGAGAATCCTGGCCTTCTGCTGCCACTATTGTGCGTACGCGGCGGCGGACCTGGCGGGCACGATGCGGATCCAATATCCGCCGAACGTCCGCATCATCCGCACGCCTTGCACGGGCAGGTTGGAGACCGAATACTTCCTCAAGGCCTTCGAGAACGGCGCGGATGGGGTCCTCGTGGCCGGCTGCCTCGAAGGCGGCTGCCACTTCACGAGCGGCAACCTCTACGCCAAACGCCGCGTGGAGTATATGCGTGGTATGCTGGAGGAGATGGGGCTGGAGAAGGAACGCCTGCGGATGGTGAACATCTCGGCCGCGATGGCCCGACCCCTGGCCGACGCCATCGTCGATATGGTCGAGCTCGTGCGCAAGCTCGGCCCGAACCCCTTGGGATTGCGGATCGCGGATTGAAAGAAACGCAGCCGCTAATCCGAAATCGAAAATGGAGATGACCTGATGATCGTTGCCGAGAGAAAGAAGATTCCGGAGCTGTTGGACATCGTCCGGGCGCATAAGAAGGTCCTCGTGCTGGGTTGCGGCACCTGCATGACGGTCTGTCTGGCCGGCGGCGAGCGGGAGGTCGGCATCATCAGCTCGGCCCTGCGCATCGCGTCGCCGCTGCAAGGGCTTGACCTGACGCTTGAGGAGCTGACCATTGAGCGCCAGTGCGACAACGTCTTCATCGAGCAGGCCGCGGACGCCATCGCCCGGAACGACGCGGTCCTTTCGCTCGGCTGCGGGGCGGGCGTTCAGGCCATTGCGGAACGTTACCATGACAAGCCCGTGTACGCCGGTCTCGACACGACCTTCATCGGCATCCTGGAGGAGCAGGGAGTCTGGGCGGAGAAGTGCGCCGCCTGTGGGGCGTGTGTTCTGCACAACTACGGCGGGATCTGTCCGGTCACTCGATGTGCCAAGAGAATGCTCAATGGCCCTTGCGGCGGCTCGCGCGAGGACCGTTGCGAGGTCCGGCCGGACCTGCCGTGCGCGTGGCAGCTCATCTACACGCGTCTCAAGGAGATCGGACAGCTCGACCGGCTCCGCCGCATCACGCCGCCCAAGAACCGGGCCCGGAGCCTCGACGGCGGCCAGCGTCTCATCGTGCGCCAGGACCACCGAATCTGAGACCCGGCCGAAAGGCCTGATTCGGTCATCGCCTTTCTCCGTGGTTGCCTTAACTGAGCTTGGGCGTCACTTCTTATCGTAGGATGACTCTTGATATCATTGCAGGGTGAACGCAGAATGAGCAGAATCCTGATTATTGACGCCGAGAGCACGGTGTAAGCATAATGAGAGCAATTACTTATGAGGTGAAACCTGACCTGTTGATGCGCAGGTCCTGGGTTCGAATCCCAGCACTCTCATGTTTCGCATACCACGATCAGAGCGAACAGGAGATATCTGATGAAGGCGATGGTACTCACCCAGCCGGGCCCCATTGCGAGCAGGCCGTTGCAGTTGAGGGAAGTGCCTACCCCGTCGCCGCAAGCGGGCCAGGTCCGCATCCAAATCGCTGTATGCGGCGTCTGCCATACCGATCTCGACGAGGCCGAGGGCCGGCTCAAAACCAAACTGCCCGTCATTCCCGGCCACCAGGTCGTCGGACATATCGACGCCTTGGGAGCAGGTGCCTCCAGGTTCAAGCAGGGAGATCGTGCAGGGGTCGCCTGGATCTACTCGGCGGACGGCACGTGCCGCTTCTGCCGCAGTGGAAACGAGAATCTCTGCGTGAATTTCCGTGGCACCGGTTGCGATGCCGACGGCGGCTATGCGGAGTACATGATCGCCCTTGAGGATTTTGTCTATCCGATTCCCGAGCAATTCACGGACGTGCAGGCAGCCCCGCTTCTTTGCGCCGGCGTGATCGGCTACCGGGCCTTGCGACTGACGAACCTGGGGGATGGCCAGGTGCTCGGTTTCTTTGGCTTCGGCGCCTCCGCCCACCTTCTCATCCAGGCAGCCAGGCACAAGTTCCCGAACTCCGGAATGTTCGTCTTCACCCGGCCCGGCCAGAACGAGCACCAGGAAATGGCGAAGAGATTGGGCGCCGACTGGGCGGGCGCGACCGGCGACGACCCGCCGGAGAAGCTCCAAGCGGCAATTGATTTCACTCCCACCTGGGCGCCGATCGTCGAAGCGATGCGAGTTCTGGAGCCTGGCGGTCGGCTGGTCATCAATGCGATACGCAAAGAGGATAAAGATAAGGATGCCCTCCTGCAGTTGGATTACGCGACCCATCTGTGGCGCGAGAAGGAAATCAAGACAACCGCCAACGTGACGCGGCAGGACGCCCGGGAGTTCCTGCCTCTGGCCGCCGAAATACCGATCCGGCCGGAGGTGCAGGTGTTCCCACTGGAGCAGGCCAATGAGGCCCTGCAACTGGTCAAGCAGGGCAAAACGCAGGGAGCCGCCGTGCTGAGGATCGCGGAATCGACTCTCACGGCAAAGTAGAGCACACATCTTTAAGAATCCAGTCCGCCGCTTCTCGAAGCGTGGCTACGACCATCTCGCCCGCGGGCAACTCCGCGAGATGCTTGCTCCCGTGTCCGGTGCGGACATATATACCCCGCGCACCGGCGGCCCGCGCGAGTTCCACATCATGAGGATGGTCTCCAATTGTGAAAGACCGTGGCAGATCGACTCCATGCTCGGCGGCGGCCTTGTGGAGAAAATGCGGATGGGGCTTGCTGCAAGGGCAGTTATCCGAGCGTTGATGGGGACACACGTAAACGGCCGTGATGGTCACGCCCTGTTCGCCGAGATGCGAGAGGACCCGCGCGTTCACCCGGTTTACATCCTCCAGAGTGATTACGCCCCGAGCCACCCCCGGCTGGTTCGTGACGAGGAACAGGAGAAAATGGTCCTGAAGCTGCCTGAGTGCCTCGACGGCATGGGGATAGAATGCCACTTCCGAAGGCTCAGCCAGGTGCCCGCGATCCTCAATCAGAGTTCCATCTCGGTCCAGAAAGACCGCCGGGCGAAGTGGAACAGGTTGTGAGATAGAATTCGACGTTCGCATAAGCTCACCCTGTTGCCGAGACTGACGAGCCAGTGGCAGCGGCGGGTACGATCCGGCCGGACAGGAAGCGCGAAACGCCCCACAGCAGCAAGAGTCCGAAGAACAGATAGATCAGCGAGGTCGCGCTGATGCAGGCGCTCATGCCGAACCGCTGGGAGGCGGCCGCAATCGTCACCGTCGCCGTTCCCGCGCCCAGCCAACTGATGGAGTTGACGACGCCCACCGCTGTGGCCCGTCGCTCCGGCGGCACCACGTCGTGCAGCGAGGCCCAGATATTGGAATCGTAAATCCCTTTGAAGAATCCGAAACAGGTCATCGCCAGAATCAGTAACGGCACCTGCAGTGTCCAACCGACGAGGAAGACGAAAGGCACACCGCAGAAGAGCCCCAACGCCTGCGTCATCATGCGTCCGCCGCGGTAGCGTCGGGCCAGAGAATCGGCCAGAACGCCGCCGCACAATACACCCAGTACGGAGGCCATTTGCAGATAAGCCGTCGCGCTAAAGCCCGCCATCGAAAGGCTCATGCTGAATTTGTCGAAGAGGAACTTGGGCATCCAGACCAGGAAAACCACGGCCACAAAATTGGCCCCGACAAACACCGCCGTCAGGACCCACACCATGGGGATCCGAAACAACTCGGCAATCGTCTTGAGAATCTCGCCCAGGCTCTCTTTGCGCGGGGACTCCGCCCGGTCCTGTCCCGAAGGCTCCTTCAGGAACAGGAACAGCACCAAGCCGAAGGCCATCCCCAAAAGCCCCAGCAGGGAAAACGACGAGCGCCAGCCGTAATGCTGGCCCATCACACCGCCCAGGATCCCCCCCGCCACCGTGCCGGCATAGACGCTCGACTGGTGAATCCCCATCGCGCGCGAACGGGTGTCCTTGTCGTGATAGGCGCTGATGAGCGCCATGGCCGCCGGAAAATAGAAGGCCTCGCCGAAACCTTCGATGGCCCGCAGCGCCACGACGTGCCAGTACTTCGTGGCGAAGCTGAAGGTGAGCGTGACCAGCGACCAGAAGATGAATCCGGCGAGCACGACGGTTTTACGCCGCAGGCGATCCCCCACTAACCCGGCCATCCAGCCCGCCCCGGCGTAGACCCACATGAAAGCCGAGGCCACGTAGCCCAATTGGACCGGCGTGAGCTGCAAGCCGGCGTCCTTCTGCAGCAGCGGGAAAACCGAGAAGATGCTCTGCCGGTCCGCGTAGTTGAAGAAGCAGATCAGCCAGAGCATCCCTACCACAGCCCACTTGTAAACGCGGTCAGACATGTCTCACACGCACCACGGATGACCTTTTCGCGGCCCACAGCATATCGCTACACCTCAGGGTATGTCATGTCGAGTGGAGCCAGTCATGGGCTTCGGCCCACCAGAAGAGGACAAAAACACCCGGGTGGCGCATTTTCAGAGGAGCGCAAGCGGAGCCGAGACATCTGGCCGCGGACGTGACGTGTCGCCCATTCGCGGCCAGATTTCTCCACTGCGGCCCGCGGGCGGGCCTCCGGTCGAAATGACAAAAAGAAACAGAAGACTCATTCATGATTGATATCACGCGATCTCACATCATTCCCAGCTCTTTCAGATGCCGGCGGATGATCTCCCGCTCCGGCTCACGGAACCGATGAAACGGCTCGGCGAGAAAATCGCTGCAGATGCCCAGGCACGACAGGGCGCACTTGAGGCCCTTGAGAAAACTCGACCCGTATTGCCCGACGCTGTAGATGGTCGCGCTGATGCGCATGACCGTCCTATGGAGCGACTCGACCCGGGCCAGGTCCCGCGACCGGGCGGCCTCGTACAAATCCACGTACAGTCGCGGCAGGAGATTGGCCCCGCCGCAGACCCCGCCATGTGCACCCAGCAGAACCGCCGCGGCCAGAAGCTCTTCCGGGCCCATCAACAGTGTGAAATTCGGGCGGTCCTCCAGCAGGTACTGAACCTGGTGGAAGTAAATCATGTTGGCGGAGCTGTCCTTAAGCCCGACGATCCCGGGCATATCGGCAGCGGCCCGCACCGTCTCCGGCTCAAACGCGGGCCTCGGGCGGTTCGGCATGTTGTACAGGAACAGCGGCAGCGGCAACTCCGGCAGAAGATGCTTGAGATACTCGAGCAATTCGGGCTGGCCGGTTGGGAAATAGTACGGCGGGGCCAGGACCAATGCCTGTGCACCGACCTGCGCCGCCTTGCGGGCGAGCTCGACCGACTCGACGAAGGATGTGTCGGTGATGCCCACGAGGACCGGCACCCGACCGTTGGTCTGCCGGCAAACACGTTCTATGAGCTCGTGCCGGAGTCGGTGGCTCAGGCTCGGTGTCTCGCCCGTGGTGCCGAGAATGAAGAGACCGTGGACGCCCCCTGTCAGGATGTGCTCGATCAGCCGCTCCAGACCGGGCACGTCGAGAGTGTCGCGATCCAGTAGTGGTGTCACCATCGGCGGGATGATCCCGCGTAACGGCTTGGCAAGTGCGCTGCTGCCCATCTCGGACTGCCTCCAATAGGTCGCCCTGTTCGGCGTAAATCGACTTGTCCCATAGTAGCAGAAATCCCTTGGGAATACAGAGGGCCACGAAAAATCAGGGTATCCCCTTGCTTGCCGCATGCCGCGTGCGACCGCATTTCACGGCGCAATGCGCTCCAAATTGGCTTTGTTTTCCATGATAGGCCCCGGTGCTTCATAGGGCAGCCCCCGTTTGTAGTGACGCCATAAGGCGTTGCCCTTAATGCCCTTACGGGCACACTACGAGCAGCCCGGCAGGGCAAATTGGCTTCGTTTTTTCCCAGGGCGTACTCCGCGTTTTCTCCCATAACTACCTTTCCCAACAGCAGTTAGCGTTCATTTGGCCCTCCTGCAAATTGGCTTTGTTTTGCACGACAGGTCCCCGGCTCCCAGCCAACAGACCTTGGGAATTGGCTTTGTTTTGCATAATCCGCCATGCAGGAGCCCATGGATCTCCCCGTGTTCCGGCGGTTGGCGGGATGTCGCTTGACCGGCCATGACCAAACCCTCCGAATTTACCATTTGCTATTTACGATTTACTATTCACTTGCGAGCTTCTTACAATAGTTGTGTTGTTATCATACGGCAACCAGGATTAGCCGTCAAGTGAAATGCGGATAATCGCGAGC
>Ga0315277_10009628_pt1 | contig 12326 bp, 12 predicted proteins | sample YL17G05_15_MG_FD_203695 | JGI IMG/M metagenome (GOLD analysis project Ga0315277, IMG submission 203695) | Sediment microbial communities from Yellowstone Lake, YNP, Wyoming, USA - YL17G05_15 | ecosystem: Environmental > Aquatic > Freshwater > Lake > Sediment | place: USA: Wyoming | collected... | reverse complement strand
GGACAGAGAAGAAAGTGCTGAGTGCTGAGTGCTGAGGACTGAGAAGAGAGTGCTGAGTGCTGAGTGCTGAGGACTGAGAAGAAAGGACTGAGTGCTGAGTGCTGAGTGCTGAGGACTGAGGACTGAGAATTAAAAACCGAGAACTGAAAACTTATGACGGAATACCTGGTCATAGACATCATGCAGCAATCGTTCAAGCTGGCGCTGATTCTGGCGCTGCCGGCGATGGCCTCCGCGCTCATCATCGGCGTGTTGGTCGCGGTGTTTCAGGCCGTGACCTCGATCCAGGAGCAAACCCTCGTTTTCGTGCCGAAGATGCTGGCGGTGATGCTCACCCTGATCCTGTTCTTCTCCACCATGATGACCATGGCGATCCATTTCACCGTCAGCCTGTACCAGACCATCCCGGACCTCGCCAAATGACGAATGACGAATGACGAATGATGAATGATGAATGATGAATGGAAAGACGGGGAGAGGATGGAAAGCTTGGTGGGGCGTCACAACATAGACTCCCATCCTCACCCTAACAAATCCAACGGAGGATCCTTTGTCCATCATTTGTCATTCTTCATTCATCATTCGCCATTCTGCATTCATCATTCATCATTCGTCATTCTACATTCCTTTGCGTGGTGAGAGAAAGACCCTCGGATGTTCCAGATACCCATCGAGCCCCTGCTGGTATTCGTTCTTGTTCTGGTAAGGGTCTCCTTGTTCTTCGCTTTCCTCCCGGTCTTTGGCGACCTGTTCATGCCCGTCCGGGTCCGCGTCATCACCGGCGTGGCGGTGGCGCTCGTGTTCACGCCGCTGCTCTACCGCACGCCGCTGCCGTTCCCGCAGACCCTGCCGCAGTTTGTCGCGGCGATGGCGCCCGAGGCGCTCCTGGGGATGGCGTTCGGCCTGGTGGGCCGCATCGCGTTCGGCGCCATCCAGTACGCGGGCCAGATCATGGGCCTCGAAATCGGCTTCGACATGGCGCAGCAGATGGACCCGACACAGACTATGCAGATGCCCGTAGTGGCGCAACTTCTCTTTATATGCTCCCTGCTTGTCTTCTTCATCTCGAACGCGCACCACTTCTTCTTCGAGGCCCTCGCCCGGTCCTTTGATAGCGTCCCTCCCGGCTCCATCCGCTTTTCCGCGAACGGGATGGCCGCTTTCTTCACCGACCAGGGCGCGCGGATGTTCCTGATCGCGGTCCAGCTCAGCCTCCCCATCATCGCCGTCATCTTCGTGGTCAACGTGTCCATGGGTATGCTGGCCAAGGGTGTGCCGCAAATCCAGGCCTTCTATGAGCGGTTCTCCGTCTGCGTGATTGTCGGCCTGTTCATGATGAGCGTGCTGACCGGACTCCTGGTGCGCGCCATGGGCGGCGTCCTCGCGCACCTCGAGGACGATCTCCGCGCTCTCCTTGGCATCCTGAGCTGATTTCCGGGATTTGAGATCGAATCATGCCTCAACCAGACACCGGCCAGGAAAAAACTCTCGAACCCACTCCCAAGCGGATCCGCGAGGAGCAGGAGAGGGGAAGCTTTGCGCGCAGCAAGGATATCTCCGTCCTTGCCGGCCTCCTCGCTGGGCTCCTCTTCCTGTGGCTTTCCCAGGAGTATGCCCTCAATCGAATGATGCAGACCTGTTCTTTCTTCCTCCGTTTCGATTCCTTCCTCGACCTCTCCACCGCCAACGCCGCCCTCCTGTTCACGGTCGCCATCGCGCACACCCTCCCCATCCTTCTCCCTCTCTTTGCCGTGGTGGTTGCCGTGGATATCACGGCGGAGCTCGGCCAGATCGGCGTACACGCGGTCAAGGACCCCTTCGAGCCCAAATGGGACAAACTGAATCCCGCGGCGGGTTTCAAGCGCCTGATCAGCCTGAGAAACACCGTCGAGGGAATCAAGTCGGTCTTCAAACTCCTTATCTTCGCAACAATGGCTTATGTGACCGTGAAAGGCGCGTTGCCGGACATTGCCCGCACCATGCGCGGCGCTCCCCAGCAAGCCGTTCTGGTCATGCTGCGGGTCGGACTGGTCCTCGGCTTCCGCACCTGCATGCTCCTGGCCTTTCTGGCCGGCGGCGATTATGTCTTCCAGCGCTGGCAATACTACAAGAACATGCGCATGACGCATCAGGAGTACAAGGAGGAACTCAAGCAGACCGAGGGAGACCCCGTGCTGAAGGCGCGCATCCGCAGCATCCAGATGGAAATCGCGCGCAAACGCATGATGACGGCCGTCCCCAAGAGCGACGTCGTGATCACCAACCCCACCCACTACGCCGTGGCGCTGCGATATGAACCGGAGAAAGACCACGCGCCCGTGGTGGTGGCCAAGGGGCAGAACTATTTGGCCGAGAAGATCCGCGAGATCGCCGAGGCGGAAGGCGTGCCGCTGGTAGAAAACGCCCCGCTTGCCCGCGCGATCTACAAACAGGTGGACGTGGGCAAGCCGGTCCCCGCGGCGCTGTTCAAGGCCGTGGCGCTGGTCTTGGCATCCATCTGGAAGCTCGCCCAGAAGCGGGGACGCGAGTGGGCCCAGGTCCGCTCCCGCGCGGCGTGAGAGATCCATCGTGTCCCCAAATCCGTCTCTTCGCCGTTGACTTCCTAGTGCCCCCGGCGGTAATCTGAGTTGGTCGAAGAGGAACTGCCGAAGGACGCACGGAGGGGAACGAATGTCCAGACATAAAACCTTGCTGCGCGTAGGGCTTCTATTGCTGATTGTCCTGGCGGGCGGGCTTGGTTTCGCCAATCTGGCGCGCCGTCACGACATTCGACAGAAAGTGTTGAGCATGTCGGCGGACTGGGACGCTCTACGAAAGGGAATGTGGAACCTCGGGATAGACAACTGCGGAGCCTATCTGCCGACCGACACAAGCTGGCGTTCGAAGGAAAGGCCCACCTTTGAAACCGTCATAACGATACATCCAGCCGCTCCTCGTGGGCCGACGGGATTCCGCCAGACAAGATCGCTGACAACCCCTGTGGCCTATGTAGGGCAGTACCCGGCGGACCCCTTCGCCCGCAGGAAAGGCTATGGGTTTCTGGCTTGGAGTTTCTTTGACGGAGAGCCTTGCATGGCGCTGCTTCACAGCGGCGGTCCTGATGGGGACGTGGATGTTTCATTGGCCAGGCTGTATGCGATTCTCAATGACATGTTGGATAAGGGAGGGCGGGGCCACAGTGCCCCGCTTCCTATAGGGAGAATCGAGGCCTGTTTCGTGAGGATGTTGGATCGTTTTGGCTACGATCCGACAAACGGCATTGCGAGCAGTGGCGACCTGATTCAACTCTCCTGTCTGTATGGAGGAAACCGCGTCTTAGGCCCGGGGCCGCTAGGATCGGCAGCGGAGACGACGCGCACGGCCATCAGCGACGCCGAAATGAACGCGTTGCTCGAAAAGTTCCCCGAAGGAACCGAGATTCCATTGCCCCGCTGGCGGGATGCGGAGGGAGAGACGAGTTTTCCACCTCTTACCGAGAATTTGTATCCCGTCCGCGGGTTCTTTTATCGCCATTTCAAGGCCTATCTGGCGCCAGACAGTCGGGCCGGCAAAGAGCCTTTGGAGAGCCTGACCAACAAACTGGGGGCTTTTTCTGACTTCTTTAACGAGATCGGGCCTCTGACCGGCGACCAAACGAGCTTGCTGGACCAATGGAGAAAAGACGATCCCTCCTGGTGGGGCCTGATAGACAACATTCCGGCGCCGAAGCCCGATCAGCTCAATGCCTATGCGTACATGGACATAAACCGCTATTCCGAATTCTATGTGTTCTACGGGAAGTCCATGCTGCTCAGGGGCGGGCAACTTTTCGCGCAGGGCGCCTATAAGGAGGCCTTGCAGCTTGCCTGCGGGATTGAGATTAGCGCTTCCAATCTAAATACTGCCTATTACGTCAAGCCCGCGCCGCCCCTGGCCAAGCGCGCCGGAGACGAAATCGGCAGGATGGCGAGGCAACTCCGCGCCCTCGCCGAAACAAAGATTCCCGTAGAGAAAAAACGATAGTTCCTGATTCGGCGGGACAGCCGACGGCCAGGGAAAGGAACCCAAACGATGGTGGATCCCCGTATTCCCCAATACCGTGAGGCGGTTTCGGCCATGGCGCGCGGGCAGTTTCCGGTCCGGATGCCCGCCGCGCCGGCCCAGGACGAGATCGCCGAGCTCGGGCGTGCTCTCCAGGAGCTGGGAGGCATTCTCGAACGGAAATTCCAGGAAGTCAGCACCCTGGCGCGGGTGACCGAGCGCATCAACGCCGGCCTCCTGCTTGACGAAGTCCTCGACCACGTCTATCAATCCTTTCGCCCCATCATCCCTTACAACCGGATCGGCTTCTCGCTGCTTGTGGAGAACGGGGCGGTCGTGCAGGCCCGATGGGCGCGCTCGGACTCCCCTTCGGTGGAAATCCACCAGGGTTACTCCGCCCCGCTGGCCGGCAGCAGCCTCGAGCGGATCATCCGGGAAGGGCGGCCCCGGATACTCAACGATCTCGAGGAGTATCTGCGGGAGCATCCGAATTCCGAATCCACGGGCCGCATCGTGCGCGAGGGCATCCGTTCGAGCCTGACCTGCCCCCTGATCGCCATGGGGAAGCCCATCGGCTTCATGTTCTTCTCGAGCATGCGGCCCAACACGTACCGGGACGCGCACGTGGAGTTGTTTCAGCAGATCGCGGGGCAACTCTCGGTGATCGTGGAAAAAGGCCGCCTTTATCAGCAACTCCTGGAGCTGAACGAACTGAAGATCCGTTTCCTGGGGGTGGTGGCGCACGATCTCAGGAGCCCGCTCACCATCTTCAAGGGCTTTGTGGATATTCTCAAGGGCGGGATCCTGGGCGAGGTGCCTCCGGCGCAACTGGATATTCTGGGAAGGATGGACCAGACCTGCAAGCAGATGATCCTGATGATCAATGACCTGCTGGACGTGAGCGCCATCGAACTGGGAAAGTTGGAACTCAACAAGAAACTGGTGGATCCGGCGGAGTACCTGCGCGATCTCCACACTTCCAACAATCTGCTGGCCAAGACAAAGAATATCGCTCTGAGACTGGAGCTGGAACCGGACCTTCCGAAGATCCAACTGGACCCCAACCGCATCACCCAGGTCGTCAGCAACCTGATCACTAACGCCATCAAATTCTCCTTTCCACACAGCACGATCACGCTGCGCGCCAGAAGGGAAGGCGCTCAGCTGGCGGTGTCGGTCGAGGACCAGGGGCAGGGGATTCCGCCGGATGAGGTTCCGAAGCTGTTCTCGGAGTTCTCGAAGACCAGCGTCAAGCCGACTGCCGGGGAGAAAAGCACGGGGCTGGGGCTGGCGATCGTCAAACGCCTGGTGGAGGCGCACGGCGGCCGCATATCCGTCGAAAGCCGCCTGGGCCAGGGATCGGTATTCACGTTCCGCCTGCCCATGGATTCATCCGGGGAGTAGTGCGGGAGAAATGGAGGGATGCCGTGTACAGACAGGAGAGGGTGACGGGGTGGATCTTCCTTGTGTTCGTCCTATTGCTCCTGCTCGGCGCCTGGTTGAGCCGCTGGCGGTTCGTGGGCACGCAGACCCGCGTCAACCGCTTCACGGGCTACACGGAGGAACGGGTCGAGAAGGCGGGGGGCGGGTTCGAATGGGTCCCGGCGGGGAAAGCCGGCAGCGAGCGTTGAGGCACGCGGGCTTTCTGAACGCGGTTCAGCGCTTCCACCACTCCGGCACAGGCGGGCGGATCCGTTCGACAAGATGGCCGGCCAGGGTGCGCGCGGCCCGTTGACAGCATATCTTGAGGCAATACCGCGCGGAGTATACCTTGACATTCAGCCCGCTGCAGGGATTCCCAGCAGTGCGGGTAAAGAGGTAGACCTGGTACTCCCGGCCGGGTGTATACGGAGGGAGGGCAGCCCGGGCCTCCACAACCATCTTTACGTCGCCCAGCCCGCCACCGATGAGATGGCGTTGCCAGCCTTTCCCCTTTTCCACGGAAGTGATGGCGGCGTCAATCCGCATCACTGTGGCGCCCAGCTGCCGCCGGTAGAGATCCGCGTCTTCCTCGGTCTTCACAAGGAAAGTCTGGCCGGGCTTTCCCAGGAGGATCTGCTTGCGCAAGCTTTCGGCGAAGAGCTGCCGCAACTCCTCGCGCACCTGCGGCTCCAGCGCCTCGCCGGCCCGCCATTCCACCTTGCGGATCAGCACCACATGGGTGGGGCTGGTCACGGCGGAGCTGGGATCGGAAAAGTGGACGACCGCCCCCGGCTTTTCCGGCGGGGTGGCAAAAAAGATGCCGGTGCCCGGCTTCCTTTGCAGGGACGCATAGTCCCCCAGGAAGCCCGACGGCACCGGCACGGGAGTTTGACAGCCCAAGAGCAACAGGCTGAGGAACCAGAAAGCCCGGCGCATCTAGTTGTTCAGAACCGTAACGGTTGCCCGGCGGTTCTGCGCGCGCCCTTCCTTGGTGTCATTGGGAGCAACGGGACGATACTCGCCGAAGGACGCGGAATGAACGCCCTGCGGGTCGAAGCCCTGCTTCGCCACCAGGAACGTCACCACGGTCAAAGAGCGGCCGCAAGCCAGTTCCCGATTGCTCTTCCAGCCGGAGTGGCGGATGGGCTCGTTGTCCGTGTGGCCCTGGACGCAGAGTTTCCTGCCAGGGTACTCGGTCCGAATATAAGCGGCCAGCTTGGTCACGGCTTCGGTGCCCTCTTTGGTCAACTTCGCGGAACCCGACTTGAACATCGCCTTGCCCACGATTGTGCATTCCATGCCGCGCTCGGTCTCGCGAACCTCCAGCCCTTCATAGGGTGTCTTCACCTCGCCCAGGGTTCTGGTCTTGGGCTTCTGAAGATCCGCGATCTGTTTGTTCAGGGCGTCTATCTCGGCCTGGAGCTTATCCTTGTCGGCCTGCTCCTTCCGGAGCATTTCCTCTTTGGCCTTCAGCTGGTTGTTCAGATCATCTGTCTCCTTCTTTGTTTCCACCTGCTGAACGCCGTCGCCCACCAGAGCGCCAACAACCGCGCCGACGCCCGCTCCAACCAACGCGCCCTCGCCCGCCTCGGCGTTCAAACTTCCGATAATCGCGCCGGGGACGGCCCCCACGCCGGCGCCGAGAGCAACGCCCTGCTGCACGCGGGAGCAACCCACAAGGCCCATACATGCAACCAGACAGACAACAATCGCGATCTTTTTCATCTTAATACCCTCTCTTTCATGACCTGCTCGCACTTTGGGGATATCTTTCACCTGCCGCTTGAAGGCAGGGAGTAACCTTGTTCCGGTGTCTCCGCCCGGAAGGCAGGAAACGACCGATGACGAGTCTACCAGTTTTGCGCTCGTTTGGTCAACCGGAAAACGGGATTCCGCGCCGCAGATCCGTCAAGTGGCCTTTTATCAATGCGATAGAAGGAATTCTTCCACGCGCTGCTTTACCTCATCCCTGTCATAATCCCAGAATATGATGTGATTGGACTTCTGGAGCCAGACGGCTTCCTTCCGCGGCGACCCTAGCTGGTCAAAGGCCTTCCGCGCCCGCCCTATCGAGGCCGCCTCGTCTCCCTCGGAGTGCAGCAGAAGTACCGGGCAAGTCACTTTCCTCAGCGTCTCGGGCCTGCGGGCCGCCTTGCCCAGCGCCACAAGCTGCCGCACGCCGCCGGTGGGGACGGTCTGGTAGTGGTAGAACTTGCCTATCTGGCCGCGGTCGTTGATCCGCGTGAAACGCTCCGATTTCACGACGTAGGGCACGGCCCATCCGATCAGTGTGTTCCAGGCCTCCGCGGGAAGGACATAGTACCACTTATAACTGACTCCGTAGTACGGAGCGGCAAGGACGAGCCGGTCCACCGGTTCCACCGAGGCCAGGAGAGTGGCCAGAGCGCCTCCCATCGAAAACCCGACCACATACACGCGCCGGTGGCCGGCCCTCAGTTTCAGGTACTCCTGGTGTACCGCCTGAAACAGGGCGCCGTCTGGCAGGAACTCGAAATCCGGCGGGATGGTGCCGTGTCCGGGCAAGCGCATGAGGCGGACGGTGAATCCGCGCCGGGCGAGCCTTTCGCCCAGGTCAGCGAAGTCGGACCGCGCGGCCAGGAAGCCGTGGATCATCAAGACCGCGGTGCCGGAGGTGCGGGGATCGGCGGTCTGGGGCGCCAGGGTAACGGCCTCGGCGCCTCGGACCACGCCCGTCAAAGGGTCCCGGTCCGCCGCGGCGATCTCTCTCACAAGGTTTCTGTGGGCGCTGCACGAATAGCCAAAAACACCGCACAGCACCAGCAGGAGGACGCCGCACAACACTTGCGGAATCCTGCGCCGGCGTTTCGGGCGGGAGAATAGTCTCATATCGCCAGGGCCTTCGTCTTTCTCCGGGCCGCCAGGGCCTCGGGGTATTTGAGCGTGGTCAAGGTCTCGCATGAGAGTTGGCAGGCCCGGCAGCGTTTGACCTGTTTCCTGACCAGACGGGCCTGGCGGGACTGCAGGAGATCTCGCAGACGGTAATCATAGTCCTTCAGGTTCCCGAACACCCATTCACGTGGACAACCCCCGTTGGGAAACACGTCTCCGTTTTCCTCGATCAGCAGCATGACTTGGCCCGCCCAGCACCGGAAATCGCGCGGTTTGCCCCGCAGCTGCCGGACGATCTCCGAGTAAGCCATCGCCTTGTCTTTGTTCTTTGGGATGTAGCCTTCAAAGAGAGTTGCCACCCGGCCGCTCTTTTCGCGGGAAATCTCGAAGCGCATCTCTTCGTTGTCGTATAGCTCGCCGCGGACCGGCAGGATCGGGTTGAACGAGAAGCCGTGTTCCTCGCAATAACGGTAAACGAGATCGCACTCGTGGCAATTCTCTTCCGCGATGAGATAGTTGACGCCGATCCGAAGATCCTTCGATGCGCCTTTGAGACTCTCAAGTTCCTCGAGGGTGCGCATGGCCATGCGGGCGGCCCCGGGAACCCCGCGCATCCCGTCATGGACCTCTCCGAGCGCGTCGAGCGAGACGTTGAAGGTGGCGGGGATTCTCTCGCTTATCATCGCCTGGGCCGCCTCAACCAGGCGGGCGGTCAGGAAACCGTTGGTATTGACGTTGAAGGACACCCCGGGATGGTGGCGGTGGACCAGCCGTATGATTTCGAGGAAATCCTTTCGCAGGGCGGGCTCGCCGCCGGTGATGCTGACGTGCCGCAGGGCCGAAAGAAAGACCCGGCTGTTGACGAGCAGACGGTCGTATTCCTCCAGCTTCATCTCGTCCCGCGAGCGGTCCTCGGCCTTCCACGCGTTGCACATCTTGCAGCGCGCGTTGCACCGGTTGGTGATGGCCATGCGCAGCTTCAACGGGCGGATGGGGATGCCCAAGGCATCCTTCGCCCGGAAGGAGATGCTGCGTCTCACAGCTCGCAAGAATGTCTCACTCATCCTGATTTTCCGCTCCCCTTCATCGCCTCCACCAGGCGGTTCAGCTCAAACATAATGCGAAATTCGGCGTAGCGCCAGAGAGAAAACGATGTTCCTGGCCGGGCCGCCGGGCCCAGAAAACGTGCGATGGCCTCCCGCCGGCTCTCAATAGACGTCTGAAATATCTCCTGCTTTTTCTCCACCCAGTTCTGCAAGCCGAACGCCTGGACGTCCCGATACGCCTGGTCCACGCGCTTACGAGTTTCATCCGGACGGGTGAGTGTCCGGCAAACCGCCTCGGCCAACTTTGCGGGATTCGAGACCGGCACCAGAAGGCCGTTTTCGCCGTCGCGGACAATTTCCCTCACTCCCCCAACATTAGTCGCAACCACCGGGGTCCCGCCGGCGAAGCCCTCAACGACGACTCGCCCAAACCCTTCCGCGAGGGAAGGAAGCACCAGGCAGTCCACGGCTCTCAGAAACTGGGGGATTTCCTCGCGGGAGCCGAGGAATCGAACGGCGCTCTGAAGTCCCTCTCTTTCGACCTGCTGCTGCAGGGGCTCTCTTTCTTCTCCGTCCCCTATGACCAGGACGAGAACACCGGGGACGTGTTTCTGAATATGAGGCACCGCGGCGATCAGCGAGGAAACGTTCTTGACGCGGGTCAGGCGTCCTACCACCGTGACGATCGGAACCTGCTCAGGCAGACCGAGAACCCGCCTCGTTTCCGTCTTCGATGCGCCGGATTGGTACGCCGCAAGGTCTATCCCGTTATAAAGGACATAGGTCTTGTGCTTTGGCAGGTTCAGCAGAGGCTGGACCGTGTCCCTAACCGACCGGGAGACGCAGACAAAGGCCTCAGTGTGCTTGCGCAGCATTTTCTCGTAGAGGATAAACTTGGCGTTCCATTTATGCTCATACGTATGGTGATAGTTGGCCACAATGACCGGCACGCCCGCCAGAGCCGCAGCCAGCCTTCCGACAATGTTGGGGTAGAACGAATTGGCGTCAAGGAGGACGACCCGTTCGCGGCTCAGGCGCGCCGCCAAAGCCAGGATTCCCTTCCTGTCCCGGTAGTGCCGGACGGGAACCTCGGCCACGGGGATATTCTTTGCCCGGAAGGAGGCCGCGAGTTCCATGTTTGGGCCGCTGGTGCGAAGCGTCCAGACCTCCGGCTGGAAGCGGCTCGTGTCGAGAAGAGGAAGCTGCAGAAGGGCGCCGGTTTGAACGCCGCCATACTTGAGGCCATCCAGCAAACAGACGGTCTTGTAAGGCGGGCCGATCACCTCGTTTCGCCTCCATGGGCCGCGCCGGGCGCGGGAGCCGGAGCAGAGGGCACACGCTTCTGAAGGAGGAGATCAGCCGGGTGGCTCGCGGGGGACATCACCGAAGCGATCGCGCGGTCACGCAGGAGGTTGGCCGTGGTCTTGATGAGCCGCAGAGCCCTGGGAGAGCGCAGTCCCCGGCCTGCCAGTTTGAGCCGGAGGCGCCAAACCGGCAACATGGAGATACCGGCGCGCCAGACTACTCTCAGTTCGGCGCGCGCCTGCCGCTCTTGTCCCGTTTCCAGGAGCGCGTGAATCAGCTTGAGCCGTTGCGAGACCAGCCGGCTCCGCACATGGGCGGGGCCGACGATCTGGACAATCCGCGGGTCTTTTCTCAGGAGATCCTCGAGGAGCGCGAGCCTCGCGCGGCTCTTCTCGACTTGGCTGCGGCTCACATTATCACCGGTCAAGCGGTAGATGTAGAGCGGCTCCGGCACGTAGAGAAACTCGCACCCCATCCGGGCGAGCCTCAACCAGAAGTCGTAGTCCTGGGACGTGCGGAACTTGGGGTTCATTCCCCCTGCTTTCATCCACCAGTCACGCCGGATCAATGTCCCTCCCAGGTTCAAAAAATTGGAGTGGAATAAAAGGGTAAAGGGGTTCCCATTGAGGATCTGCCTGTTAGTCCGGATCAACCGCCGGGTGGAGGGATCCAGGTTCCACTCGCGCCAGCATTCGACGTGCAGGACACCGGCCCAGGGGTTGGCCCGTTGGCTCTCCGCAAGCCTCTGAAGGGCGTTGGGGAGAAGCAGGTCATCGTCGTCCAGGAGGCATATCCAGTCCCCCGTGGCGGCCGCAGCTCCCGTATTCTTGGCGCCGGCCACTCCCTGGTTCACCTCGTGGCGAATCAGCCGGACCCGCCCTTCCGTGCGGCGCGAGAGGGCCTGCAGCACGTCCCATGTGCCGTCGGAACTGGCATCGTCCACGCAGATGATCTCGACGGGCGGCAGCGACTGAGCGAGGACGCTCTCGACTGCCTCCCGAACGAGAGAGGCTCGGTTATGGCAAGGGATGATGACGGAGATACGCATGTGGAAGACCTTTTTTGACCTTGTGGCCGGGGGCGGAGTTGCCCGGGCCCGCAAACCGGCGCAGCGTGCGCCTGCCATGTCATCCTACCGCCGCGCATGGTCAGTGTCAAAGCGAATTGGCCCGCGTGATTGAGCCGGGCGTATCTCAGATTTGCGGTTACCATCTAACCATGTCCCTTCACAGCCGAGTTCGTGTGTAGAAGATGCCCCCGGCGGGGGCGAACATGAAAGTTTTCGACGGCTTCGCCAGCCCCAGGTGACCGCCGCGCCGAAGGTGCAAGGGAACCTGGGGTAGGATGCAAAAAAATGAGGGTCCCCGAAGGGGGCCAACAAAAACCTCTAACCGGGAACGGCGCGCCTATCGTGTCCTGTCTTGCGCGAAGAGGGGATTGCCTTCGAGGAGTGTTGTCTCGCATGAGACGGATCAAGATCGAGAACGGGATAGGAATTGGATTGGGGTTTGGGTTGGGGATGTTCGCCCCCTTCGGGGACGGGACCTTTTTTGGGGGGCGTTTGTCCCCAGGTTCCCTTGCACCTTCGGCGCGGCGGTCACCTGGGGCTATTGAAGGTATGGCCCCTCCGGGGCCGCTTGGCGCTCCATTATCTCCGGGGCC
>Ga0315277_10009626_pt1 | contig 12326 bp, 10 predicted proteins | sample YL17G05_15_MG_FD_203695 | JGI IMG/M metagenome (GOLD analysis project Ga0315277, IMG submission 203695) | Sediment microbial communities from Yellowstone Lake, YNP, Wyoming, USA - YL17G05_15 | ecosystem: Environmental > Aquatic > Freshwater > Lake > Sediment | place: USA: Wyoming | collected... | reverse complement strand
GGGTAGCCTCCGGTAGGCTACCATATGGGTTCGTGTCAAAGAAGCGTGGAAAGTCTTATTAGATATGTGCATGAACCTGTTAGTGTCCGACAGAAAGGACTGGTTTTGGAAGGAAATGGTCGTGAGAGCAGGTTCTAGGATTTCCGACCTCAAATACAAGCTGATGACGATCGAACTGCTCAATCTCGCCAAGAACTACTATACATATCGAGAATTGGCCCAAATTATCGGCTTACCGGAGACTGTGCTCAGTAGATACGTCAAAGGGCACGTTCTGCCAACAATTGACCGCGCTCAGTCGATCAATCAGACCCTTCAGAAGATCATGCGTCTGGAAGGCGAGATACAGCAACGAATCCGATTCGACGAGTTCGGCTACTTCGACAACACCCGACTCATTTCAGACACACTTCTTCTAGAAAGGGCGGTACAACATGCAATCAACGCCTTCGCGGGCAAGCGAATCACAAAAGTCCTAGCTGCGGCTGTGGACGGCATCCCCTTGGCAACTCTAGTGGCTCACAGACTCGGAGTAGGCTTGATCATCGCCAAGAAGAGCCGGGAGGTCGGTGTACGCGAGTTCATCGAGGAGATCTACATCCCAAGCAAGACCGCGATCATGATGAGCCTGTTCGTACCACGTGACGCCATGAAGAGGGGAGACTGCGTCCTTATCGTCGACGATGTGATAGACAGCGGCGAGACCCAAGCTGCACTCGCCCGAATCGTCCAGAAGGCCAAATCAGAGGTAAGCGGCATCTACGCCCTCGTATCGATAGGCAGCGAGTGGAAGGCGAAGATCGAGCAGGCTGCAAGAGCGCCCGTAGAGATAGTTCTGCAGGTTGCGAAGAAACCACTGCAGGAAATTCCGTAGGCTAGAATGTGAAGCTGAAGACGTAGCCAGCGACTGCCTTTATCCCAGCCTCGATTCTAGGCTCAGGTTCACTTACGAAAGTCACACGTGTGTGTCCCGCACCGTTGGCACCAAAGAAGGATCCTGGTATCAGCACGATGCTCTTTCGCTCGAGCAGCCTATTGCAGAAATCTCCGTCGTCTCTTTTCATACCGTCCAAGTAATACTTGAGGTTCACGAAGAAATAGAACGCGCCTTGCGGTACTGACGTCTTCGCTTCAGGCAGATATTCTCGGATGCATTTCGCCATGAAGTCCCGTCTCGCCCTGTAGGTCGGCAAAACAGTCTCGTTCAGATATCTCCGCTTGATGCCATCGGAGAAGAACTTGATCATTGCGATTTGGCTGAGAGTGTTCGGGGCAAGGCTCGTGTACTGTTTGATCTTTTCCACGGCGTCTGTCACCGCAGGGGGGCCCATGACGTATCCAAGTCTGAGCCCGGGGATCGAGGCTTCTTTCGAGAAACTGCCCGTGACGGCAACGTGATCGTACCCGCCCGGTAGGCTGCAGATCTTCAGGTATGTTCCTTCGAAGAGCATGTCTCGGTATGTGGCGTCATACAAGATCCAGAAGTTGTGGTCAACAGCAAGATCGACCAGCGCCTTCACGAAATCATCCTTGACAACTCTTCCAGTCGGATTGTCCGGAGAGAGAAGGACGAAAACTTTCGTCTCTCTGGTGATCAGCGCCTTGAGCTTCTCGACATCCGGCTGATAACCCTCATCAACGTTCACCGGTAGCGTGAGGACACGTGCTCCCGCGAGCATTGATGCTTCCCGGAAACCAAGGTAGGTCGGATCTGTGAGTATCACCTCGTCTCCTTTTCCGAGGAGGGACATGAAGAGGGCGAAGACGCCCTCACTTGCACCGTCGGTTATGACGATCTCGTTTTCGGGATCATATTTCGTCCCTTCCTCTCGTGCAAAGTCGTCGGATAGCAGACGCCGCAGTTCCAAGAGACCGCGGGTGCCGACGTATCCGCATGCAGCTTTGGGGTCCTCCGTGAGCGCCCGTTTCATCTCGTCCAAGACTTCCTGTGGCGGTAGAAGGCTCGGAGCGCCACCGCCGAAGGAGATTATGTCCCTCTGCTTCCTAGCTTCAGCCAATAGAGCAGAGACACGTCGTATAGGGGATATGTGAAGAAGATCGATCCTATCGGAGACTGTGGGCACTACCCAGTCCAACCGTCAGCGCGCGCCCCGCGCGCGGCCGCTGACATGGTACCCGTACTCATTGAAGGTGGCTTTAGGTCTTCGCATGGCACAGTGCTCGATGGCATCTAGCATTCGATCGTTGCATGGCAAGTCTACGCCTGTGACGATCAGGCACAGACTGCTGTTAATCCGTACGGCGTTTGTGTTGCTTGTTTCACTCTGGCGGGGCTGGGGCGATGAAGCCGTTTGCCATCATGCTCTTAGTCAAGTCACGTGATCTCTTGATTATCGTCGAGGCGCGATCGAAGAGCTCATCTCGGCTAATCTTGAGACCGGCTATACCTTGCTCTTGCGCTTTCATTCCCACCGCGACCGCTTCGTGTGGGAACACCTCCCACTCATCCATGTTTGGTGTGATGTAGTCCGCGTTCAATCCTTGCTCTCTAGCGCATTTCGCAAGTTGATCCGCAGCAGCGATGCACATCTCGTCTGTGATTGTTCGAGCGCGGACATCGAGTGTTCCTCTGAAGATTCCTGGGAAACCCAGAGAGTTGTTAACCTGATTCGGGAAATCAGATCGACCAGTTGCGACGACCTTCGCTCCCGCCTCCTTGGCCTCCCAAGGCCAAATCTCAGGAATCGGGTTCGCACAAGCAAAAATCACAGCGTCCGTCGCCATCTTCGCAACCCACTCCTTCTTGATCGTGCCCGGGCCCGATTGCGACAATGCAACGCAAACATCAACACCTTTGAGAGCCTCCGGAATGCCACCAGGCCTCTGCTCCTTGTTTGTCGTCTCGCAGAACTTCCACTTGTCGGCGAACTCGGCTTTCTTCGCCTCAATGTCTTTCCTTTGCCGATTCAGAATACCCTTCGTGTCTACAACGATCGTGTTCTCTGGCTTCAGCCCGTATCTAAACATGAGACGAGAACACGCGATGTTTGCGGCGCCTGCTCCCACCATAGCCAACGTGATCTGACTCATCTTCTTGCCGACGACTTCCAGAGCGTTGATGAGGCCCGCGAGGGTCACACATGCGGTTCCTTGCTGATCGTCGTGCCAGACCGGTATCTCTGCCTCAGCGCGGAGCCTGTCCAAGATGTAGAAGCACTTCGGGCTGGAGATGTCTTCCAGATTTATGCCGCCAAAGGACGGCTGAATCCATTTCACCGCTGTGATTATGTCATCAGGATCTTTGGTGTCAAGACAGATTGGAACTGCATCGACGCCTCCGAGGTACTTGAACAGGAGCGCCTTGCCCTCCATGACGGGCATCCCGGCCTTCGGGCCTATGTCTCCGAGACCTAGGACTCTGGTTCCGTCGCTTACGACCGCGATCGTATTCCATTTGTTTGTGTACTCGTAGACGAGCTTCTCGTCCTTCTGGATAGCACGACATGGCTCAGCGACGCCTGGTGTGTACCATATCGCGAAATCGTTGAAATCACGAATTACACATCTCGGGGCGGTCTGCATTTTGCCCCTGTAGAACGGGTGGAGACGCATCGCGTCCTTTGCGGGCTTCTTCGCCTTCTCAAGCAACTGTTCTTTCGTAACTTCGGGCATCTTGCTACGTTCTCCGCGAGCAGCTACTTGGTAAATAGATATCTGGATTCTGTATATGCTCTCAATGCTGTACGCGGGACCCCCCTATAGGAGGGTGGGGGGTCGACTTCAACGGTTCGCGGCAGTCACGGTCGACATGTGACGGAGGCCCTGTTCCACCGCGGATCGGTTAAGCTCGAGAAGGTTGGCTTTCTTACCTGCAAGGAAGTGTTGGAGGATCTCGTTCAGATGCTTCTTTGCTGTTTGACCTGCGGGCGTTCCCAAGTATGCACCGAACATTACCGAGTTGGCCACGAATCTTGTATCCTTCATATCTCCCAAGATTGCGGGATCCAGGTCTTTGCCAAGTGAGTCGGCCATCTCAGTCGCGGGAACAGGGATCTTCTTGATGTCGCTCCTCTGAGGCTCTCCTTGAATTAGTGAGCTATTGTAGAGCAGGAGACCTCCTTTCCCGAGCGCCGGTACAAAGTCCATCGAAGGCTGATTCAGTATGATCATGAGATCGGGCTCTTCCGGAATCGGCGTATCTATCTCGTCGTCCGAGATCACAACATAGCACTTGGCTTTTCCACCTCGCGTCTCAGGACCGTATGAAGGCGTGTATACGACATGCTTTCCGTCGAGCATTGCGGAGTATGCTATGTAGTCTCCGAGGAGCAGCACGCCTTGTCCACCGTGTCCGGAGAGGAGGATTTGAGTCTTGGTCACTTTTTCTCGACCCCGAACCTGTCCTTGTACGTCCCAAGAGGATACTGTTTCACGAGATGCTCGTTGACGAACCGTTTGGCTTCCATGATGGGGAGTTTCCAGTTTATCCAGCAGCTTGAGAGACATTCAACGAACGCGAATCCTCCCATCATTTGAACTTTGAAAGCGTTCTCAATCGCCTGTTTGGCTTCAAGTATGTTCTTGATACTGTATGTCTTGCCCTTCGGGGTCTCCAACTCACTGACGGCGAGACTCACCCGCTTCACGTAAGCGGATCCGTCGATGGTCGAGATCAATTTCGATGCGTCAACTGGCGCACCGGTAAAGCCCACATCTCGACCGTATGGGGTGGTTGTGGTGACTTGACCCTGCAGTGTGGTCGGGGCCATTTGCCCACCTGTCATTCCGTAGATCGCGTTGTTTACGAGGAAAACTGAGATGGGCTCGCCGCGAATGGCTGCGTACATGAGTTCCAGCAATCCTATGGCCAGAGCGTCGCCGTCTCCTTGAACCGTGTAGACAACTAAATCCGGTTTGACTCTCTTGAGTCCCGTCGCGATCGCCGGCGCTCGGCCGTGGGGCGACTGTATGTGGTCAACGTTGAGATAATCGTACGCCAGAACGCTGCATCCCACCGAGTCCACCATCACGGTTCTTTCTCGAACACCAAGGTTCTCGATCGCGCTTGCGATCAACCGTGTCAGTTCGCCGTGCTCGCAACCTTGGCAATAATGGGTCGGCTTATCGGTTAGTGTTTCGAGCTTTCCGAGCTTCACACGGTATTCTTCCAAACTCGGTTCCTGTGTGGTCAAGCGGTAGCCCCCTCCTTTGCCAAGCTGCTCTCAATCTCGCGTTCGGTTGGGAGAAGACCACCTACTTTGCCGAAGAAGTCGACTCTCGCTCTTCCTTCCACGCCCAAGCGAACATCTTCGACCATCTGACCGGTGTTTAGTTCTACGACCAAGAATCGTCTGACGTGCTCGGTGAGCTTTCGAATCTGTTCGTACGGAAACGGCCACAGGGTGATCGGCCTGAACAACCCTATCTTCGAACCCTCCCCCCTAAGCTTGTTCACGACGCTCTTACAGATCCGTGAAGTGATTCCGTATGCTGCAATCACAGTGTCAGTGTCGTCCGCCAAGTAGGACTCGGATCTGACTTCATCCCGCTGGATCATTTTGTACTTCTCATCGAGGTGCGCTTCGTGCTTCGTATGGATTTCTGGATCCAGATTCATTGATTTGATCACGTGACGTTCTCTGCCACTAGCACCAGTGACCGCCCAAGATGATACATCATACTCTGTCGCCCGGATCGTCGGAAAGATTATGTCTTCCTTCAATTGGCCTGTGAAAGCGTCACCCGCGATGCAAGCAGGATTCCTGTACTTGAACGCAAGATCGAATGCGATCTTGGGGAAACTCGCCATCTCCTGAACTGAGTTAGGCGCAAGGACGATCAGGCGGTAGCTTCCATGTCCGCCTCCTTTCGTCATTTGGAAGTAGTCGCCTTGTTCAGGCGCGATATTGCCTAATCCCGGTCCGCCTCTGTTGACATTCACGACGAGAAGCGGTAGCTCCAGTCCAGCCGCGTATGATAGCGCCTCCTGTTTCAGACTGAAACCGGGGCTCGAGGTAGCAGTCATCGCTCGCACTCCGCCCGCCGCAGCTCCCAAGACCATGTTCACGGCTTCAAGCTCACTGGCGGCCTGCAAGAACACTTTGAAGTCTGGATACTGTTCGTTTCCAAATTCCTTGGCTAGCGTCTCTGGGATTTCGGTTGATGGGGTTATGGGGTAAGCGAAGTATGCGTTGAGCTTTGCCTTCAGCGCGCCATATGCGAGTGCTTCGTTGCCTTTCATGTAGACCCGTTCAGTCATCCCTCAGGTCCTCACCAAGACCTCATGTATAGCAAAGTCTGGACAGACCCAATAGCAAATTCCGCATGCAGTGCAAGGCCCCTTCGTGCCCACGTAGCTCCACATCGCAGGATGGAACCCCATCCTGTTCAGCTTGTCCGACAACGAGAGGTTCCCCTGAGGGCACGCAACTACGCAGATTTCGCAGCCCTTACACCGCTCTTCAAGAATTCTGACTAGGGATTTCTGCTGCACAGCTTGTGCCAAAAGATATCCCGACCTACAGGCGCCTTGCCGTCTCTCTGCGACGCTTAAGTGCGTTTCGTTGCTAGTCTACATGCAACCGCGCGACTCGGCCTTAGCTCGAGGATCGGGTGAACCTATTTAGCGCGGGCACATGTCCAGTGCGCACAATACTCGATGCCGGACATCAAATGCAAAATCAAGTTGCCCGCGGATCAATTAGGGTGTGAGGCGTGACGAGGGCTCGACTCATCGTCAAGGGCATCGTTCAAGGAGTAGGATTCAGACCGTTTGTCTACAGAATAGCGACTGCGGACAGACTAGTCGGATTCGTCCGTAACTTGGGTGATGCTGGCGTAGAGATCGTGGTCGAGGGCACGCCAGACTCGATCTCAAGCTTCATGACACAACTTCAGACCGAACGACCACCTATATGCAGAATTCATCAAGTCGATGCGACGTACCCGCCTGAGACGGGAGAGTTCAGGAAATTTCAGATCCTCGAGAGTAACGAGTCGCGATTTCATGCAGGCTCAGTCATTCCACCAGACATCGCCATATGTGACAACTGTCTCAGAGAGTTGCGCGGCAAATCAGACCGCAGGCATGATTACTTCTTCATCACATGCACGGACTGCGGCCCACGCTACACGATCATTGACGCTCTGCCCTACGATCGCCCACGCACAACCATGCGAGACTTCGAGATGTGTAGAGACTGCTCGCGTGAGTACAAGGATCCGAGCAATCGAAGATTCCACGCACAGACTGTGGCGTGCGCCAAATGCGGTCCATCAGTGATTCTGGTCGGGCGTGGCGGCAATCGAGTTGATCTAGATGATCCAGTACGCGAAGCCGGTAGGCTCTTGGAACGCGGCCACATCCTTGCGATCAAGGGTAACGGCGGATACCATCTGGCATCATCTACACGCCTCACTGAGCCTATAATTCGCCTGCGGAAGACCAAGTTTAGGGTGCACAAGCCCCTCGCTGTGATGGCAAGGGACCTTGAGGCTGCAAGATCATTCGCAGAGGTTACTCCAGCCGAAGCGGAACTGATGACTTCCTATGTAAAGCCGATAGTTCTGCTTCGGAAGCGATCGGATTTCGACCTTTCCGAGCAGATCGCACCTGGCCTCCACAACATCGGCGTGATGCTCCCCTACACGGGCCTCCACAGCATGCTCTTCGATGAAACAAGCGAGCGCGCTTTCGTCATGACGAGCGCCAATCCTCCGAACGAGCCAATCATCAAGGACGATGAGGAAGCTCTTGCTAGATTGAGAGATGTCGTCGACTACTTCCTAGTGCATAATCGCCGGATCTCACAAAGATGCGACGACTCGGTTGTCAGATGGCTTGACGGTACCGCCACACTGTTGAGACGATCTAGAGGATATGCCCCTGCCCCCATTCCAGTCAGCGTTCCCAAAGACGCTTGTACGCTCGGCGTGGGCGCCGAGCTGAACGTCACCACCTGCCTTGTCTATCAAGGAAGAGCATATGTGACACAGCACATCGGCGACGTCGAGACGCTTCAGACCTTTCAATTTCAGAAAGAAGCGACGCGTCACCTGTTGACGCTGACAGGCTGCAGGCCAGATGCAGTCGGACGAGATCTGCATCCGCTCTTTAACACGACGAAGTTCGCTGATGAACTTGCGCGTGAATCAAGCATGCGAGTAGTCCCGGTTCAGCATCACTATGCGCATGTGGCAGGCCTCATGGCTGAACATGATGTTAACGAAATTGTTGGAATCTGTTGCGATGGTTACGGGTACGGCGATGATGGATCTGCCTGGGGCGGCGAAATCATCTTCGCAGATCACAACGAGCACAAGCGTGTCAGGCACCTTGAACCACAGCCGATGATCGGAGGAGACCTCGCAACCAAATATCCACTCAGAATGGTCGCCGGCATCCTCAGGGACGAGTCCGGAATTGCAGATTGGTTGCTTGAGCGGGAACAACACTTTCGACATGGCAAAGAAGAGATCAACATGGTTCTCAAGCAGACGCACTCCATGCAAACCATGACGAGCAGCTGTGGACGTGTGCTCGACGGCATCTCCGCTATGCTGGGGCTATGCTACGAGCGAAGCTACGAGGGTGAACCTGCGATGAAGCTCGAGTCGGCCGCGATAGGCGGGGAGGATGCGCTGAAACTCGAGCCGGTGCTCAAAGGAGAAGTGATCGAAACAACCTCGATGGTTCGTGGGATCTTCATGAGCATTGGGCGGCTCAGCGTTCGAGACCTCGCGTACTCGGCCCAATCCTACATGGCACGGTCGCTAGGCAAAAGCGCGATGATGGCTGCAAACGAGCTGGGGCTCAAGACGATAGGCTTCACCGGTGGCGTCGCATGCAACGAAGCGATCACACGTATTCTAAAGGCGACGGTTGAGAGCGAAGGACTCCGTTTCCTAGTCCACGATGCTGTGCCGCCTGGAGATGGCGGACTATCATTCGGACAGGCAGTGGTGGCCGCCCAAAGTTAGTCGCGTAATTCTCTCACCGGCCCGGCTATGAGAGGTGAGAGCAAAACCGGGCCTAATTGAGCCAAAGCGGGGCCTCTTTAGAATTGAAGTGCGCTACGTATGAGCCGATTGATGCGTCGAGCCCTGACTCGCCTAATTGTTCTAAATGCCCCGTGAACAACAACCCTAATAGTTGCTCTTCACAATCGTGCGAAGGTCTCCATGTGCCTCGCCTTTCCGGGACGAGTCCTCAGCATAGACGGCGACTTCGCCAAGGTTGACTTTGGCGAAGGCACCGCAAGAGAAGGCATCAACATCTCCCTCGTCGAGGCCAAACCCGGTATGTACGTTCTCGTCCACGCAGGCTACGCAATCCAGGTAATGGATGAGAAGGAAGCACAGAAGACCCTCTCCTATTGGAGAGAAATCCTCGCCTACGAGCAAACATCAGAATCCTCGGGTCGGTGACTGTCTTGTCTATCCTTGATGGTTATCGTGATGCCGAACTAGCGAAGAAGCTGCAGACTAGGATTAGCCGGCTCAGTGAGGAGATTGGGCGAGACATACTGATCATGCACGTGTGCGGCTCCCATGAATGGACGATCACGCATCATGGCGTGAGAAGTCTCCTGCCCGAAAATGTGGAAGTTCGAGCTGGGCCGGGCTGTCCTGTATGTGTGACGCCGGCCGCTGACATCGATGCGGCTGTAGAGCTCGCACTTGACGGCAAGACAGTCCTGACATACGGTGACATGTCACGCGCGAAGGGATCAAAACAGTCACTGGCTGAGGCGAAGACCTTTGGCGGAGATGTCCGCGTAGTCTACAGCGTCCACGATGCAGTGAAGATCGCAAAGTCGCGGCCTGAGAAGGAATTTGTGTTCTTTGCGGTCGGCTTTGAGACTACAGCGCCAGCGACTGCGTACGAGATACTTCAAGGTCCTCCTTCCAATCTTCGTTTCCTGACGTGCCATCGATATGTGCCGTCAGCGGTCGAGGCAGTCTCAAGATCGCCAGATCTTCGAGTTGATGCCTTCATTAACGCCGGACATGCCTCAACGATCACGGGCATGAGAGCGTACAAGCCATGTTTTGATGAATGCCACAAACCGATGGTTTTCTCGGGATTTGAGCCTCTTGATGTGCTCATCTCGGTCGCCATGATTCTGAGGCAGATCTGTGACAATGAGCCGAAGATGGAGAACGAGTACACACGGTCAGTAACTTGGGATGGGAACCTGAAAGCACAGGAGACGATGTGGAAGGCATTTGACCTTCGTGAGGGATACTGGCGCGGAGTCGCAACGATACCAAACAGCGCGCTCGATCTGAAAGCCGAGTTCTCTCAGCTTGATGCACGAGAACATTATGGTCTGGCCGCGGAATCTGCGAGTGAGGGGTTTGTGAAGAATGCTCGGTGCGCCGATGTTATCGTCGGCAAGATTGATCCTCCGGAATGTCCGCTATACATGAGGGAATGCACGCCTGCGAGCCCGCTCGGTCCCACGATGGTCTCGTCCGAGGGAACCTGCAAGATCTGGGCGGACCATAGGATCATATCAACGATGCGATGTCGAGCCTAGCAAGTGTAGGGCAAAACAAGGGTGTAATACACCCACGTCAGCAGTGAGATCCAAGGGGCTGTAGTGAGTCTATTTGTTTTCTACACGGAATATATATACTCCGAACTCCGCCCGTACCGCTACACACTAGGTAATGACGTAGACGGAAGGACCACGAGTGCGGCGTTGCCTAGCCTTCAGTTGGGTAGAGTAGATGGAAATCCGCAAAGTGCAGAAAGTTGGACACTCGACACTCACAGTCTCATTGCCACGAGACTGGGTTCAGCAAGTAGGACTGAAGCAAGGAAACGTCGTGACTCTGAGACGCACGGACGATGGTTGCCTTAGACTAGTTCCGGGTTTGGCCGGCGAGAAAGCAGAATCCATGGTGGCCACCGTCAACGCCGATCTCTGCAAGGAACATGAGTTGCTATCAAGGATCATCACCGGCAACTACATCGAGGGCCGAGATTCGCTAGTTATCACATCAAGCAAAGACCTGAGCTCTGAGCACCTGTGGGAGATCAGAAGCACGGTTCAGAGACTGATGGGACTCAGCATTGTTGAACAGACTCCCAAGCAGGTTGTAATTCAGAGCTTCGTGGATCCCTCCAAGTTCCCCATTAGCGGCCTAATTCAGAGACTGCACAGGGTCGGACTCTCCATGCAGGACTCGGCAATGACCGCTCTTCTTGAGAAAAGGCAAGACATCGCAGGCGAGGTTCTTCAGATGGAGAACGAAGCTGACAGAATATATTGGCTGATAGTTCGCCAACTGATACTTGCGACTACGAAACTTGGCGCCGCTCGCGATATTGGAGTCTTCAACCCGCAGCACGCTCTGGGGAACCGCATCGTTTCCAAGTACTTGGAGTGCATCGCAGACTGCGCAGAGAGTGAGGCTAAGGAAGTCATTGGAGTGAAAGACGAGGACTATGACAAGCACAAGTCAGTGCTTGATGAAATTTCCGAGATGAACAAGGCAGTCAAGCTGATTTCAGAGAACACGATGAAAGCGTTCGTCAAGCTTGATGTGGATCTCGCTAACAAGTCGATCGAAGACGGAATACGCGCCCAGACCAGAAACAGAAAGATCTCAGATAAGATCGTGGATGATGTCTCAAACCGAAATGTAGCGCTTGCGTTTAGGTCGATCGCGTGGAACCTAACAGAGACCGCTCGGTACTGCCAGATGATTGCTGAGGTCACAATTAACCGATACTTGGAAGAACCAAGTGAACTCTGCAGCTTCAAGAGTTCAGAGTGAGCGAGCCGAACTGGTCTGGCCACCTGCGCTCGGTCAGGCCTCGGCGATATTCTGGATTTGTTCTTTTGAGAAGACTCCTTTTTCGGTGATCACCGCAGTGACGAGTTCTAGCGGAGTTGCATCGAAGGCTGGATTGAAGACTTTGACGCCCCTTGGCGTGATCCGCGTTCCTCGGATTTCCGTGACTTCTCTGGGGTCGCGTTCCTCGATTGATATGGTGGTCGACTCTTCAGCCAAGTCGAGAGTCGTGGTAGGCGCGGCAACGTAGAACGGGATGCCATAATACTTGGCGGCGAGGGCGATCATGAAAGTGCCCACCTTGTTAGCGACTGCAGTTCTCGTTATGCGATCAGCCCCCACGATCACCTTGTCTACCATGCCCTTTGACATCGTGATTCCGACGGCGCTATCAACTATCAAAGTCGTCGGGATCTTGTCCGACAATGCCTCATAGACAGTTATCCTAGCACCTTGCTGTCTAGGCCTAGTTTCAGTTGCGATGAGTTTGACTTTCTTGCCTTGTGCGATCGCACTTCGCACTACTCCCAAGGCTGTTCCATAATTCACCGTAGCCATCG
>Ga0315277_10009624_pt1 | contig 12329 bp, 12 predicted proteins | sample YL17G05_15_MG_FD_203695 | JGI IMG/M metagenome (GOLD analysis project Ga0315277, IMG submission 203695) | Sediment microbial communities from Yellowstone Lake, YNP, Wyoming, USA - YL17G05_15 | ecosystem: Environmental > Aquatic > Freshwater > Lake > Sediment | place: USA: Wyoming | collected... | reverse complement strand
GTCCGACGAAGCAGGGTTTTGCTCCTCGCCAGCTTTCTTCCCATCCGGGGAGGTGGCGGCTTCCGTCTGGTTTCCCAGCACGTTGCGCGTTTTCTCGGTACTGGCGCCAAAGATGATCTGACGCAACCGGTGAATGGTCATGTCCTTGCCCTCGATCAGACCGGTCAGGTAATCGAGGGTTTCCAGTGCCGCCTTGAGTTTCGTGTACGCATCTTCGCTCAGGACAGCCCGCGCCTGCTCGAGATATTCTTCCAGCTCCTTCATATCGAGATCGATCCGCGTCGTGGCCGCTGTCATAGTACCTCCGACAGCAACTGGCGGAAATCCTTACACAAGGGATATCCCAGAACCTCCTTTATGGGGCGGTTGGGCTTGTTGCTGTGATCGTCCTTGCCGCGTCCCGTCGTGCGGCCGAGCACGATCCAGTTGGCGGCTCTATAAGACGTTCCGCGGAATCTCTCGGGATCGACAAACGTTTCTAGGTAATAGACCGGATGGCCGTAGACACGCTCCCAATCCTCCGACAGCCGCCGGGCCATTTGGCCCAGAAGGTGGGATGCAAGATGTTCAACCTGGACGCAAGGAAGGATCAGGAATCTTGTATTGTAGGCAAGGAAGCGGATGTTCTTGCGCCGGGCTTCGGTCGACCAGCCGATGAACCGGTCCCGCGGGCCGAGATGCCGTGGCGCGGAAGACCAGGCCAAGCATGCAACCGGACGTCCCAGGGCGTAGATCAGATACTTCAGATGTTCCCCGACCGGCTGCGTGTAGCCGAGGTAGTGATACCGGTCGAGCAGACTGTTGAAGAGCGGTTCCTCCCACGTGCGCCGGACCTGGCGGAACTCGAGCGGACGGATGCCGGAGAGACTCAGACTGAGAGGCGTCGTATCCACGAGCGCCGGGATCGGTTTCCTGCGCTGCGCCCCCCGCTCTCCCAGGGGATTGCGCGTCACAAAACGAACTTGCGGCAGCTCGATGTGCCCCGCCCGATGAAGCTCCAGCATGAGCCCCCGGCACACCATGTCGCGCAGGGCACCGTTGCTCTGCCGCCAGTTCCAGGCCTCGCACAGTTTCTTCGACAGGGCCCGCCGGCTCGTTCCCGGATGCTCGGCAATCAGCCTGCGGATAAACTCGATATCGGCCTCGGTGACGAGCCGTCCACGGTACCGGAGCTTTTCTTCCATGCCCGACACGATAGCAGGAAGAAATTTGGAACGCAAGTCCTATGTGCAATTTTGTTACGCTGCCGGACTCACCCGACGCCACGCCGGCGCTGCCTGAACGCCATCCGGATTGCCCGCGGCGAGGAGTACTTGCATTTCGTGCGCCTCCAGGCGCCGTGATGTCCCGGTCGTGCTCTCGGGCCAGAAGCGGAACCGACCCGTCGACAGCCGCTTCTGACAGAGCCAAAATCCTTGCGAGTCATACGCGAGGACTTTGATGGCCGTCCCCCTGCGGTTGCGGAAAACATAGAGCGACCCGGAAAAGGGGTTCTCTTTCAGGTGCTCCCTACAAACCCGGGCCAGCCCGTCAATGCCACAGCGGAAATCGGCTGGCGCGAGGGCAACCAATATGCGCATCTGGGGCGTAACCTGGATCACCGGACCCTCCAGAAGGCTTCGCTGAGACGGGAAAGATCCGGCACTGTTGTGCCTTTGAGGTGGATCCGCATCTTTGCTCCGCTCCGATCCTCGAGTTCGACCGTGCATTCGCATAGTGAGCCTGAAGCCTGCGGGACGAGTTCCACAAACGCGGGTGGCGCTTTGGCTTCTCGTGAGGTCGGGCGGTGGGTGGACTCGAGCCGCTCTTTGAGAGAGTAGTAGTCGAGCCGAAGCGCCCGGGCTGTCTTGGCGAGCCCATACTCACCGGCAAGCTTCCCCGCCGATGCCCACAGCTCTTCAGGGATGGGAGAGCGGTGGTTTCTGGTCCGGCGCCAGCGTTCCAGGCGCCGGCGAACTGATTCAACTTCGTCAGGTATAAATCGTGCTGCGCGTGGCTTTAGAAATCTCATCGGCTGTCCTCCTGGCGCGGTATGCGCCAACAGCCGAACCATATCAAAAGCCCTTAGATCAAGTCATGCAGCTCTGCCGAAAGCACACGCCCCTTGCGAGGCTACCTTCTCGAACTTTCGTGCCCGCCTCGGCGAATGCCGCTATCAGAAGATCTTTCACACTCTGGTCTCTCTGGTCGAACAGCTCGGGCTTGTAACCTTCAACATTCTCGCTACCGACGGCACACTGTTTCCTTCCGCTGCCCGCTGCGCGGCTGCTGCTTTTTCAGCGATTCCTGCACCTCCATCGCCGTCGACAATATCGCTCAAGCGGTGATAGTTAAACTACATGTTTCAGGTGGTGCTGTGCCTCAGCCTTGGTCTCGGTTGTCTGTGACATCTGGTAGGTCAGTATCTCGCCTATCCGCATGTGGGTCTTAGGCTGTGGCCGTCTATCCCAACGGCTTTTCGATACTCCGCCAGAGCATGAGCTAGATCGTGTTGCTGTTCGTACGCTTCCCCCATTCGAACATGCGCCTTCGTCAGGTTTCTGTTAAGGCGGCATTTAACCTCGGCGATGCCCTGGCACGCTCAAACCATACCGTGGCTCTCGCAATTCCAGCAATTCTCTCCACAGCTCGCCCGGAATGCTCGCTTGACGGGAGCAAAGCCGAGGCGAGTTCGATCAATCCCTGGTTGTTGCAGATAGCCCTGTTCCACGCACCACGATTCGCCTGTATGGCCGCCGACAACCCACCGGCCAGCCACAAGAGCCACCAACTATGGAATCGTCGCAGAGACCGATGTCGCTACTGAGCGCCGCGGCCGGTTTGTCGTGTGAGCTGAGCTGCGAGCCATCTCAATCGCCGGCGGAGCAGTTCGGTTGTCAGTCGCCGCCGCCGGAGAAACAGATACCCATTCACAGCCAGCACCAATGAGCGCACGCCACCGCCTACCCCCGCTAGAATGAGACGGTCTAGCGCTCGCACTGGGGACAGCACTCGTGCGAGTTGGCTGAGGTAGAGGTCCGCCGCTGCTGTGACGTTCTTGCTTGCGTGCACACCGACGCCATACAGGCACTCGCGTCTTCTCGATTCAACGTATCGATCGGAAAACACACCTCCAAAAGTCGTTCGCATAAGTTCGACCATGTACTCGACGCGCTGAATGTATTCGCTGGTCTGTCGAGCCAACCAGATGGAGTAGCCCGCCTCCACAACCCGCCAGCGGGCCAAAGCCTCGGGAATGAAGCACGCACCATGCTGGAGCGCTAACACCTCTTGAGTAAAGCCATCGACGAACGGGCCCAGATCTGGCCTAAATCCCCCAATCTGCTCCAATCCTTTCCGCTTGAAGAAAGACGTAGAACCGACAAACCAACAACCATGCCTCTCGAGGGCGCTGGCGACAGCTTGGGGTGGCAGGAACGTTGCCTCTCTCGAAACTAGCCGGCTCGAGTAGAGGCCAGTATCCCTCCCGCGCTCATCCATCGTTCGGCAGAGGGCTGAGCATACGCCCGCTTCCGGAAATCGCTCTAGCCAGTACATGGATTTCTCGAAGAGCCCTGGCAACACCTCGTCATCAGCCGAGGCTAAGAACACGTACTCGCCCCCCGCCATTTGCACACCGCAGTTCATAGCCTCTACCACGCCAACGTTTTTCTCGAGGCAGTACAGCTTGATGAATGGATGCCTACGCGCGTACTCGTGTAACAGCTCCACACTCTTGTCTTCCGAGGCGTCGTCGATGACCAACACCTCCGTAGCGGCGCGGGACTGAGCGATGATGGCGTCCAACGCCTGCGGCAGGAATTGGGCGTGATTGTGGTTGGGTATGACCACCGATAGTGTAGCTTGCGGCGGGGGTGTCGCTGGTCGTTTGTCTGACATTCGGGACTCCGATTCGTTTTTCAATGTCTGAGCAGCGTTCCACGGTTTGAGGTGATTTAAGAACCCCTTGTGTTCTGTTTGCCACGAGATCCGGCAGCTTCAAATCGCTCTTCAACCCATTCGTTTCTCGATTTTTCTAATCTCGGCATGCCTTCCAGGCCCCGTTCTTCCCCGCTCGACCGCCATTTCCTCCACTGAACTGCTCGACCGGCTGGCGATTCATTGTTCCTCACTCATACCTGGAATCTGAGTCCTCCAACATCATTTCTGGGGCCGCTCCTGGTGTCTTCGCACAGCCATGCATTTTCCGCCGGACATTCTCTCCCTTTCCGGATAGGGTAACAAAGGCAGAAGAGGAAAACAGGCATGCTTCAACCGGAGATTTCCTTTTCCGGTCGTAACTTTGGGACTGCCGAGCTCGAACTCATCCGTGAGACTGTCCGCGATTTCTCCAACCTCAGCCTGACCGAACTGGCCAAAACCATCTGCGAACTGCTCGAGTGGAAACGACCCACCGGGAAACTCAAGTATGAAGAGTGCCGCGCATTTCTTGAGCATCTCCGGGATCAGGGGGTTCTGGCCTTGCCAGGTCTTTGTGCCACAAGAGCGCCCGGCCCACGGCGCGTTGTCACTACCTCGCAAAGCGACGCTCAAGCCCCTGTGACCGGAAGCGCCGGGGATTTCCATCCCCTTACTCTTCACCTCGTCCAGGCTTCCAACCGGACTCTCAATTCCTTGTTCAAGCAGTATGTCGACCGCTACCATTACCTCCGCTATCGCATTCCCTTCGGCGCTCACCTGCGCTATCTCGTCGAGTCCAGCCAACTGCCCGGGCGCTATCTGGCCTGCCTGCAGTTTTCCAGTCCCGCATGGATGATGGCACCCCGTGATGCCTGGATCGGATGGAGTACTGAACAGCGGAAACGCAATCTTCAATTCGTCGTCTCGAACAGCCGGTTTTTGGTGCTGCCCTGGGTTTCCGTTCGTGGACTTGCCAGCAAGATCCTGTCCCTGGCGGCACGCCGGCTGCCGCAGGATTGGCATGCGCTTTACGGTTACCGCCCGCTCCTTCTTGAAACCCTCGTGGACCGTTCCCGTTTTAGTGGAACCTGCTACGGCGCGGGGAACTGGATCCACCTCGGCGCCACTCAGGGCCGCGGCCGCAGGGATCGCGATCATGCCACCCACGGCCAAGCCATCAAGGACATTTTTGCTTACCCCTTGTGCCGTCATGCTTGCGAACAACTCCGCACTGCGGTATCTCCCACTTTCATCGAGCACGATGATGAGGGAGCAATGTTGTGAAAAGTAAAGCTATGGGTATGGGTCCGTTTACGAAGATGGCCGGAAAATAGAAACGGGTTTCTAGAGAGCATCTTACTTGGTGGTAGGCTCTCTCCGGAAACCCTGGAGCTTCCCAGGTGATTGATCTCACCCAGTTCTCGATTGACACTATGATCGCCAAGCTCAAGGAAATCAACCCCGCTATCAACTGGGCCCACTCCAAACCATTTCCCAAGGAAGAATCCCGCTGGCTCTCCCGTTATCAATTCCATCCCCAATTTTTCCACGTCAACGACGACGGCTCCGTCCGCGGCGGACTCTCTCAACTGGCCGGATCCCTCATCGATTTCTCTTTTGTCCGATCCGTTGCCGCCGATGCCTATTCCATTTTCGGAGCCCCTTGCTACGACCCCGTTTCGCTCTTCATCCTCGACTTGTTCCGCTATCTCGACAAGATCTCCGACCTCGAACACTTCTGTTCTATCCTGCGCGATCCCGGGCTGGGTCAAGCCTATCGCACCCTTGCCGGCATAGCTGACTATTCCATCCCCTGCCGCGCAACCTTCACCATCTTCCGCGGCCGCCTCGGCGAAAGCCGTTATCAGGAGATCTTCCATACCCTCGTTTCTCTGGTCGAGAAACTCGACTTCCTCAGCTACAACATCCAGGCCACCGATGGAACACTTTTTCCTTCCGCCGCTCGTTACCGAGGCTGCTGTCACTTCAACGACTCCTGCGCTTCGATTGGCGTCGACAATGTCGTTCAGAAAGTCCATGACCGTGTGCTCTACCGGATCCAGGATCCCTCTCAGATCATCCCCGGCAAAGAATGCCGCGTCCGTACCGAATGCCCCAATCCTCATTTCCCTGAGGACATCAAACGCCCCAAAATTACGATCCTCTCCTTCACCCTCGAAAACGCTTCCGAGCAACCCTCCGCCGTCGACACCAACAACCTCAAGTTCTTCCGCATCGAGGAACCCCTCGCCAAACTCGGGTTGGTTCTCAGATTTCGAGAGTCCAACGGTCATGCTCTTGCCGTTTCCTCCATCCTCGGAGAAACGTCCGATTCGTTCAGTTTCCGCTGCCCCAAACTCCCTTATGACCGCGACGCCCGCATCGGCGTCCGCCGCATGCCCTCCAACCCCGACAAAACCGAAAAGGTCTTCGGCTACAACGCCATCATCACAACCTCGATCGAACCCCAATTGGGTATCGAGCTTCCCGTCGGCTGCATTACCATCGCCAGCAATGCCGAGGAAGGAAATACCTTCATCCCTCTCCAGGAACAAATCAGACGATTCCGTTACGCCAATGCTAAAACTCATTTGCTCGACGCCAAATACGACGAGCTTGATAACTACGAGTTTGTCCGCAAGCAGGGCGCCATTCCTCTGATCGATTACAATCCCAGGAACGAAAAGCTCGTCCGTGAAGCCCTTCTCCAGCGTGGCTACGACCGCAACGGATGGCCAATTGTTTCATACTGCAACCTTCCCATTCGATGCCGCGGCTCAAAGGGTTTCCTTTTCCTGCTTCAAGCAGTGCGTGAAGTCCAAAGATCCTGCCATTCTTGAACTGTACCGGAATTGTCCCCATCACCCGAAACAACTCGGCTTTTCCACCCATGTTCCGATTGCCCAGCGGCCGCGCCTCCTTCTGGAAATCCCCAGAGGAACGGAGCGCCTCCGCCAGTTGCACTGCCTGCGATCGGCAGCCGAAAGAACCAACAGCACCCTCAAGGATGACAATGCCATCCTGCGCAAACCCTCCGCCCGTTCTCTTCGCCGGGCAATTATAAAGTCGTTGATGGGCGCAATAACCACCTTGCTGGATCGCGTAAGCAGGTTTGTTCTCGATGTGACCGTCAAGGAGCGAAAATTGAAGACTACCGGCGACAAGGCCTGGCTTGATCAGCTTTCGCCTCCCGAGGTCCCGCCCTACATCAAACCCTTTGTCCCGGCCGCCTGAAGTAGAGCGCCCTAAGAAGAAGTGTCGGCGCTTGAACTCCATTTCCCTCTGAAATCCGCGGGAGACAGTTCCGGAATCCATTTGGGGTGCCGTCGCGGCTGTCAAAGCACTTTTATTAGAAATTCTCATGGAGTACTTAAATCAGCTCTTTCCTAAGATTCTCCGCATGCCGCGGTCGTGCTAAACCTCGATTTACGGGACCGTAATCCCCATTGATAGGCAGCTGGAACTTCAGGAAGTTACTCCTGGGAGATTTTGCCCCGGCTCAATTCACTGAGTTGGAATTGCCTCGCAACCAACTCCCTGAGGCGATTTACACACATTCTACGCGCTCAACGCCACAATCATCAAGCTGCGCGTCAAGTCAGTTCTTGTTTCCATATTTTGAGGTATTTGATAACATCCTTATTGAATAGGGGTGTAAACCAGAGGGTAAATGAACCCGCCCGGACATTTGTTTCAGCTGTAAACGTTCAACGTCATCGAGATCCTGAACCCGGCCGGCCCCGCTATTCAGACCAAATTTAAATGATAGAACAATATTCAAGTCACGCTCGAAGATTACCGCGGTTTGCGAAATATTGGCGCGGACAACCATTGCTTGGCTACATTGCTGGGCCGATGTACTCCGATTGCTAAAACAATGAGAAAACTGAAGCGGCAGCAAGAGCAGCGAACGCCCTTCCGCGCTTGCCAACAAGCGAATGCCTCCTCTTTCAAAAATCATTTGACTGCTTTTCACTGGAACAAATGGCCACCTGCTGTTCTCATACAGAACGACATCCCGCTCGGGATTAAATGTCTCTGATTGAATGAGTGAAACGGACTCCAATGCTGTTGAAGCTTTATATACCCTTGTTGGACTAAAAGTCGCAAGATTCGGGCTGACAAGCTCATAGAGTCTCACAGAACTATCTCCCTTTGTAGGTAGCTCCATCCTCAAGACAATGCGGTTGTCTTTGATATTCATATCAGTCAACACAAAACGAACGCCCAGAGCAGCGAGAATTTTAATGTCTGGCTTTGTGACAACCGCGTAGTTTCTGGACTGATAGTCCTGTGGCCGCGAAAGAAATCGAGATACAGTGATGTAAAAGAATGGAGAAAGGAGGGGGCTATATTCTTCCAGTGTAGGGATTCCAAAGCGCCATAGATCATCAAGCATGTGGGAATTTCCATATTCTTTAGAAAGCTGGTCTCTGGCAGCTGTCATAATCCATTTGTCATAAGGCACATCGTCTTGATATCCCAGGGTTTTAGCTAGCGGACCGCCGCTAACACCAAACAAACTAACCACAGAACCACGAAATGCTGAACCTGGGACAATACGAATGGCAGATACGAGTTGGTCAATGATGGGTGATTGAATCGCGTCTTCCACCAAGTCATCTGGCGGATGGTTGGCCGGGTTATACGTGCGTCGCGCACCAACAGCTGTCAGAAACAAAACCAGAATGCCTAGGGGAACAATCCCCGCAATTACGTAGGGATAGAGTCTGTGTTTTGAAACAGTCGATAATTGTTCACACAGGACTCTACAGTTTACTTTGAGGAAAGGTTGCTTGGAGTGAATTAATGCACAAATGCCATGAACGGCAGCAATTATGTAAAACGCATAGGAAGACATCTCCAGATAAACTGGGAGCGGATTGACCCAATTCACTTCCCCAAAGACGAAGACTATGCTCAATCCAAGCATAACAATCATGTGAAGACAAACTGCGACGAATAGCGGCCTGATGGTTCTCTCCGCGTAGCGGTACCCTAAAACACTCCCATATAAACAAACGACAAATATGACAAGTGTGCGAAAAGTCTGAAAAGGCAAGGAGGCATAAGCACCCGTTTGTATTTCACCGTAAATCTCGTTTGTAAAAATAGCTCTTGCAGGGTATTGAAAGCATCCCTTGAGGAATGCATATCCATCAAGGGAAAAAAACATTCCACTAGCAGTAATGGCAGCAAGACATAGCCAAATTAGCTTTGTTTTGCTGAAATCAATAGTGGCAACCGCCGGACACAAGAGCAAGAACGTTGCGGCGAGAAACGGCACGCTAAATAAAGGTTCGCAGAACAGTGCATATAGGGAGAGAAAAGAAATTGACACGACGATAAGTATGTTGCGCAAATGAGACTTAGCGCCCAAATATGCAAGTGAACCGATGATGATATTGCCTATTGCAAAAACGTGTGCCAATCCTGGGAACAAAACAAATATGCCATGCAGAGCTAACAATTTGACAAACGGCGGAAAAAGCAACATGCAAATGAGTTGACCTGAAATGATGCTCGGAATGATTGGTAATCGCAAAGCTCGGGCCAAAAACACGACGGATAGATAAAGTTCACTTAAAAAGATGCCGTACGAAAAGATCAGAATTGAGACATTACCAAAAGAGGAGTGTAAGGCAAAAACAAGGTGGCCAGGATTGAACCAGATGTTGGACGTTAAGAAGATCGTCCCAGAACCTTGATATGGATTGAACACAAATTGATCGAAATGCGACGACCAATCAGAGAGCTGTGACAAGGTGAAGGTGTAGAAAGATCCGTCTATTCCCCCATGAAGAGAATTGGGATACATCAGCCAGGAAGGAACAAATATTATCAATAGAGCCGAGAGACCGGCAAAGGTGAGGAAAGTCGTGGATAAGGAATGGAGTTTCGTCATATTATCGTTGGCGTCGTGGCTGTCGTGGGGCCGCTCGTTGTTGGATCTAGAGCCACGCGTCCGTGAGCTAGCGGAACCTCGGTCACCGAGTCACGTAGAACCGCCGGCCGCGGTTTCTCGAACACTCCAAGAATCGATGTGCCCCACGGAATGGTAACGTATCGGCTCAACCAAGCTTCAACGGAAAAGACGCCCTCCAAGAGTGCGTTGATCGGCCTTGGTGGAATTCTGTGTGTGCGGGCCAGATGATCGCGGATCTCTTGCTCGGTGGTTAACTGGGATGGTTTACCCCACTTGCGAGCAACATATAGCGCTGGACTCAGGAAGAACATGAAGTAGTCGCAGCGCTTCAGCCTCAAGTCTGCAGCCTGTGCAAGGTTCTCGAAATCACGTCGGGAATAGCGCCTTTGGTGTCGGACGAACTCATCGTTGTACGTCCAGAAGAACTGGAGAGCAGGTGTCGTTACAAACAGAAGCCCACCGGGTCGCAAGCATTGTCGCACCTGTCGAAGGACGTTCACATGCTCTGGGATGTGTTCGATCACGTCCAGTAGGAATACAACGTCCCATCGGTCTTGCCATCGGAGATCGAGTAAGTCGCTATGGTAACGCGCAGCAAAGGCGCCGACTACTGGGCCCGCAAGATCCAGTGCGCGACGCGACGAGTCGCTCAGCGCGAGCTCTTCGAATAAGTTGGGCGCTTGCATGTGGAGGTATTCCAACCATCCACCGCATCCTCCTCCCATATCGACAGCAGACAGACGTCGTCGCCGCCCCCCAGCGCTTTCGGGGCTAGCGCAAGCACTCCGGACAGCCTCGATTAGGAACTTGTGACGCCCACGATACCAAAAGTGGTCGCGCTGCATCCGGAGGAGCAACTCGAAGGTCCAGGGGTCGTACTCCTCATCCCGATGCCCAGGCGCTTCCTCCGGAATAAACACCCCACAGTCCTCTCGGAAATATTCTTCCGATCTTCGCAGCATGTCTGCGCTCCGCTATTCCCGGTCTCCGACGGTGAAAAAGTATAAGCTGATTTAAGAACTCCTTCTGTCTTTTTTGCTACGAGTTCCGGGGTACTGAAGGCAATTTAGTCTTTGCAGCGATTGTTGAATTGAACCCCCGGTGGTGATTGGGAATTCAGGAAGCGGATAGGTGATGTCAGCGCGGGTTCTTAATCCGTCTGGTCTGGAACGGAAATCCAGTACAGAGTACCAATCGGATCAGGCAGGCTTTTTCCCCCTTTACCATACCAAGCCATCAACCGCCTTTTATCGGCAGGGTATAGAGGGTGAGGGGTGCTATAAAATCTTATATTCCCGAATTGCAGCCACGACCCGCGACTGTTCCGCCTCGCTCATCTCGTTGTAAAACGGCAAGCGCAATAACCGATCGCTTACATCTTCGGTCACCGGGCAATCACCCTCCCTGGAACCGAATTTGCGTCCCATTGTCGAAAGGTGCAGGGGTACATAGTGAAACACTGACATAATGCCACGACCCTTCAAATGATTGATGAGGCCCAGGCGATTCCGCTCTGATGGCAACAATAGATAGTACATATGATAAGCAGAGTCGCAGTGTGGCGGGACGACTGGCTGGCTTACGCCCTCTGATACTGCCCAATCACGCAGCTCCCGATCGTAATATTCCCAGATCCGTTTCCGCCGCGACTGGATATTCCGCCATATCTCCAACTGACCAAATAGGAAGGCCGCCAGTACATCGCTCATAAGGTAACTTGATCCGATATCGATCCACGAGTATTTGTCGACCTGGCCGCGGAAGTAGCTTTTGCGATTTGTGCCTTTCTCTCGGATGATCTCGGCCCGTTCGATAAAGCGTTTATCATTAATGAGGAGCGCTCCACCTTCCCCGCATGTTATGTTCTTGGTTTCGTGGAAACTCTGCGCAGCCAAGTGGCCGAAAGTTCCTAGCCAGCGATTCTTGTACTTCCCAAAGAGCCCATGTGCATTATCCTCGATGACAGTAAGGCCGTGTCGTTCCGCAAAATGCAGGATCGAATCCATTTCACAACCCACGCCGGCATAATGAACAGGAACGACCGCCTTTGTTCTGGGCGATATCAGGTCCTCGAGTTTCGATTCGTCGATATTGAGAGTATCCGGACGGATATCGACAAAAACGGGACGCGCTCCACGTAAGACAAAAGCGTTTGCGGTGGAAACGAAGGTAAAGGATGGAACAATGACCTCGTCACCGGGGGCTATTCCGATCAGGAGTGCGGACATTTCAAGCGCGTGCGTGCAGGATGTCGTCAAGAGAGCCTTCTGCACACCCAGTGTTTGCTCTAGAAGCGTATGACATTTGATGGAAAATGTCTGATCGCCCGCTATCTGACCAATGATCACCGTGCGAAAAATGTACTCAAGTTCCTTGCCAAGCAGAGAGGAACGGTTAAATGGAATTTCTCGCTCAGCCATGCCTGGATTCTCCAACGACAAAGGGTGCCCAGCGGTGAAACCAGATGCCCACGGTTTTGGTCATGAAGCCGCAACGCTGGTAG
>Ga0315277_10009623_pt1 | contig 12331 bp, 8 predicted proteins | sample YL17G05_15_MG_FD_203695 | JGI IMG/M metagenome (GOLD analysis project Ga0315277, IMG submission 203695) | Sediment microbial communities from Yellowstone Lake, YNP, Wyoming, USA - YL17G05_15 | ecosystem: Environmental > Aquatic > Freshwater > Lake > Sediment | place: USA: Wyoming | collected... | reverse complement strand
CTCAAGGATCCGGTTCAGATATCCTTCGGCTAGATTCCATTCCTGTTCATCCGAGGCCGTCTTGTAAAGGTAGTAAAGCTCGGCCACCACTTTATCGTTCTGGCCGGTCTGCTGAAATACTTCCAGCAACTCCTGGTGCGCATCGGTGTTGGCGGGGTCGATCTCCAACAGGCGATTCAACAACCTTTCCGCGTCTTGTGGCCGGTCGGCATTCTGATATCGGCGGGCCAGATCGAAGTAATGGACCGCCGCCCGCTCCGGTTCGGTCTCCGCATAATGCTCGGCCAACTTCTCCGCCGCCGCCAGGTCTTCCGGTGCGTACTCGACCATCAAGGAAAGATACTGTTCGAGTTTATCGGCGTTGCCCTGCTGTTGCGCCAGATCGATGAGTTGTTCCAGAATCTCGCCGGCCTTGCGTTCGTCGCCGCCGTCGCGATAAATGCTCATCATCTTTTCCAGAATCGGCAGCGATTGCGGATTGCGCTCCAAGGAAACGGTTAGAAATTCGATGGCCTTGTCGCGCAAATTGTATTTCAAATAAATATCGATCGCCTCTTCCAGGCGCTGGGACGCTTCTTCCTCGGTCATCTGGGCCAGATCGAGCGCCTCTTCCGGTTCTGGTTCCGCGGCCGCCACCGGTTCGGCCGGGGCTTCCTCGAAGGTGAATTCATCGACCGCGACTTCCTCGACCGGTTCGACGATTTCTTCCTCGATCACCGGTTCGCCCTCGGGGAGCGCCCCTTCCTCGATGGAAATTTCTTCAATGGGAATTTCTTCGACTTCCGCCGTCGGCGGCTGGGGCGCCGCGGGTTCTTCCTCGATAATGATTTCTTCAATTTCCGGTTCGGCCGCTTCGGCCGCCCGAGCCGGAGCCTCGTCCTCTATGATGATTTCCTCGGAGACCGGTTCCGCCGCTGTTTCCGGCTCCGCCGGAAATTCCTCGATTTCCGTTATTTCTTCGATTTCGGGAATTTCTTCGACCTCAGGGATTTCTTCCATCTCGGGAAGTTCCTCGATTTCCTCAACTTCCTCCTCGATGGTCACTTCCTCTTCCATTTCCACGGGCGCCGGCATCGCCGGCGGCGCTTCCTCCGGCACCTCGGGAACCGGCGGTTGAGCCGCACCCGGAGTGACGCCCAGGATTTGCAGGTGTTCTGTGGCGAAGAGATTGACGGCGTCGATATTCAAAATCCGCTCGCAGATTTCCCGCACCTTATCTTGGCGGTTGATCTGCTCATATAAGGAGCCGGCCCGCTCCAAGGATTTGATGGCCAACAACGGCTTATTCAATTCCATCGCCAACTCGGCGGTCAGTTCCAACGTACTGACGCTGCCGGCCAGTTCGCCGGTCAGTTTGGCCAGCCGGGTCAGAGCCAGATCGGGACGGTTTTGCGAACGATAGAACTCCACCAGGCGATTGATAACCTCAAAGCTTTCCACGCCGCGGTCCAAAATGCCTTCCAGGAGTCTTTGCAGCTCGGCGAACTTGCTTTGCTGTTCGAAAATGTCGGCCGCGCGCAAGAATTCAGAGACGGCTTCCTGGGTGAAGCCTTTTTCCAGGTAGCGCTGACCTAATTTCATTCGACCCACGACGTTCGTGGGATCGAGGTCCAGCAACATGCGGCGGATATCCAGGGCTTCCCGCTCCTTGCCCTGGCGTTCGTAGATCGCGGCGGCCTTCTGATATTGCTCGACCACTTCGGGCATCAGACCCAGTTTGTGGTACAAGTTGGCCAGTTTCAGATAAACCTCGATCATATTGGGATCGATCTGCAGCGCCTGCTTATAAACGGCCACGGCCTTGGGATAAAAACCCTTCTCGGCATAAGTTTCGGCGACGGTCAGATACTGGTCCAGCGCGCGGACGCTGTCTTCGATTTTAAGATAGTAATCGGCTAATTTCAGTCGGGCCCGCATATTGGTCGGATCGGCCTGCACGCCCTCGAGCAGGGCGGTCAGTTCGGGATCCACCTTAGGTTGTTTCGCGCTCCGCAAACGGCCCAGCAACCCGTCCTTCTTCTTTTTCGTATCTTTAGCCAAAGCGTTTCTCCCACTCTCACTATTGAAAGAAGTGTGGTTATCTAAAATTAACTATCTGATTTTTTGTCCCCATGATCCCCAAAAATCGGTGATTCGGTCAGCCCGTCTTCGGAGTAAAAAATTGACCCTCCATATAAAGATTGAAGGCTACTTGATTAGGCCGCCTAAATCAAGCAACACCGCGCTTGTCGTCCGCGTTATTCAAACCGTCGAACGCCAGGTTTTAGCCATGGAGGTCAGCTTCTGCGCGCCGGTTTCGGTTACCAGCACGATGTCTTCCAGGCGCACTCCAAAACGTCCCGCCAGGTAGATGCCGGGTTCGACGGTAAAAACCATGCCCACTTCGGCCTGGGCCGTGCTGAGTTGATTGATCCGCGGCTCCTCATGGATCTCCAGACCCAGACAGTGGCCGGTGCCATGGCCGAAAGTCGCGCCATAGCCGGCGTCGTTGATGATATCGCGCGCCACCTTATCGACCAGCGATAAATTTACTCCCGGACGCACCGCCGCAATGGCCGCCGCCTGCGCCTGGCCCACGACTTTATAAACCTTTTTTGCGTCCCGATCGGCCGGTTTGCCGACACAAACCGTCAAGGTCTGATCGGAACAATATCCGTTGACAATGCATCCCCAATCCAGCACCACCAGTTCGCCGGCTTTGATTTTTTTATTCGAAGCGACTCCGTGGGGCATCGCGCCGCGCGGACCCGAACCGACGATCGTTTCGAAGGACACCCCGGACGCCCCGCGCTTCCGCATTTCCATTTCCATCTGAAACGCGATGGCGTCCTCCGCTGCTCCGGCTACAATGCGCGGCATGACCGCTTCCATGGCTTCTTCTTGCACGCGGATCGCCTCGCGAATGCTGGCCAGTTCCTGTTCGTCTTTGATGATCCGTAATTTCTCGACGGCCGAACCGGCGGGGACCAGGCGGGTTTTTCCGACCGCGCGACTCAGTTGCTGATGTTGGGCCACCGTCAAGGTTTCATCTTCAAACGCCGCTGCTTTCCAACCCAATTCCTGAACTTTGGCGCCCAAATCCTTTACTTTATCGCGGACTTGCACCACCTCGAATCCATTGGGGACCACCTGGATTTTCGCTTGTTCGATGTAACGCGAATCGGTAAGAAACAAGGCATGCCCGGCGTCGATCAGGCAAGTGCCTTCCGTGCCGGTGAACCCGGCCAGATAGCGGACATTCGCCAGTTTCCAGATTAATATTCCATCGGCGTTGAGTTGCTCCAAAAGTCCGCGAATACGATTCAATCTAGACTTCATGGCCCTTGATCCTTTCGATGGCGTACTTCATGGCCAGACGGTAGCCTTCGGGGCCCAGGCCCTCGATCCGGCCCAGCACGACCCGCGAAATGGTGCTTTGTTGGCGAAAGGGCTCGCGCGAGGACAGATTGGATAAATGGATTTCGATGGTCGGCACGGCGCAAAACGTGACTGCGTCATGGATCGCCACGCTCGTGTGGGAATACGCCGCCGGATTCAGGATCAGATAATTATAGTTCCCGCGGCAATCGGCGATTACCTTCACCAATTCCCCTTCGATATCAGACTGGAAGCAATCCACCTCCACGCCGGCCTGCCGCCCGATGGCGATCAACGAGGCGTTGATTTCTTCCAACGGTTCGGTGCCGTATAAATCGGTCTCTCGTTCGCCCAGCCGGTCCAATAACGGCCCGTGAATCACTTTTACCTTAGCCATCTACTTTTTCTCCTTCCGCTTGCCCCAACCCCCGAATAGCCGGCGCAGCCCGCGGCGCGAAAGCTCGGCTTCCGCGACTGGCGGTGGTTCCGCCGGCGCCCCCTCAACCGGCGCCGATTCGGCGGGCGGCGGCCCCTGCTTCACCGCGGTCGGTTTCAATCCGGGTTCCAACTCCTGGAATACATTTACTTCACCGATATCAACCGATTGATTCATGCCCGTGGTCGGGTCGTATTCACTGGCCGGAGCAACATTCTGATCGGGGTGGGGTGGTTCCCCCGCCGCGGCACTCTCCGCGTGCTCTGCAGTCGAATTTCCAAGCAAAGGATTAAAAAAATTATCCACCAATGCTTCAGCTTCCTGCGCCACCTGGGCGTCAAACGGCTTTTTTGCATCGGTGACTTCATGTCCGGCGAATCCTTCGTATGGCGCCTTGCGGCGTCCGCCGATATCTCGTTCGGACGCGGTGCGTTCCGGGGGAATGCCTTCCGCTTTTTCCGAAGCGGTCTCCGTGGCTAACGCCGGCGTTTTCGGTTCGACAGCGGTTTCACGCGGCGGCTCGGTCTTTACGGTCGCTTGCGGTTGGCGAGGCGCTTCCGGCGGGGTTTCTTCCAATTCGGCCAATGGTTCTTCATCCGTAATCGGCATCGGCAACAGTTGCTTGCCTTTAACCAGCAAATGCCGGGTTTCAGTATCGAAAGGATTTTTCGCCAACAGTTCCTGGCATACTGCTCTGGCGTCCTCGGAGCGGTCAGCCCCGAAAAGCGACAGGGCCAATTTGTGTTTTATCTCCTGGCTGTCGACTTGTTGCGCGGCATGTCGCAGGACGGCCACGGCTTCTACGTAACGCCCCAAGGCCAGCAGCGCCGCGCCTTTGATCTCCTCGCAGGCCAAATATTTTTTATCGTGAATAAACAAGCCTTTTTCGGCCAGATCCAAGGCCGCCCGCGGCCGGCCGTTTCGAAGCAAAGCCTCGGCGAGTCGATGATAGAGGCGCTTGAGCGGATCGCGCTCGATCTCTTTGCGCCACTCCATTATTTGTCGAAGTTCAACTTCTTCCACGGGATACCCCAATCCTGATCACCTAACCCCAAAAAAAATAAGCAGGTGTTGCTTAACAAATCATGCGCCGCGTTGATCGTCAAGTGTTCGCGGCGGAGAAATGTCGAAAAAATCCGACTATTCGACGACCTGAGCCCGGCTCAGTTCCACCATTTTTATGCCGCAGGCGGTGGCCGCCAGGAGGCGGTTCGTGGGTGCGTCGAACCACAAACCGCGAACGAGATCGCCTACGTAAATACGAAGCAGGCGCCGGCCGTCGCCGAGCCGCACGAGATCGACCGTACCATCAAAATAATTACCGATAAACAGCGTTTGGCGGCCGGAATCGAATTCCAGGTCGCGCGGGCCGTAACCGGCCTGGATGGTGCGCACGATCCGCATTTCGCTTTTTCCGGTATCGATTACCCGAACGCGCCGCGAAAACGGTTGGGCTACATACAAATAGCCATCCGGACCGAAGGCCACACCGAAGGAGGACCAACCGATCCATTTCCACCGGCTGACTTTCATCCCCGCCAGATCGACCTCCAACAAAGCCGGACTGAACCAATCGGTGATGTAAGCCTTGCCGCGGCTTCGATCGAGCGCGAAATCATAGCTGTCCATGCCCGGCAAGGTGAGTGAACGCAACGCCTGGTATGGCGGCTCGGCGGACATTTCGTGAAATGAATGGCTGACCTCGCATAAGGCATACATGCGGTCGGCGGCGAATTCCACCTCGAAAATATTTCGGCATTTAGGGACCTGCGCCAGGCCGGTGGGCCGGCCGGTTTGGGCCTCGATAAAATAAATGGGGTCCCGCGGCGGTTGATTCGTTTTGCGTGACAGTTCGCCCCAGTGTCCCCACGCCGGCGCCGCCAACATTGGCTTATCGGGCACCGGCGTAATGCGCTGGGCTCCGGTGTCGATCCGACTGCCTTTGATCAGCCTCAAGCGATCCAGATCAAATAAATAGGCATCCTTTTGCATCCCGTACGCCACGCCGATAATCCGGCTGCCGGATTCGCCCCCGAAATCATACGGATGCAGGGGTTGCGGCGCGACATTTTGCACGAAGGAGGGCAACTTCCGGCTCTCCCCGGCGCAGCGGGCTTTTTCGTCGAGAAAGTAATAATTGCGGGAAATCATCAACAACACGAACCCGACCAAGGTGTACAGGGTGACGCCGGTCAGAATCCGCCAGGTCAAGGTGCGGCGCCGAAATACAAAGACCGGAAGCAGAATCAAAATAACGGCCAGCAGCAGCGCCCAATAATGCAGGTAAACGAATCCGCCGATGCTGACCGGGAAATTATAGAGGCTGAGCGTCGCCAGGATCCAGGCGAAGACGTGTGCCGATTTTTTTCGAACTAACAGGTAGGCAAGACCGAGCGCCAAACCCAAACCCAGCGCAACATACCGCCCCCATTGGGCGAAAACATACTCGTTCTGACTGAAATAAAAAAGAAACAGTCCGATCGGAACGGCGATTATAATCCCCAAAATGGTCAACCATTTGGAGGGTTTCTTTTCATCGAAGAAGAGCATGCGACTATCATAACAGGCATGAATTCAACTTGCACCTCGCGCGGCCAGGTCCTACGATGCGCCCATGAAACGGTCATTGATCATCCTGGTCTTTACGCGCACGGGCTGGGATTTTAAAAACGTAACCGCGCTGTTGCCGCTGTCCGTGCTTTATCTGGTGCGGCCGCTGCGCCGGCTTGGTTTTGACGTGGTGTTGCTCGACCAGCGCCTCGACGAGCAATGGGAACGCAAGCTGCGCGAATTATCGCCGCGAGCCTTGTTGGTCGGCATCAGCGCCATGACGGGCGTGCAAATCGCTTGGGGCTTGAAAGCGGCGGCCCTCGTCCGGTCCGCCGCGCCTGAAACGCCGATCGTATGGGGCGGCATTCATCCCACCCTCCTGCCCCAACAAACCGCCGCGCATCCGTTGGTCGACATCGTGGTCCGCGGCGAGGGCGAAACAACCCTGCCGCGCCTGGCGCAAACCATCCGTGAAGGCGGAGACCTGCGCGAAGTCCCCGGACTGACCTTAGTGCGGAGCGGCGAAGTCCAGGCCACGCCTGCTCCACCGTTGATGACCGATATGGACGAAGCGCTGGCGCCGGACTATGAGGCCATCAACGTCGAAGACTACGTCACGACGCAGACTTTGGGATTGCGCGACCTGGCAATTACCACCAGCCGCGGCTGCCCGAACGGTTGCCGCTATTGCTACAATCTGCCGTTCAACCAGCGCCGCTGGCGCGGCCAATCGGCCGCCGCCGTTGTCGAGCACGTCAAAACGCTCGTCACCCGTTTCGGTCTGCAAGGCATTTTGATCAAGGACGATAATTTCTACGCCGATCGCCGGCGCGTGGAAGATATCGCCGAAGGCTTGCAGCGGGAAAAATTACAAGTGACCATTCGTGGGGAATGCCGCGCCGACTATATCTCGCGCCGCTGGGACGAACCGTTTTTTAAATTTTTATATGACGCCGGATTCCGTGAAATGACGGTCGGCGCGGAAAGCGGCGATGATCGGACCCTGGCTCATTTGGGGAAGGATCTGACTGTGGCGGATATCCGGGAAGCCAATCAGCGCCTGCGCCGTGCCGCGATCGCCGTCAAATTTACCTTTATGACCGGATTCCCCAGCGAAGATCTCTCCGCCATTCGCCGGACCATCGCCTTGATGTTGGAATTGCTCGAGACCAATCCGCTGGCCCGCGTCACGCCACTGCATCTTTATGCGCCCTACCCCGGAACGCCGATGTTTGAGGAAGCTGTGACCTGCGGATATCAGCCGCCGGCCGATTTATCCCAGTGGTCCGAAGTAAGCTTTCACAATCCGAATCTGCCCTGGTTGAATCAGGCTTGGAAAAAACGACTGAAGCGGGCCAGTGTCGCGACCTATCTTTTGGACGGGCGAACCGCCGCCGAATATTTCACCGGCCACCCCGCGGTTCAAACCTTAGTACGCTGGTATGGCGGAATCATCCGTTGGCGCTGCCGCCACATGTTTTTCGAACTGATGCCCGAAACGGCGATTATCGATTGGTATCGGAAGAGGAAGTAGGATGCGGAATTAAAAATACAAATCCCGTTCACCGCCCTCGATGGCCGCCAATTTTTTTAACACTTGGACCCTGATTTTATCGTCCAGGCCGTTGATTTCCCGGGCCAACAATTTTTCCCCCGCGCGGCGCGTCTTGGGCGAAGCGTAGTCAATCAGGAATTCCTTGAACGTGAGCATAGCGTTGGGGCCGCATAAATCCTTGCAATGGCCCTCCTTGGCGATCTCCATGAAGCGCTCGCCCGTCCGCCGCGAACGATAACAGGCCGTGCAAAACGACGGCAGGAAGTCGATTTTCACCAGATCGTGCACCACTTCATCCAGCGAACGCGTGTCGTGCAGAAAAAACTGCTGGCGTTCCGGGATGCGTTTCTGCTCGCTCTGTCGATAGCCGCCGACGCCGATGCGGGAGCCGCCGTCGATTTGCGAGATCCCGAGATTCATCAATTCCCGCCGCAATTTCGGTTTTTCGCGGCAGGTCAGGATCATGCCGGTGTACGGGACCATCAGGCGGATGACGGCGACCGCCTTTTTGAAATCCTCATCCGCCACGCGATACGGCGACTTGGAAGCGAAAGGCGTATTCAGCGCCGGCTCCAAGCGCGGAAAAGAAATGGTGTGCGGTCCGACATTAAAATGCTTTTCCAGGTCCAGCGCATGGAAGAGCAAGCCCATGACTTCGAACCGCCAATCATGGAGCCCGAACAGCGCCCCGATAGCGATATCATCTAGACCCGCTTCCTGGCCGCGATGCAGGGCATATAAGCGCCAGGCATAATCGCTCTTGCGGGTCTGCGCCGGATGCAGTTTGGCGTATTGACCGGGATGATAGGTCTCCTGAAACACCTGGTACGTGCCGATGCCGACCTCTTTCAGCACCCGGTACTGCTCGACCGTCATCGGCGCGGCGTTGACGTTGATGCGGCGGATCTCGCCCCGGCCGTCGGGTGTCTTAACCGCATAGGCGGCCTCGATAGTGCGGGCCAGATAATCGAGGCCGTAATCGGCGTGCTCGCCGTAAACCATCAGCAGCCGCTTATGGCCAGCCTGCTCCAAAGCCAGCACTTCATCGGATAGCTCCTCCGGCGTCAGCGCCCGGCGTTCGATTTGATCGTTGCTGACGCGAAACCCGCAGTACAGACAATCGTTATCGCAGTAATTGGCAACGTACACCGGCGCGAAAAGGACGATGCGACGCCCGTAGATTTCCAGCTTGATTTCCCGCGCGAGTTTGAATACTTCCTGCCATAGATCCCCATCCTCCAGACCGAGCAACGTCGCCGCCGCTTCCGGATTTAACCCTTTCATCTCGCGGGCCTGGGCCAGGACTTCTTCCACTCGTTTTCGATCCGGATTGCGCCCGCCCACCAGCAGGCCTTCGATTTGCTCGGGATTGATGAATGTCTCGGCCATTTCTTTTCCTTCAGACGCCGTGCAGCATCAGCTTGAATTCGCGATCAATCGCCCAGCCGTCGCAAGCGGGCTGGAGCCAGCACTTCTTCGATCAGAGCGGCGTCAACTCCTTCTTTTATCAAGGATTCCCGCAGCGGGATGTTTTCCGTTTTAGCGCGTTGCACCGCGCGTTGAACTTTCTCGTAACCGATATGCGGCACCAGCGCGGCGGCCATCGACAGCGATTGCGCCAGGTGCGCCTGGCAGTGTTCATCCTGAATCGTGATTTCACGGATACAATTGGCGGCCAGTGTCTGAACTGCGTTTTGCAGCAGAATCAAATGATCGAGCAGATGCCAGGCGGCCAGCGGCAGAAATTGCGATAACTGCCAGTTGCCGGCGGCAATGGCCGCAGTCAAAGCCTGATGGCCCGCCATTACCTCCATGGCCAGTTGCGCGGCGTATTCCGGAATCACCGGATTAACCTTGCCGGGCATGATCGTCGATCCGGCCTGTCGCGGCGGCAGCGCCAGTTCATCGACCGGCGAAGCCGAAAAAAGCCGCAAATCATTGGACAGCTTGAACAGATTTGACGCCAGCGCGGTTAAAATGCCGTCGGTCTCGACCAGCGCATCCTGGTTAGCCGTGGCCTCGACCGGATTTTCCGCGCGGGTCAGCGGGAGGTCGGTCAGTTCGCGCAAGACCTCGATCACGCGGAAGATATAACGCCGTGGGGCGCCGATACCGGTGCCGATTGCCGTCCCGCCCAGATTAACGACTTTGATGCGCTCGAGGCCTTTGAAAATCCGCCAGCGGTCGCGGGCGACGGCCTCGGCCCAGGTACTGAACAGTTGGCCGACGGTCATCGGCACGGCATCTTGCAATTGTGTGCGGCCGACCATTACTCGATCGGCGAATTCCCGCTCCTTGGTTTGCAAAGCGTTCTGCAACTCGATCAAGCGCCGTTCCAATTCCCGCAATTCCCACATGGCCGCAATGCGCAGCGCCGTCGGGTAGCTATCATTGGTGGATTGATGCAGGTTGACCGTATCCAGCGGGTGAACCGGTCGATAAGCGCCGCGCGTTACGCCGATCGATTCATTGGCCCGATTGGCCAGCACTTCATTGATATTCATATTGAACGAGGTGCCCGCTCCGCCCGCCAGCGGATCGACGACAATCTGGCCGTCGAGGCCGCCGCTGAAAAGCTCGTCGCATGCCGCAATCAGCGGTTCGGCCGTCGATTGATCGATGGATTCCAATTCACGATTGGTTATCGCGGCGGCCTTCTTTACCAGGGCGAAGGCTTTGATGAACGAAGCGGGGGTTTTGCGGTTGGTGAGCGGGAAATTTTGCCGCGCGCGTTCGGTATGCGCGCCCCACAACGCCTCCGAAGGTACGGCGATTTCGCCCAGCAAATCGTGCTCGATGCGTGTCATCAAAACCTTTCCGCGCGCCTTCCGGCATTTGCACCAGGGCGCATTTTATGCCAAACCTTCGATTCCGCCGAACGGTTCGAGGACCCGATTTAATACGCCGTGCACAAAGGCGATGGCCACGCCGTAATTAGTGATCGGCACCTGAACCGCCAGGGACTCCGCCATGCGCACGCCCATGACCCGCGGTGTGACCATGCACCCGCCGCAATGCACCACCAACCGGTAACCGGCCAGATTTTCCGGGTAATGCCGACCCTGGACGTTATCGAAGGTAATCTCGCGGCCGGTGTATTGGCGGATCCATCGCGGAATTTTAACCCGGCCGATGTCATCCCCGATCGGGTGATGCGAACAGGTTTCCGCGATGAGCACCCGGTCGCCGTCCTGTAAATTGTCGATGGCTTGTACCCCGCGCACAAAGGTCGCCAGATCGCCCTTTTGGCGCGCCTGCAAAATGGAAAACGTGGTCATCCGGATGTCCGCTGGAACATCGCCGGCGACTTTAAGCACCACCTGGCTGTCGCAAATAACCAGCTTCGGCTGGCGACCCAGACTTTGGAGAGTTGAAAAAAGTTCGCGCTCCTTCACCACCAACACCGCGCCGTCGTGATCGAGAATATCGCGGATAGTCATCACCTGCGGCAGAATCAGACGGCCGGCCGGCGCTTCCAAATCGATAGGCACCACCAGCACCACCAAGTCGCCGCCGTTGATCAAGTCTCCGACGACGGTCGATTTCGGCCGCACGGCCTGTTGCAGGCGATCCGACAAGGCAATTTTGAATTGATGAACTCCCTCCCCCGTTTGAGCGCTGACATAGTCGGCCTCAACCGGCGCGCGCCACGTGGGTTGGAGATCGATTTTGTTGACCACGACTCGATGGCTGATCTCCCGCCGCGTCAATTCCGCGGCCAGATCGTCCTCGCGGTCGCTCCAGGAGCCGGCCTCCGCCACCAGCAAAACAAAATCCGCGGTGGTCATTTCCTGCCGGGCGCGCTGGACGCGCAATGCCCCCAATTCACCGAGGTCGTCGAGGCCCCCGGTATCGATGAAGACGACCGGGCCGAAGGGCAGCAGTTCAAAGGCTTTGTGGACGGGATCGGTCGTGGTGCCGGGAATTTGGGAGACTAAGGCCAGCGGTTGGTTGGTCAAGGCATTGATCAATGAGGATTTGCCTACGTTCCGCCGTCCGACAATTACGATGTGCGGTCGCAGGCCGCTGGGTTGCTGTTGCATGTCGTTATTCCACGGTCTTTTTCCCCTCCGCCACACACCGGCCTTTTTTCTGAGCCGATCTTGGGTTGACCCGGCCGATTAGTCAAGGCGGCTCGGAATGACCGGTATTGATTTCGACTGGAAAGTCTCTTTATAATTTGCCTTGTCAGATGATTCCACCGTGATGGAAGGCCATCGGGCCTGGCAGCAGGCAGCGGGAAAAGCGAACCGCGGGACTTGGCGTCCCGCGGTTTTTTTTAATAAGGAATTCTTTTTGAGTTTCAAATTCGGCAAAGTCGGCGCGGCCTGGTTGTCGGTGTTCTCCAACACGACGTTGGTCACCGCCAAACTGATCATCGGATTGTTAATCGGGTCGGTATCCGTAATCGCGGAAGCCATTCACTCCGGCGT
>Ga0315277_10009622_pt1 | contig 12331 bp, 8 predicted proteins | sample YL17G05_15_MG_FD_203695 | JGI IMG/M metagenome (GOLD analysis project Ga0315277, IMG submission 203695) | Sediment microbial communities from Yellowstone Lake, YNP, Wyoming, USA - YL17G05_15 | ecosystem: Environmental > Aquatic > Freshwater > Lake > Sediment | place: USA: Wyoming | collected... | reverse complement strand
CTTGGGCTGGTTTCGGCGGCGCCGGATGAGAATCCGGCCCTGGCGGCGTGACCCCGTTTCCCCAGAGACGATCCTGGCCGGGGATAGGGGCGTTTTTCAGCATCGACTAGAGAATCTATAGTCCCCAGCCTCCAGTCGCCAGCCTCCAGCCTGCAACCTACACCCTCCAGTCCCCAGTCCCCAGTCCCCGGTCCCCAGCCTCCAGCCTACAGCCTCCAGCCTACAACCTCCGGCCTTCCCTGCTGTTTCCCGGCCCATAACACCGCCCCTGGATTTTCTGGGGGCCGGGTGTGAATAAACACTGGCGAAAGCGACGGCAAGAGTGCTATGCTCGCCGTTGGGTTTAGTGTGGCTTTGTGGCGCTCTGCGAGGAACAGACAGCGAGGTGAAGACTATGCCAGAGATCGTTGTGACGCTTGGCGGCAATGAAGTCGCGCGGTACACCTTGGACAAGGATGAGATTTCCATCGGCCGCGCGGAACTGAACGACGTCCGGGTCAACAACCTGAGCGTCTCGCGCAAACACGCCCTGATCCGCCGGGAAAAAGACCGCTACTATCTGGTTGATCTCGAAAGCGCCAACGGGTCCTTTGTCAACGGAACCCGCGTGGCGCGCTCGGAAATCTTCAACAACGATCAGATCGGCATCGGCAAGCATATCCTCCATTTCCTCGTGTCGGAACTCGTGAAAACCGCGGACTATTCCAGCATCGAACGAACCATCGTCCTGGACAAAGCCGCCCTGGGCCCCGTCCTCAGGGTGCATTCCACCAACCACCGGGACACGCGCCTGCCGCTGTCCGCAAAGGTCACACGGATCGGCCGCGCCAAGGACAATGATCTGCGGCTCGTGGACTGGTTCGTGGACATGCACCAGGCCGTGATCGAGAAAGAGGGTGTTCTCTACCGGCTCCGCGACGTCTCCCCGCACCGCAGCACCATGCTCAATGATCAACCCGTCCAGGAGTCCTACCTCAACGAAGGCGACATTATCCAGGCCGGCATCAGCCGCATGGTTTTCTCTATTCAGGCCGCCGGAGCGGCTGTTTCCCCGACGCCGGAGGCCGCGGCTCCGCCCCTGCAGCCCGCGGTTCCGCCCCTGCAGCCCGCGGCTCCGCCACAGCCTATCCGGGTGTCCATGGAGCCGCCCGAGGAGGAACTGCAGGTTTTTACAGGCTGGGGAGAAGCGCCGCCGGAAGAGGTCAAGGCCCCCGAGCCTCCGTTTGAATACGAAACCGCGGAAGCGCCGCCGGAAGAGGTCAAGGTCCCCGAGCCTCCGTTTGAATACGAAACCGCGGAAGCGCCACCGGAACCCGCGGCCTCGCAAGCGCCGCCGGAGCTGGAGGGCATGCAGGAGCTACTGCTGCCCGAGGATCTCGCGGCGGCTGCCCAACCCGAGCTGGAGCCGTTGGAAGCGGACCTTCTGGAGGAGCCCGTTTTCCAGGCGGCTGAAGCGATCGAACCTGGAGCCGGCGTCGGGGGATTCACCGGCGAACTCGAGGAGGATCTCCTCGACGTGGAGGAGTTCAAGACGGAAGAAGAGCCCCTTGCGCCGAAACAGACGGCTCATGCCCGGGTTAGCGGGATGGCGAACCTGGGGGACATGGCGGCGAGGGTACCGAAGGAGGACCTGAAACCCGCCGAGCCGGAGGAGGCCGCTGAGCCCGAGGAACCCGAAGAACCCGAGGAACCCGAAGAACCCGAAGAACCCGAAGAAGCCGAAGAACCCGAGGAAGCCGCCGCGCCCGCGGAACCCGGGCTTTCCGAGGCTGACAGGAAAGCGGTGGCCATGTGGGAAAAAGCCCTGCGGAATAAGAGCATGTTCGTCCGGAAGCAGGCCGCGGCGCAGCTGAAAAAACTGACGGGGCGCGACTATGCCATCTAGTTCCCCTTCGCGATTTGCCGTTTTCTCGGACGTTCACGGCAACCTTCCCGCGCTGCACACTTTCTTTGAAGACGTGGAATCCCGCGGATTCGACCGCCTCTATTGCTGCGGAGACCTGGTGGGTTACGGCGCGCACCCCGGCGAGTGCTGCGACCTTGTCCAGATGTGCAATATCCCGGTCGTGCTGGGGAACCATGACCAGGTCTCGGCGGGAGACGGCAGCCTGGAGCACTTCAACGAGGTGGCCGGCGACGCCATTCTCTGGACGCGCCGCGTGCTTACTCCCTCCCACCTCTCCTATCTACAGAGTCTTCCTTACACCCTGGTCGAGGGCGATCTCACCTTCGTGCACGCCTCGCCCCGCGAGCCCGAGAAGTGGAACTACGTCCTGACGCGGGGCGAAGCCGTGGAGAACTTCGCCTGTTTTGACACCTGGATCTGCTTCATCGGCCATTCCCACCAGCCCTTCGTGGTCGAGCAACGCCAGGACGACATCACCTGCCCCGAACCCGGCGTGATCGAGCTGCGCCGCGACCGCCGCTACCTGGTCAACGTCGGCAGCGTCGGCCAGCCCCGCGACCGCAACCCCCAACTCTGCTACGTGACGGTGGACCTGGGCGGGAACCGGCCCGGACGGCGCGAGGAATCCGTTCGCCGCGACGAACAGCCTTGCGGCGAACTGCGTTTTCACCGCGTGCCTTACCCCGTTTTCGAGGCCCAGCGCGCCATCCTGGACGCCGGCCTCCCCGTCGAACTCGCCGACCGGCTCAGCTTGGGGTGGTGAATGTTTATCACCCTCACCCTGAATCCGTGCATAGACCTGAACCTGGAAGTGGAGGACTTCCGCTTCGATGAGCCGTTGCGCGCGCTCCGCGAAAGAAGACGGCCCGGCGGAAAGGGCATCAATGTGTCTGTGGCACTGGGGATCCTGGGCATGGACTCGGTGGCGGTGGCGCCGCTGGGCGGTGCGGCGGGAGAGGAGTTTCTTCAACTGGCCGGGAAGAATCCAACGGGGACCGAACCGGCGGCCAGGCGGGCGGAAAGTAAAGGCTTGGGGCGCCTCGCCGAGAGGTCGTGCGCCATGACTGGACGAAACCGCCTTGCCGCTGGATCGCGCGCTAAGACGGGAAAAACGCGCCTCGCCGCCGAATCGCTCGCCAAGACGGGAAAAACGCGCCTCGTGTCCGTATCCGCCGCGGCATCCACCCGCACCAATATCGTGATTACCTCTCAGCGAGACGGTCGCCACCTCAAGGTGAACCAGCGCGGCGGGCCTCTTTCTCCCGCCGAGCTCGAGGCGGTGTTCGGCCAGCTGCGCGCGCTGATGCGGCCGGGCGACTGGCTGGTTTTGGCGGGGAGCTTGCCGCCGGGCGTTCCCGACGGAACCTACGCGAAAGTGATTCGCGAATCCCAGGCAAAGGGTTGCTTCACCGTGCTGGACGCGGACGGCGAGGCTTTCCGCCTTGGGGTTCAGGCCGGGCCGGACGTTGTGAAACCCAACCGGCAGGAGCTGGAGCGTTTCGTGGGGAGGCCGCTCCGCACCAAAGTTGCGTTGCTCGGAGCCGTCGGCGAAATCCTGGGAATGGGAACGCGCCTGTGCCTGGTGACGGATGGGGCGCGCCCGGCTTGGCTGGTTGCGCGGGGCGGCGCGGGGCTGTCCGCCACAGGACCGCCCTCCGCAAGGCTGTCCTCCGCCGGGCTGTTCGCCGCGTGGAAAGGAATTCCCCCTCGCGCGCAGGGCTCTCCCACCGGGGCGGGAGACGCCGCGCTAGCCGGCCTTCTCGCGGGGCTGACGGGACGCAGGTCCACTGCGTCCACTCTGTCCACCCCGTCCACAGTGCCAACCAGCCCCCGGGCGGCGTGCGAAACCTGGAATACCCGCGCGCTCGAAAAAGCCTTCCGCCTGGCGCTCGCGTGCGGCGCGGCCTCCGCCTCCACTCCCGACACGGAGTACTTCGACGCCGCCCTTCTCAAAGATATGCTCAAACGCGCAGAGATCAAGCGCATTGTTTGACTTTACACTACTATCGTCCGTGGATTACCGCGGACGAATGCAGATCATCTCTCTCCGTCTGCGAAATCCGCAATAATCTACGAACAGACTTGAGAAACAGGAATGGCTCCCGCTACTTGTAAAGAGGCCATCCCTTTCCCACTCGGGTGGGTTTCTTTCCCGGCCCGGTGACTTTCCAGAGTTCGCGGCCCCAAATACCGTCATCAGCCGTGAAAAGCAGCGTCGAGCCGCATACTATCAGGTTCTCGGGATTAGAGGATCGCGACCCGACATAGATGTCCTCGACCAGATATGTTCCCGCTTCCGTGCCGTCCGTTCGCCAGAGTTCGGTGCCGCGCAGGGAATCCGAGGCTATGAAGTAAAGGACATTGTTCACCGTGGCCCACCATTTTTCGTAGAACGACGTCATTGGGCGCAGTTCTACTTCCTTCACCTTTCTGGTGCCCGCTGCGGTTCCATCGCTCACCCAAAGTCCACGTCCCTGATCCGAGCTCTCCATCGCGAAATAGACGCAGGAACCCAGAGGCATGAGAGGCGTGCCGCTCTCGACTCCTAGAACATCCCCAGACAAAGTCTTGACCGGCACCGTTCCTTCGCTTGTGCCATCGCTCTTCCACAACTCATAAGTACCCCGCCCCACAAGGAAGAAAAGATTGGTCCCCGCGACCACCGATTCGGACATGCTGTCGGAGCCGGGAAAATCCTTGATCACGGATGTGCCTTTCTTGGTTCCATCCGTCCTCCACAATGCAGCCTCTGCGTTGAAAAAGAGATTCGACCCGAGAACCTGGAAATTCCCGGAGTAGTGGAAACCATTAGGAAATACCTTGATTGGCTCGGTTCCTTCTTTTGTTCCGTCGCTTTTCCAAATCGTCTGGCCATTTTCGCCATCATTTGCTAAAAAAAACAGGTTCGATCCGGCTACTGTGAATTCACTGAAGGAGATTGAGGCGGCGTTGGGGTTAATGTCCAAGAGTACGGTTCCCGTTTCTGTTCCGTCCGTGCTCCAGAGTTTCTGACCATTCACACCGTCATTGGCCAGGAAAAACAGGTTGGATCCGGCGGAAATCATGTTCCTAGGATAGCTTGAAGCTATTCCAGGAAGAATGTCCTTCACCAACACGGTTCCTGCCGATGTGCCGTCGGTCTTACACAGCTCATAGCCATGATTGTTGTCGCCCGCCTGGAAATACAGTGTTGACCCGAGTGCTGTTGCCAGATGGGGGCCATTGCCCACAAGATAATTGAGGTTGCTTTTCACCAACTGGGTTCCGCTAACCGTGCCATCGCTTTTCCATATTCCCTCGCCCTGCTCACGAGAGACTGCTCGGAAAAAGTATGTCGAACCCATGCAACCCAGAATCGAAGTATCGCCGTACACATTCACACCCGGCAGGAGTTCGTACTGGTGAACTGTTCCAGTTGCTGTTCCATCGGTTGCAAAATACCCGACTCCAGACATCTCAATTTCAGAGAAAGCTGCTTGGAAAACAACTTTCGAGCCCACGACGCCAAAGCTGAAGAAAACAAGCGGCGAATGTGAGCCGGAGAGAAAGTCCCCAACCATGACTGTCCCGGCCGTTGTTCCATCGCTTTTCCACAAAGCGCCTCCATGGACGTCATCGCTGGCTCTGAAAAGGACGTCCGAACCCAACGTTGGCATGCGCGGCGTCCAATCCCAGCAAGAAGACCTATCACCCGGCCAGATATCTTTGACTCTGCGCGTTCCGCCGGCTGTGCCGTCGCTCTTCCACAATTCGAAACCGGTATTCACCTCGAAATCAAGAAAACACAACACGGAATCCGTGGGTGTCAGGCGCCGCAGCTCAGCACCGCCGGACTTGCTTGTTACCATCAAGGTCCCGGTTGCCGTTCCGTCACTTACCCAGAGTTGTCTGCCATGAGTTCCGTCGTCTGCCGCAAACCAGAGTTTGGATTTCCATGGGACTTTCTGGGGTTCCCAATAGTTAAGTCCTGAGTCAGGACCTGGCCTGATGTCTTTCACAAGAACTGTCCCGCTAGTGGTTCCGTCACTTCTCCACAACTCGCAACCGTGCGCCGGGTCCGACAGACTGAAGAAGTAGAGCGGCCCAGCCGCCACCGCGGACGCAGGAAAAGACCAACCCCAACCAGATGGGAAGTCTGTTATCATACTGGTTCCCGTTGTGGTCCCATCGCTGCTCCACAATTCCGCGCCAGCCCAGAAAAAAAGCCGGGCGCCCACTACTGCAGCGCCTTCGGACCCGGCATGGAGGTCGCTTTTAACCATCGCCGTGCCGGTTGCCGCGCCGTCCGTTTTCCACAGCGCGTACCTATGCGTGGAGTCGTAAGCGCTAAAGAAAAGTGTTGAACCCACTGCCGCCAAGAGCGAGAGGGAGTTAACATTCCAACTTCCTGATACGATGTCCTTTAGCGGAAGCGTTCCCGATGATGTTCCGTCCGTTTCCCACAGTTGGCGAATGCTCGTGTTATCTGGTGCAAGAAAGTACAGGAGCGATCCGGCGGCCATGAATCCTCCGAAAGGCGTGCCTTTGTCCCCAGGTGTGATGTCCCGCACCAGGAAAGTGCCCGTTTCCGTACCATCCGTTCTCCACAGTTCCCGGCCATGCACCCCGTCTTCGGCGGTGAAGTACAGAAGGGAGCCGGCCGCTGTGAGATTATCCGGGAAAGAAGAGCCGGAACCAGGGCGAATGTCTTTGACCACTCCGGAGTTTTCCAGCGTCCCATCGCTTTTCCAGAGTTCCACGCCATGACTCGGGTCGTAGTTCTGGAAATAGACGAAGTTCCCGGTGGACGCAAACGTGAGATAGTCCAGGCCTTTTGCCGTATTCAAGTCTTTGACAAGGCTGGCTTGGTCCGCCGGCCATGCGGCGGGAACGTCGAACAAAAACGCGAGCAATCCCATGACAAAAAGCGTTTTGCTGAAGGAACTTGTGAGAAGCATCGCACTCTCTCCTTTCCTATGGACTGCCGAGCGTCCTGCGAACGGGTTGTATCTGGCGAAGAACGTGACCTCGCTTTATGCGGGATTTGTCACCTACGAACGTAATCTTAGCATACTGATGTGCAAGACGCCAGAGAAAAGTCTCATCCGAAAACCGAAAAATCGCCGTTTTGTTTTTCATTTCCTTCCCGCCGCTTTCCCGGTATCCTCATGGTTCGCCCTGGAGCAACCGGGCGGAGAAGGAGAATCAAGAAGGATATGGATAGCGTTCGCAGCGCCCAACCCGCGCCGGTTCCCCCTCGGATTTCCGCGGATGCCGCCACGCACACCCCCACGCCGGCCACGTTTCAGGTCCCGCAGGACCTGCACATCCACACGGTGTTCTCCCACCTCGACTCGGCGGTGGTGGAGGCGCAGACCCTCGATCTGATCGCGGCCATGCGCCACGCCCGCGTGATCGGCATCAGCGATCACCTGGACAACCTGGTGGAGAGAAGCGTGGAGGAATACATCCAGGCGGTGCGCGCCCACGGATTCCGCGTCGGAATCGAGGCCTGCGCCCCGGAGTGGGTGGAGATGGCCGCCGGATTACCTGTGGAATACTACGTTTACCATTGCCTCGACAAGGACGCGGGGTACGCGGGGGCGGGGCGTCTGCTCGAAACGGGCCGCCCCGTCATCATCGCCCATCCCATGGTCATCGGGACGAACCTCGACCGCGTGCCGCCGGATTGCCTCATCGAGATCAACAACCGCTACGTGTGGCAGAACGATTGGCGCGCGAGGCTCGGCCCTTACGTTCGCCGCTTCCGCTTCGTGATTGACTCCGACGCGCACCAGCCGCACTGGCTTAACCAGAGCGCGGCGCGATACGTTGCCCGCGAACTCGGCATTCAGGAAACCCTCCTCTTCCCTGAGAGATGACGCGAGTCCCATGAAACCGCCCCAGTCCACAGACTCCTCCTTTGCGCATGATGCGGCGCGCCGCGGAAACGGCCCGGAAACGCCTCTGCCGAGCCTATGGTCCCGCCCCGCGGGATACGGGGACGTGATGACAATCGCGTTTCCCCTCATCCTGAGCACCGGATCCTGGAGCGTCCAGCATTTCATAGACCGGATGTTTCTGTGCTGGTATGCGCCGGAGGCGATGGCGGCGGCTTCGATGGGGGGCTCGGCTGCGTATACCATTCTTTGTTTCTTCTCCGGGACCATCTCCTATGTGAACACCTTTGTTGCTCAGTACCACGGAGCCGGCCAGCGCCACCGGATCGGTCCCGTGGTTTGGCAGGGGATCTACCTGTCCGCGGCGGTGGGTTTGGTGCTTCCCGCGTTCATTCTGTTCTCAGGGCCGATGTTCCGCCTGCTGGGTCATTCTCCCGAATTGCAGCCCCTGGAAAAGACCTTTTTCAATATCACGATGGCCGGCGTTTTCTTCAACCTTTACAATGGCGCCCTCTCCAGTTTCTTCACCGGGCGCGGCCGCATCTGGCCCACTACGTGGGTCACGGTGGGCATCGTGGTCGTGAACCTGGTCCTGGACTACGCATTGATTTTCGGAAACTGGGGCATGCCGGAGATGGGCATAGCCGGGGCGGCCTGGGCCACGGTCACAGCGAACGCCGCCGGCTCCATCGCTTACACGATTCTCGTTTTCCAGCCGGCCAACCGCGCGAGGTTTGCGTTGGACTCGGGTTGGCGGTTTGACCCCGGGCTGATGATCCGCTTGTTTCGTTTCGGAGCGCCGAACGGCGCTCAGTTCTTCATGGATATGTTATCGTTCACCTTCTTTCTGCTCTTTGTCGGGGGAATCGGCGAAACCGAGGGAGAGGCCACTGTTCTGGCGTTTCAGGTCAACACCGTCGCTTTCATGCCCATGATTGGTTTCGGGATCGCCGCCTCCACGCTGGTCGGCCAGTCCCTGGGCCGGAACCAACCTGACCTGGCTGCCCGCGCCACCTGGTCCGCGTTCCACCTTACCTTCGTTTACATGACCACGGTCGCGGTCCTTTACGTTGTGGCGCCGTCGTGGTTCATCTACCCCTTTGCCGTAAAGGCCGATCCGGAGAAAATGAAAGCCATTTATCCCATCGCGGTCAACGTGCTCTACTTCATTGCAGTCTACAGCGTGTTCGACACGATGAACCTAGTGTTTGCGGGCGCGCTCAAGGGCGCGGGAGACACGCTGTTCGTGATGTTGATGTCCTGGGGACTGACCGTGATGACCGTCATCGTTCCCATTCTGGTCACCTGCGTGTATTTCCACGGCGGGCTCTACACGGCTTGGACCTTCTTCAGCCTTTATGTGATCCTGCTGGGATTCGGGTTCCTGTTTCGCTTCCTGCAGGGCAAGTGGCGGACCATGCGCGTGATTGAAGCTCCCCCGCCGGCGCTGCCCCCTCTCCTGCCCGAGGCCCCGACGGGGGATTGAAAAGGGGGAATGGCGAATGATGAATGGAGAATGATGAATGATGAAGAATGAATGAAGAAAGAAGAAAGAAGAAGGATACATCCGTACGGACGTGTTCTTCAGCCATTATTCATCATTCGCCGTTCGCCATTCCCTATTCGTCATTCTTCATTCGTCGTTCATCATTCATCATTCTCCATTCATCATTCGTCATTCATCATTTGTCGTGCCTCATGAGCATTTTGAGCGTCTCTCCGACAGTCTTGAAGAGTTCGAGTTTGCTCGCGCCTCTTTTGCGGTCGTAGCGCAGGACAAAGGGCACTTCCTGGATGCGAGGACGCGGCTCCAGATAGGCCAGGTTCACCAGAATTTCGTCCGTGCAGGCAAACCCCGCCCGCGTGATCAACCTGTCCCCGTGCTTGGCGAAGGCCCGCCGGATCGTGCCCACACGATAGGCCCTAAAGCCGCACGTGTAGTCGCGCACGCCAGGCAGACGCAGCTTCCAGGTGAACAGCCACCGCGCGCCCCAACTCAGAAGCCTGCGCTTGAAGGGCACGCCCACCTGCCGCGAGCCCTTTCGGTAGCGCGACGCGATCACGACGTCCGCCCCGCCATCCAGCGCCTCGATCATGGCGAGAATGGTGTGGGGCGGATGGGTGTTGTCGGCGTCCATGCTCACAATGACATCATCGTCGGAGCGGCTTCGCTCGATGGCCGCGCGCAGCGAAGTCAGAATCGCCGGTCCCAGGCCCTTGTTCTTCTCGTGTTGCACCACTTCCACCGGAAAGGGCGCGCGGAAGGCGCGGACGATCCCGGCGGTGCCGTCGGCGGACCCATCATCCACGACCACTATCCGCCCCTCATGGTGGTTGAGAGAAGCAAGAACATCCCGGGCGGCATCCAGCAAGCCGCCGATGGCGCCGGCTTCGTTGTAGGCGGGAAGGGCCAGAATGACCTGGTTTCGGATCTCCGGCTGCGCGTGTGAGGATCGGGTCTCGATTTGCCGTGTTCCCGCCCCAATCAGCCCGGGGCTTGTCTCGAACATGAGGGCGAAAGACCGCACCGGAGGCATGATACCGGCCTCTCTCCCTTCGGGTCAATGACGGACTCGGGAAAAAAGGCTGGAAAAAAGGCCGGAACGGGTCAGCCCTGGCAGCCAAAGATTGCGGAGTCCGGCATCTTCAGCGCGGCTTGGACGGCACGGGCTTTTCATAGAGGGCGCACCAGGCGTTGTGGCGGCGGTAGCGCTTGACGAACCGGAGCGACATCTCCTTGCACATCGCCTCCATGTCATAGTTGGCGGAGCTCTGGGATGTGAACAAGCATAAGGATGCTCGATTGTCGTTGAAAGCCTGGCGGAACTGATCGGGGGTCCATGCGGCATGGATGAGACGAGGCTGGGACACATATCCCGTGTAGGGATACATAAGTTCCGCGCTCTCGGGGTACACCGCCAGGATCACGCGGTCGTTTAGGTACTGTCTCTCGATGCGTTGGATCATCCGCTTGGTGACATAGACATAGTCCACCCATTCGAACGTCTCCTCGCCGTTTCTTCCGCTGGCCAGCACCCACTGGTTCTGAAGAAGAGGCCGGAACGCCCGCAAGAAGGGGCGGTTGCCGTGCTTGGGATGCCAGTGAAAGAGCAGGACGGTGCACAAGAACAACAAGAGGAGCGCCCCGGCCGGTTTCCACGTCCGCCAGAACCGGAGAACAGCCCAGGCAATGCCCAGGTGTAGAAAGAACAGATAGGAGAGAAAGTAACGCGGGAGCGGCGTGCAGGTGGTCCTGAGGATATTGGGGATGGCGTAAAGGACAAAAACCAGGAGGGCCAGGAAGGAGAAATGCCGCCAGGAAATGCGTGGAGGACATAGACACGGGGCGGGTGTTGTGTCCGCAGACGGCTTGGGAATAGCGGGACGTCCGGGCCGCCAGAAGAGCAGCAGGGCGAGGGCGAGAAAAGGGAGAAGGAGGTAAGCCTCGTTGAAGAAGGTGAAGGCATAGGCGAAATGGGGGATCTTCCCGAGGAAGGACTCCAACTCAAAGGACATCCCGACTTGATTTGTCTGGGTCTTGGCAAAGACAGTCCCGGTGCACAACCGCCTGAGGATGAGAAAAAGGGCCAGCGCGGCGAGAGGAGGGACATAGGGCGCCTGGCTTCGCAGGTGCGCTTTCCAGCCGGCGAGGCCATTCCGGGATGCCGAGATCATCAATGCGAATGCCATCAAGGGGATCAGGAGCAAGACTCCCGCCAATTTGCACAGAACCATCGCGGCGCCGAAAAAAGCCAGCCGCCCCGGACGGTTACCCTTGAGTTGGTAGTAGGCAGACGCCGCAAACAGGGCGGTCAATGGAATATCCAGTTGAAACTGCGCGGTTTGAGAAGCCACAAGCGGGGTAAGACTCAGAGTAAGCGGGGCTACCAGGGCTGCCGCCGCGCGCAGACCCAGCCGGCGCCCTGTCTTGTAGGTGTAGAGGAGCAGTGTCGCTCCAAACCCAAACATCAGGAGCCGCGGCGCCCACAGGTTCACGCCAAAGACGCGCCACAGAAGGGCGGCCAGCCAGAAGACAAGGGTGGGGTGCCCCGTGTCGAAATCGCCCGTCACAAAAGGCAGAAGAGGATGCTTGTAGATCTCGTAGGTGTGATGGGAGACGTAGCCGACCGCATCCCAATGAAAGGGCATGTTGATATAGGGGTGAAGCCAGGCCAGGATCCAGCCGAAGAAAACGCCGAACATGACGGTGTCGCTGCGGCCGGCCCGGGCCGACACTCCCAGAAACCGGTGGAATAAGACAGCCCGTTTCCCCATCGCCATCCGCGCGCCCCCGGATCAAGGTTCTCACTGGAACTTGTCGAAATCCTTGGCCTTGACCCCGCTCGAGATTCCTTCGGCGGCCAGACGGAACTCGTCCGGGCTCGAGGCGTGCGACATCGCTTCGTCCATCGTGATCAGTTTCTGGTTGTAGAGGGCGAGCAGGGACTGGTCGAAGGTCATCATCCCGATGTGGCCGCCCTGCGCGATGTAGTCCCTGAGCTCGAGCGTCTTGCCCTCGTAGAGCAGCTTCTTGATGATCGGGGTG
>Ga0315277_10009621_pt1 | contig 12333 bp, 10 predicted proteins | sample YL17G05_15_MG_FD_203695 | JGI IMG/M metagenome (GOLD analysis project Ga0315277, IMG submission 203695) | Sediment microbial communities from Yellowstone Lake, YNP, Wyoming, USA - YL17G05_15 | ecosystem: Environmental > Aquatic > Freshwater > Lake > Sediment | place: USA: Wyoming | collected... | reverse complement strand
ACCGGATACTGGACTTTGTACAGACCATTTTTGAGTAGGTAGATGTCTTTTCTCGCCGATGCGCCGGCGGTTGTCTGGCCGAAGAGTCTGGCGCGTTTATTCGCGACGAACCATGATGTCCATCCCTCTCCGGCGCTTATGCAGCGGTTGTCTATCAGGACGGCCATAGGCCCGGCATAACGCGGCCTGGTTGACTGCGTTGTCCGGTCGTCTGTGTAGAAGTTCACGTGGGAATTCTTCGCCTCGAAGCCTCCGCCGGTATTGCCGCGAACATCGATTATCAGTCCGTTGGCGTCCCTCAACTCGTTCACAGCCTTATCCATCGCCGGCTCAAGGCCGTCGCGAATCCGCCGCACGTAGATATAACCGATATTGTCGTCCAGCATCTTCCATGAGACGTTTGCCGAATCCATTATCCCGTTTATGGGGACGGGCAGTCTCGGCAGATATCGCTCTCCAAGCTCGGATGCCGGCTTGAATGTGCGTATCTCGCCCGTATTATCAAGCATATCAAACTCGACGATGCGGTCTTTTTTCATCTGCCGCATGAAGAAATGAAACGCAAAATATCGCAGATACCGCTCGCTGGAAAAGCCGCCGTATTTTTTGAGGCGGGCCATTGTTTCTTCAATCACGCTTGCAGCGTCGTTGCCATCGACCTTCGTTACCACCATACCGACCTTGACGCCCGCCTTCTCTGCGGGTCCGCAGGGGTCAACGTAGTAAACCGCGGGCCTGCCCTGATCGTCTTCGAGGCAGGAAAAGCCGGCGTCCCACTGCGGCCCTTCTATCTTCGGCAAATCGATCGCCCCGGGCATCAGGTACGCATGGCTATCCTCCAGCCTTGCGACCAGCTCAATGCACAAGAGGCCGAACTCGTCATCTGTCTTTACCTGCTTCGCCCGCGGCGACAACTCCTCTCCGACCGCATCCCAGTCAATCCCCTTGATCTCGAAGCAGGGATACGACATTGCGAGCGTCTCATAGAGCTCGCCGAACGCGGTTTCGTAATTCACGTCGTCTCTTCTAACGGGCTTCTGCTCATCGGGCGAGGGCGCCCAGTCCTCCCAGTGCTCGATTTCCTCCTCGAAGAGCTTCTTGAGGTCCTCGGCTTGCTTGCGGGTCTTCTCATCCGGACTGGTTGTGAAAGGTTCGACGTAGAGCAGGAACTCATTGACCTGCCTTGAATGTTTGACCCCCCAAACTATGCGGTTGACGCTCTCGTTGCTGACGGCCAGCCTGGCGAGCCTTTCAAGGACTTCGGCGGACTTATCGGGGATGTTGGCCAGGCCGAAATAGACTGCGTAGTGCCGCATGTGGCCTTCCGGCGAAAAGGTGGCGTTGTACAGAAGCTCGGTCGCCTTCCGCCGCAGGGCGGGGTCGGGATGCCCAAGATACTGTCCTCCCACCCAGGCGATGATCATCATTCGGTTCCAGCGTGCCCTGCGAAAGCCCTGACGCACTATTTCAAATGATTGCTCCGGCGGCAGGGGCTCGGCATCCTTGGTTTTCCACCAGTTGTCGAGCTTCTCTCCGGCCTCATTACTGTCGGGAAAATACGATTGGAAAACCTCCTTTTCATCTTCGGCGTCTCGAATATTGGCGGTTTCGGCAGAATTCGCCCCCACGCAGCAGAAGAAACAGGCTGCCGCCAGCAGAATTCCGTGGTTTGCCCTGCTTGCCATAATCATAACTTCAATGGCTTCGGCCGTAAGATATTTATCAGTACCGTACAGTAGTCGCGCATCTGTCGTTTTCTGTAATATGTTACCAAGCTGGAGCGGGAGATACAGAGGAATAATGGCATTTTCTTGGCCAGGCACCGCTTTTTTGGGGTTCAGGCCCGTCTTGAGGGAACTGGAGCGTGTTTCGCCATGTGGCATTTCCGCCGCCGGCACGTCTGAGTGTGTTTGCGAATTGAGTCACGTCCTCCATGGCATAGACAAGACTTTTTTTGCGCGAGGTGTAACGTTTTCTGCCCGTGCATACACTATCCATTCGGTTGGCTTTACAGATGGCCGATGGCCGCCAAAAAACTTGGTTTTTCAGCGAATAACCTTAATTTTTTGTAACAAAACTACTTTGGCAAGCGTCTGATATGATAACTTGGGATGTTGGTCGAAGCGCGCCCTGCGTGCGTGTGTAGTCTTGACATAAGTCTCGGAATTCTTTATACTTAGGGTTTCATACAACCATCGTTTTTGGGACAACCGGATGGATAGGATTGACGTTAGCGGCAACAAGAAGAAGATGCTTGGCCAGCTTTTGTGCGAGAGATCGTACCTGGATGACTCGGATCTGCAGGTCGCTTTGGCCGAGCAGAAGCTGCAGCACAGGCAGTTGGGGCAGATACTCCTTGACCTGGGTTATATAACGCAGGCCCAGTTGAATGAGGCTCTGGCATTGCAGGTCGGGATTGAGAGGGTCGATTTGGGCGGTATTTCGCTTGGGAGCGACGTTATTGGTTTGGTGCCCGCCGAATTGGTAAGCAAGCACAATGTTCTGCCCTTGCACCGTAGAAACGGGCGATTGGCGGTTGCAATGACGGATGTTTTCCAGCCGCAGGCAATAGAGGACTTGCGCCTGGTGACAGGGTGTTATTTGGATCGCTACTACGCCGACCCAACGGAGATGGAGTACGCGATCATGCGTTTTTACGGGAGCAACGTTGCGCGAATGCTCGATAACCTTGTCCCAGCCGACCAGCGGGCCGAGGACGATCAGGTCGATAACGGAGACTATACTGCCGCCAAGCTGCATGAGCTGGCGAGGGAGCCGTCGCTGGTGAACCTGGTCAATTTGATTATACATGAGGCAATCGATGCGCGTGCAAGTGACATTCATATCGAGCCGTTCGAGCACGAGGTCAAGATCAAATACAGGATTGACGGGATACTTGTCGAGAAGACGCCTTCTTCGAAGCGGCTGCAGGCCGCGATAGCCTCCCGAATCAAGATTATGGCGGATCTGAATATTGCCGAGCGATTCGTTCCTCAGGACGGGCATATCGAGTTTACGGGCAAGAACGGAAGGGTTGATATTCGAGTCTCGACCATTCCGACCGTTTTCGGCGAATCCGTCGAGCTGAGGCTCCTGGACAAAACCGCGTCGTTGATAGAGCTTAGCGACTTGGGGATGAATGAGGCCTGTCTGACGGGGTTTATGAAATGTCTGGAGAAGACACACGGCATTGTTTTGGTGACGGGCCCGACCGGTTGCGGCAAGACTACGACGCTTTACGCCGCCCTAAAGACGATATATTCGCCCGGGGTGAAGATGATAACTATCGAGGACCCGGTTGAGTATCAGCTTGATGGGATCAACCAGATGCCGGTGAATCCCAAGAGGGGTTTGACCTTTGCGACGGGGCTGAGACATATTCTGCGTCACGACCCCGACATTGTTATGGTCGGGGAGATCCGGGACGGAGAAACGGCGAATATTGCGATTCGTGCGGCGTTGACGGGGCACCTGGTCTTCTCAACGCTTCATACCAACGATGCGCCGGGCGCGGTAACAAGATTGATAGATATGGGAGTCGAGCCGTTTCTGCTGGCCAGCTCTCTGGAGGCTGTGCTTGGGCAGCGGCTCGTGCGTACGATTTGCAAACACTGCAAGGAGTTGTACGAGCCGGATGAGCACGTTCTCAAGAGCCTTAACGGCGCCTCCGAGGTTACAAAGGGCGCCAGATTCTATCACGGCGCAGGCTGTAATGAGTGCAGCCAGACCGGCATGAGCGGAAGGCAGGGCATATTTGAATTGCTTCGCATTACCGGCCGGCTCCGCGAGCTGATTGCCGCAAAACCCACTACCGACCAGATCATAAAAGCGGCGCCTGCAGACCATGTCAGCATGGTGCACGACGGTATAGACAAGGTGCTGCAAGGGTTGACTACTCCGGAAGAGGTCTTCAGGGTTGCAAAGACTATTACGGAAGAAGATTAGCAGGAATACTACAAGCCCGAGGCGTCAGCACCGGGGCGATATACCCCCTCCTCCCTAAGGGACGAGCTTACAGTCGGGGCTTGTAACGGTGTGAAGCGGGAAACCACGCATTGTGGGGTCTCTTTATTATTTTGTGAGAAAAGATTCTTGGGCAGGTTCGGATACAAAGCGGTTGACAAGGGCGGGGAGCACGTTACGGGCACGGTCGAGGCTGCGGACCGCCGCAGCGCGGTCGCGGCGCTGGCCGAAAAGGGCCATTTTGTAACGGAGCTGATTGAAAGGAGCAGAAGCTCCGCGTCGGAAGACAGCGAGAAGGGTCTGCTGAATTTCGGCAAATACCTCAAGCTGGGCTCCGGCAGGATCAACAGCAAGGATATCCTCGCCCTGACGACGCAGTTGAGCACTGCTTTGCGGGCCGGGCTGCCTATGCTTAACGGACTGGAATTGATCCTCGAGCAGCAGCACAAATCGGGGATGAAGGAGATGCTCGGCGATGTTGTCCACGCAGTCAGTTCAGGCCATTCCCTCTCCGAGGCTATGGCCAAGCACGAAGGGGTTTTCAGCCCGTTGTATCTATCGATGATCAGGGTAGGTGAGACCGGCGGCATCCTCGATCAGACCACCGCCCAGTTGGCGGCGATACTGACTCGGGACGAGAAGATAAAGACGAGTATGAAAAACGCCTCAGCCTACCCCATCTTCGTTCTGACGATCGGGCTGATTTCAGTGACGATCATTATCGGCTGGATACTGCCGGGCATAATCAAGACTATTGACGTCGGGGTGGCATTGCCGTGGCCCACGAGGATGCTGATGGCGATGAGCGGTTTTGTGCGAGTCCTGTTCACAAAGGTTTACGGCTGGATTGCGATTGTTGCGATTATCGCCGGATTCTACAAACTGACAAAATGGGCGAAGACAAAGGGCAGGGTTCGATGGGACACGTTCCGGCTTAGGATACCGATCCTCGGCTCGCTTCTCCGAACGATTGCCGTCGGGAGGTTCGCCAGGACTCTTGGGGCGCTTACCAAAGGGGGTGTTACCATCCTCGAGGCCCTTGCCGTCGTGCGTGATACTCTCGGCAACGAATTACTTGGTAGAGAGATCGACGTTGTTGCCGAGAAGGTCAAGCGGGGCGAGCCTCTGGCGGAGCCTTTGGCTGAATCGGGATTATTCCCGCCTCTGCTCGTGCAGATCACCTCAATCGGCGAACAGACAGGCAAACTCGATGAGATGCTGCTCAACGCCGCTGAGACGTTCGATGCGGAGGCGGATTCAGCGATAAACAGGTTTATGGCCATTTTTCCGGCCCTGTTGATATTGCTGCTTGCCGTAATTGTAGGTTTCATAATAGTGGCGACGCTGCTGCCGATACTGATGATGCAGCTTGGCGGCGGCGCAATATGAGTGAGTATGAAAGGCTGAAATCCGGTCATCCAGCGCAGATAGTGAAAGGTAGCCAAATGGATCGCAAGAAGAGAAAAAATCAGGCGTTTACACTTGTCGAGCTGTTGGTCGTAATCGTGATTATATCGATGCTTGGGGCATTTGTTGCGCCGCGGGTGTTCAAGCAGATAGGCAAATCCAAGCGGGACCTTGCAAGGCCGAGGCTGGCGCTTGTCGAGGATGCGCTTGAGAGGTTTGCGATTCATTGCGGACGATACCCGAACGACTCGGAGGGCCTTGAGGCGCTGATTGTAATGCCCGAGGACGAGACTCTCCAAGGGAAATGGGACGGGCCTTACCTTAAGAGAAGCCTGTTGCTCGATCCTTGGGATACTCCGATAGTATATAAGGCCGAGGGCGAGATAAATCCGGGCAGCTATGACCTAATAAGCTTCGGTGCCGACAAGGCCGAGGGCGGCGAAGAAGACGCCGCCGACATATATAACGAGTAGCGTGATTCAGGGCGAAACGTGCAGAAGATAAAGCCAAACATACACGTCAGAGTCTTTCCGCCGCAGGGCCGCCGGTGCGGTTTTACGTTGGTTGAGCTGCTGGTAGTGGTGGCGATTATTGCGGTTGCCGGCGGCGCCGGCATAGGGCTTTACGCCGGGACTTCAGAGAGGCTCAGGGTCGAGAAAGCCGCGAGGAGCTTCCTTCTGACGGCGAGATACGCGCGCATAATGGCGATTGAGAAGCAGCGGGAATACAGGATACAGATAGACAGCGAAAAGGCTGGCTTTGCCCTGGCCACGACAGAATGGAACGAAAGCTCCGAGCAGTTCGCCGAAACGGTCGTCAGGGATTATTACTGCAAGCCCGTCGAATTCGAAGGCGCCGTGCGGTTCGAGGACGTCAAAGTCGTGGCGACGGGGGTGGAAGAAACGCAGGAGGAGGATGAGAGCGCCGAGCAGGCGATACGCTTTTCGCCGGATGGCAGCGCCCAGGCCGTTGTGGTGCAGATAGGAGACGGCAGGAGACATTATACAATCAGCATAAGCGCGGCGACCGGCAAGGCGAAGATTACTTTCGGCGAGCTCAAGGAACTCGCGGAAGTCGGGACTATTGATTTGGATGTGGAACAATGACGCGGCGAGTGAGAAAAAAGTCGGGTTTCAGCCTGGTCGAGACGCTTGTCGCCGGGACGATTCTATCGGGGACTGTGCTGACGGTACTGGCGGCCAGCACGATGTCCATAGGCGCCACGAGGCTTAACCGGCAATACGAAACGGCCGCGTCGCTGGTTGAGAGGCAGTTGAGCCTGATTGACTTTATAGGCATTGATGACTTTGTCGATGCCGGGCAGCTCGAGGGCGTCTTTGAAGAGTACGAGCCGACTTACCATTGGCAGGTTGAAACGGAATACCAGGAAATCGACAGCGTATATCTCCTGAAAATGACGGTAACGTGGGTTGACCGCAATCATCCGCACAGCCTGGTGGTCGAGACTATGCTCAACGGCCTGAGCACGTACGTCGAAGCGGAAGGCGAGAGCGGGACCGACAGCGGCGGCGGGAATACTCCCGGCGGTTCCAGCGGCGGCGGCAATACTGGCGGCGGGGGGGGCAGTACCGGTGGCGGGGGAGGCAATACCGGCGGCGGTTCCGGTGGGGGCGGGAATACTCCCGGCGGCTCCGGTGGCGGTGGTAATGCCGGCGGCGGAGGCGGCAATAGTGGCGGCGGCTCCGGCGGTGGAGGAAACAGCTCGAGGTAGAATTTGATTTGATGAAGGCATCTGTGAAAAGAAACGGGTTTACGTTGGTTGAGCTTATGGTGGCCACGACAATCGGCACCTTTATCGCTTTGGTGTCTATCGGGGCCCTGCGGGCGGTTACTGCCGGCTCGCAAATGGTGGAGGCGAATATCGAGACCGCCGCGGAGGTGAGGTTTGCCGCCAGGACGCTCAGAAGCGACTTGATTAACTTGTACAAGCCGAGCAATAAGCAGGATACGAAGTTCATCGCCTATGCCGACGAATCCGGGGCGGTGGTGAATAGTTATCTGGTCTTCTATACCGTCAACCGGGCCAAGGCCAGGGCACAGCAGCCGGAAGGGGACATATACGAGGTCGAATACTACCTGATGGTTGAAGACGAGAAATCGACGCTGATGAGGCGGCTTTGGCCCAATCCTGACGAGGACCGCGAGCCGGGCGGAATGCTCTCTGTAATCGCCGAAGATATCGAGGTATTCCAGGCGCGGTTCTTTGACGGGACGGAGTGGGCTTATGAGTGGCCGGAGGAGATGGATTCGCTGCCGCAGTTGGTCGAGCTGAACATTGTCTCAAAGCAGCAAGAAGGGCGGCAGCCGGCCACGGAGACACTTTATATAAATTTAGCCAGATCGACGGGCACAATGCTCGAAGATGAAGGAACAAGCCAGAGCCAGGAGGAGAGCGGCTGATGCTTATGTCGTATTGCGTATTGCGTATCGCGTATCGCGTCGCTCTTGCTGCGCACCGGCGGCGACGAAGAGTTGGCTTACGGATGGCTGTTCGTGGCAGGGGGCTTGTTCTTGTGGGTGTACTTTGGCTTAAGATCATCCTTATAGCGATTGTTGCAATTGCCTCTCAGAACAGCCGGCTCGATTTCAAGGTGCGCGTTGTCGGGACCGAGGAGCTTCGTTGCAGGTGGGCCTGCCGAGCAGGGATAGAGAAAGCCGTCGGAATACTAAACGAGGATCCGAAGGAATGTGACGATTTGACGGAGCTTTGGAGCGACAACGACGAAGACTTTAACGGCATTGCCCTTGAAGGATGCGCTTTTAGCGTTCGCGTGATTGACGAGGCGAGCAAGCTCAACGTCAATACGGCGACAAAGGCGCAGTTGATGGAGCTGCCTGAGATGCTCGAAGAAATTGCCGATGCAATCATAGACTGGCGCGACAGCGACAGCACCGTCAGCGGAGCCGGGGCCGAGGGCGAGTACTACGAGCTGCTGCCTTATCCGTACACAATCCGCAACGGCCCGTTTCAGACCATCCGAGAGTTGCTGCTCGTGAGGGGGGTAACTGAAGAATTGCTGTACGGGGAGGACACGAATTTCAACGGCCAATTGGACCACAACGAGAATGACGGCGTTCAAACGCCGCCCAACGACGACTCAAACGGCCAGCTCGACCTGGGCTGGATCGAGTATCTGACCTGCTACTCCTACGACAAGAATACCGACGCCGCGGGCGAGGCGAGAATCAATATCAACCAGGCCAGCCAGAGCGAATTGGAGAGCTCGCTGGGTATAAGCTCCTCACACGCCCGGTGGATTGTCGATAATCGCAGCTACAACGGCATCGGCGATTTGATCAACAACGACAGCCCCAAGGCGCCTCAGTCCGGCAGCTCCAACAACGCCCAGCCGCTTGACTTGCAGACTTTCGCCGGTATTGCGGATAAGATCACGGTCGGCACCAGCGAACAGACGCAGGGTAAGGTCAATATCAACACGGCGTCGGAGTACGTTCTGGCCGCTCTGCTGGGCGGGGGCGAGTCCGGCTTGCAGCTTGCTGAGGCCATAGTCGCATACAGGAAAGAGCAGTTGTACGGTATGGAAAGTATCGCTGACGTGCTGCAGTCCGGTGGGATGAGCGTCGCGACTTTTAAGCAGGTTGCCGATTTGATCACCGTTCGCTCGGATGTCTATACGATTCGCTGCGTTGCGACCGGTGCGAGGGCGGCGGGAGACGGATTGAGCATTCGCACTGAGACGGTGGTGGACCGCAGCTCGTCGCCTTATGTGACACTTTACTGGTATCAGGGAGCAAACAATTGATGAGTGATAGGGAAGCTGATCTAAAGCAGCCTCTGAGCGTGGTGGCGATGGCGCAAGCCGACGGTCGCTTGCAGGCGGTCGAGCTTCGGCGCGAATCGGGGCGGTTCGAGATTCTCTGGACGCGCACCGGCGATAACAATCAATCGGACTGGGTGCAATTCGCCGCTGACTGCGGTCTGGCCAGAGGGCCTCTTGAGCAATCCGAAGGCGAGGACCGCAAGAAGCTGGTTGCCGGTTTCAGCTCCGCCGGCGTCGTATTCAACCGAATCGATGTTCCAGCGGCGGCCGGCGCCGAGGTTGAATCCATCGTTCGCATACAAGCGGAAAGTCGGTTGCCATTGTCCGCGGACCAGATGGAGATTGCCTGGCGGGCCGGGTACGCCAGAAACGGGCAAATGCCCGTGACGGTGGCCGTGGCAAGGACCGGGCACCTCAAGACCTTCGTCGAAAATGTCAGAGGTATTTCGCCGACTCAAATAATGCTGAACTCGGAGGGAGTAATCGAGGCGTGGCGGACTTTCTTCGGCGGGGACGAAGCAATTGCATTGGTCGTGAGCGTTTTTGAGAGCAGCTCGCAACTGTGCCTGGCTGAGAACGGCGTTTTGATCAATGCGGTCGTTCTCGATATGGGCACGAAGGAATTCTCGTCGGCGGATTTGCACAGCGAAGCGGCTGAGCGATTTGTCCGGGACATGAGGAGCATCTTGGAGATGTTCGGTTACGGCGATTCGGACGCGTTGCCGATTCATGTACTTTCGGACGGCAGCGAAGCAGTGAGCACGATGGTCGCTGCTCTGGAATCAAGGGGTTTTAACGCGAGGGCCGTTGAGCCGGACATTACGCGGATCAAGCAGGGCAGTCAGCTTGATGCGGAAGTGATTTATGATTACCGCCTTCCAATCGGCCTGGGTCTGGCGGGGCTCGAAGCGCGCGGCGATGAGCTTAACATCTTCAATCGCTTGTACAACCCTCTTGAGAAAGACGAAGCGGCGACGGGGTTCTCCCTGATAAGGCGTTCTGCTGCGGTTGCCGCGGCGGCGCTGGTGCTCAGTGTTCTTGTTTGGTATGCCGTCGATATCGCCAAACCCGGCGCGATTGACAAGGCCGTAAAGAGCGTTCTGTCCGAGACGGATATGAAGGAGATTATGAATCGCCAGGGTTTACGCAGGGCGATTGCCGCTCAAAGGCCGGATGTTCTGGAGCTCGTACAGCTCGTGAATGATATTGCCCGGGGCGGCCAGAACAATCCCGGGCCGCGAAATGATGGCGCCAGAGGCAGAAATGACGGCCCCAGAGGCGAGAATCCCGGCCCCAGGGGCGATAATCCCGGCCCCAGAGGTGGAAATGACGGCCCCAGAGGCGAGAATCCCGGTCCTATGGGCGAAAATGGCGGCCCCAGAGGCCCCAGGGGCGAGAATGATGGCGGCAAGCCCGCCATTAAGCTTCAGGAGCTGGACTTCAAGATGGGCCAGCTTTCAACCGTGTCCGGGGAATCCCCCAGCACGGAGCTGGTCTATAAGTTCGAGAAAGACCTCAATGCCAACAAGTACATTGAAGACGCCAGAATTCGAAGCCAGTCACAGGATGCGCAGAGCAAGAAATACCAGTTCTCCATAGAATTCAAGTACAAAAACTTCAGCGACAAAAAGACACGAAGATAACGACGATGGTTAAGCCATGGCCTAGCCATATAGAATCAGCGAGACCATAATGCAGAAACTAAGCAATAGAGACAAAAGGGCATTAAAGATAGGCGGTATCGGCGCCGTGGCCGTCCTGGTGTTTCTGTTTGGCGCAAGGTGGCTTGAGAGCTGGTCGAATGCGAGAGCCGAAGTAAAGATGAGACAGGCCCAGATCGACGACATCAATCTGAGCGGCGGCAAGCAGGCCGGGCTGTTGTCGCTTGTGCCGGCCTTTGAGACGCCTGCGAAAGAGGAAGACCAGAAGAACCGTTTCAGGGAGAAGCTCGTCGATCAGTTGAAAAATGCGGGAATCAATACCGAGCCGCTGAAGGTCGTCACTACGAAAAAAACGCTGTACAAGAATTACATGCTTATGAATATACAGTGCAAAGGCAAATGTAATTTCAATCAGGTGCTCGATTTCCTTGCCGGGCTTAATGCGAATCCATACCTGGTCGGCATGGAAGCGTTCAAGATAAAATGCGACAAGAACAACCCGCAGGATGTTGAGTTTGATATGACCGTTTCGACGGCGTACCTGCCGGGCTAAGGCTTGGGCAACGGCGAAATGTGCGGTCAAGGCAAGTATCGGTGTGACTGCAAAAACGTTAGTATAGAAAGAGGTCGGCTATGAAGCTTGATTATCTAAAAGGAAGAGAGCATTTGGCGAAGTACGTTCTGTTCGGCGTCGCCGGCCTTTCAGCCCTTCTGATGCTGGTCAAGGTTGTGGATTACTTCGCATCGCCGGCTAAAGCGCAAGGCATAGTCGAGGACGTCGTCAGCCAAGGCGAGCCTAACGAGGCGGCTGTCCGGGAGAAGCTGGGCGGGCTTAGAGGAATTGCCGATGCCCTGAAGAAGAGCAACCTCTTTGTTCCGCCGCCGCCGAGGCAGCACCCGGTAAACGCGGTGCTCGGGATAATGGGCAACGAGGCTCTAATCGGCGACAAGTGGTATAAGGTGGGCGATAAGATAGGCGACGCGAAGATCGTGGCCGTCGAGCCGACGCAAGTCAAGATCGAATGGGACGGCAATACGAAGTACTTCGCGCCGCTTGCCTCGGCCGACGGTTCATCAGGTCAGCCTTCGGGTCGCAAAGGGCGTGATAGGGGACCCGGCTCCGAAGGACCGGGGCCGACGAAGGTTGAAGTCTCCGGGCTGGGCCCGGAACGCGGGTTCGGACGATTCGGAGATATGTCCGAGGAACAAAGAGCGGAAATGAGGGCGAGAATGGAAGAGATGAGAGCGAACTTCGAGAATATGTCGCCAGAGGAAAGAGCGGCGTTTAGAGACAAGATGCGTGAGAGGTTCGGCGGACGCGGGCCGGGCGAAGGCGATTCTGGTGGGCCGGGCGGAGGTCGAGGAAGACGGTAGAAATAACATAGCTCATACGAGGTAACAGAAATGAAAAAAGCAACCGCATTGGTAAGTGCAATCATCGCAATTGTGATGCTGCTCTGTGCATTGGGTGTGGGATTTTCCGTAAAACAGGTCAGAAT
>Ga0315277_10009620_pt1 | contig 12334 bp, 25 predicted proteins | sample YL17G05_15_MG_FD_203695 | JGI IMG/M metagenome (GOLD analysis project Ga0315277, IMG submission 203695) | Sediment microbial communities from Yellowstone Lake, YNP, Wyoming, USA - YL17G05_15 | ecosystem: Environmental > Aquatic > Freshwater > Lake > Sediment | place: USA: Wyoming | collected... | reverse complement strand
ATACAGTGCCTTGGCGTCACTGGCTTTAATGCGGAGGCCACTGCAAAGTTCCCATAGCTTTACAGCGAATTTGCCCGTAGTTGGAGTGCCAAGTTCTTTCGCAGCCGTGATAATCAATTCAAACATGTTAAGCCCCCGTATGAGTGAGTTACATTCAACTAGGTACAGCTAAGATAAAATAGGTTGCTCTTACTTAAACAACACCTTCAGAATGCCATCCCCATGCTTCACCCACTCATCCCGCAACGTACCACCTTGCTTGCGGAGATTGAATAACACATTCGTAAACGGCGTCTTGCCCACGATAGACAACGCAAAATCCTTTTGGACAGAAATATCCTTGCTCACCGTCCAAAGCGTTTCTAGCACGTTGTAGGCGTCATCAACCTTAACCTTATACTCCGCGAATACGTCCTTGATTTCGGGGAAATACGTCATCAATTCGTCGCCCTCATTCTTGAGTATGTAAGGCATCAAATTTTTAGGCTTGAAAATTTCCGTGCCGTTGCCCTTCATGTGATGCAACGCAACATATCGCGGATTCTTTAACTTCCAACGCCTGTTGCTATCATCCTTTACGACGATTCCCTCAAACGTCGCTTCGGGATGATCTGTCACAAATGACTGCACATCCTGTACAGAAGTCAACGAATAAGACCCCAGCTTACGGAAAGCACCATGTTCAATCGGCCCGATTTCCTCTTCACCCGCAAACCGCGTCAACATATACATGCACGGTTCATTATACGTCCGAACAACCTTGTTCCAGAGAGAACAGAACTCCGCGACGTAAGTAATTGATTTGTCTAGGTTTAAGTCCTCAAGGGAATTAACACCTAAAGCCTTGAGGAAACCATCGGACCACTTGAACTCTTTCGGCAGATCGTAATACTTAGCAATATATTCGTCGTTGAACAGTGGCCAAGTGGCGAATGAACCCCGCGTATTAGCGTGCCAACGACCATCGAAGTAGTAAATCAGTACCAGCGAACCATCAACTTTTTCGTTGGCTACGCACGAATTCCAGTTAAACAGTGGCATTTCGTCGGCCACTTCACCCCAATTATAAAAACGGGGAAAAGCACGCGCCACCAGTGAATAATCCTCAGAATTGAGAACTAAACCACGGCACTCCCGCACGATTGGATTCGTCTTAGGCGATTCTATTTGATCGTAGTTCAGAATCATCAACGGCATTGTTTCGTGCTTCGTGACATTGATACCTAACTCGGAAGTTAAGTTTTCCAGAGTCTTGCCACTGCGAAGATAGTCTTGAGTGTTCATGTCTTACTCGGTACAGCTAAGAATAATTTTCGTACTTGCTCATCATAGATTTCCTTACCATTCTCGGTAAGGTTTTCGTATGAGAGGTCCATTGAAGGGCGAAACCGTAACCTTGCCAACTGAATAGAGGTTGCTTCCATACGTCGGCGGTTGCTTGGCCGTTCAGGAAGCCACCCGCCAATGTTGTAATCCACTTCAACAAGGTAGTACGCTTCACAAATGTCGAAACTATTGTATTCCATACTATCCTCGGTACAGCTAAGATTGTTTTAGTAATCGAAAGTAATCGAATTGGACGCCATCAGCTTCACGCAACCTAACACCATCGACCGTAACGTATTCGTCGGTCAGTCCATTAGCGTTGTTGACAAGCATGTGAATCTCCAATAGGCCACTTGGTAACGACCCACTAGGTACAGCTAAGATTAGTATTTTTAGGCAGAGACAGCAATCCATAAGCATATACTTACCAGTGCCATCATAGTTACAAGAGGGGCGAACTCTAGACCTTAGATAACAGCACCCGCAATTTCCAGCTTAGCCTCATCATCCCACTCTTCGGGCAGATTGGCTTCAAGCTCGTAAGCATAATTGACCGATTCCTCATAATTATCATCGAATTTGCATTCGACTTCGTAATAGGAACCGAAGTCATGCGATTGACTCCTAATATAGAGCCGTGCGCCCGTTGGCTCTTGGCCAAATTGCCGTCGTAGCTGCTTGATAAAAGCCCTGCATTCCTTTTGGGCTTTTTCGTAATAACCATCACTCCCGACTTGAGCGCAGCTCTCACCGACTGGAGACGAAGCCAGATTCATCGAAGCCATTGTAGATACTCCATTGAAAGGATTAGTTATACCTTACTAGGTACAGCTAAGATTAAGAAGGGTGGGCGACCCCTGTTTACGCTTGCGGTCCCCGCTTCGGTAGGTCTTGTTTCTGTGACTTTGCGAATTCAGCCGTTACTGCCATCATTCGCAAAAATCGTACATCCAGCGTCAGTAACTCATTACTAGCTAACAGTTTTGCCGTGAAATACGGCAAACAAATCGCAGTCACTATCATAGACTGACCCATAATCGGTGCCGCGTCGTCCGTACCCTTGATGCTATGTACGCATAGCAATTGACCCACCACTAGATCATCTTCTTGAACTATCATACCCTTGCGTGATGTTTCGTCCATGAGTGCATCCAACAAATCTTTCGACCCATCATTTTCTACTTGCATCTTCGTTCTCCAGAAGAGTTAATTACAACCTACTAGGTACAGCTAAGATTTCCTAAAAAGGTTTCTTGCTCCCCATAACATTTTCAACCGTCAACTCTTCAAGCCTATTACGCATTTGTTTCACCTTGTCATCAGGCACACCATGCACATTTTTGTAGTTTCCTTCACACCTGACAAACTTGACTTCATGCCCCAGCTGAATCGCCGCCTCAACGTAAGGCTTACATTCCCAACGTTGTGTATTTGTATTATCTACAATTACATTCTTCCCCGCCTTCAATGCCTCAACCGTGCGGTCCAGATTCTTCCTATGATTGATACCTAACAGCTTCGGATTAAAAATGTAAGTGCCAGTCTCAGCAAAAATATCATCCGTAGAATAAACTACGGCATTATGCACGACAGCCAATTCCTTGGCAACGGTTGACTTACCTGAACCTGAAGCACCCTGCATAAGGATCATCATTCATACCACTCCCGCAAAAGAAAAGTAACTTACAACTAGCTAGGTACAGCTAAGATAAAAGGAAGGGCGAATTCCCCTTAAGGATTAAGCCGCCTTTTGCAAATCAACCAATTCGGACATCGCATTCTTGACTTGTTCCACACTATGGAACATTTCGGTGCCTTCACCCATCAGAACCAGCAAACTCGTTACCGTGTGCCGCTTCAGCTTGAGATAATGGCTCAGCCGCTTCACCTGCTTCAAACTGGCCGTATGATCGTTCTGCATATCACGCCGCCATTGTCCCTTTCTGCCATTCATACGGCAGTCACTCTTGATCTTCGCAGCTTTCTTATACTGGCTGCGATACTTCACCACCGCATTGTAGTGAATCCAGTCACAATAAAGCGCCTCAGCACGATTCTTCAAGGTCATCACACTCGTTCGCACATCCAGTTCCTTGCACGCCTGAAAAACCGCTTCACTCTGAGTCATGACTCTCTCCATAAAGTTTAACTTACCACAATCTACTAGGTACAGCTAAGATATTTTTTTAATAAAAGGAAGAGAAGTCAATCTTCTCTTCCTTTTTCAAATAATAAACCCCGAAGGGCGGGCCGCGTATGGTCATTATTAAATTCCCCTATCTATACCAAAACTGGAAACTGTCGTCCTTGCACCCCAACTCGCAAAAAAACTCGCAGTAGTATTCTTTTATGTCGTAAAGGGCTACCGCTTCCCTGATTGCCTTCTGATAAGTCTGACGCTTTTGACTCAAGTGTACAGACTTACACAATAGCTTGAATGCCTCAATGGTTCGTGAGTGTTCAAGTTGTCTGCCGAATGGCATTATGTTGAACACACGTTCAGTAGGCATCCCAGCGATTTTGAATTTTCTTGTCTTCATGTTTTACTAGGTACAGCTAAGATTCATACCCGCCGTAACTCCTTTCTCTCTGCACCGCTCGTAATCCTCTTGCCGTCTCGTTCAATCATCGACGTTCTCCAGTTTGAAATCGGGGAAAGGTTCACTATACTAGGTACAGCTAAGATTCCTCAAAGTCGAAAATCTCTATTTCGTTCTTTCTACTCTCATAAAGATAGTCGCCTAGAGAAATAAATAGCTCGCCTTTATCCAGCTTGCTTGCCAATTCGGTGGCGTCCATCTTGGATACGTCCACCGTATTGCCTTCCATATCCGTACACTCAGATACTTCAGCACCCTGGCAAAAACCGCTGAAACAGAAATCAATCTTTGCCATTGAGATTCTCCAATTTTCCTAATAGGAACGAGTAGTCCAAACCGCCTCGCCATGCTTCCACTTGGCGTACTCAATTGCCTCTTCCGCACTTGCGGCACAAACAATATCATACTCGGAGCCATCAGCGAAAACTTTCCACATCATCACAAACTCCTAGGTACAGCTAAGATTAAAAGCAGGGTGGGCGATACCCTGCTTTTAAGCCGCCTTACGCTGCGAAACAGGATTAACGAGATGAATCTCGCCAACGTAAGACTTCAAGGTAGGACACCAACCCAAACGCTGCCAAATTCGTGAAATCGCAATCGCTGTCTCACCTTCACTACTGGTGAATAACTGCTCAAGTTCACCATCTTTACGATTCCACCCGTTCAAAACGTACATCGAAATTCCTCCAATAAGAATCTTGGTAAAGCAATAGCCGAGGCGGGATTTGAACCCGCAAGCCCATTATAGGCGAGGGATTTTAAGTCCCTTGTGTATACCGTTCCACCACTCGGCCTCACAACACTACGCCGCCAACTTGAGCCGAAGCTCTGTCGGCAGTTCATAGATATTGGTAGGCTTGCCCTTCGCCCCCGCCACCTTACGCTTCTCTACTTCCTTTGCAATCCCCATACTCACAAGGTACTTGATAAACCCCTGAGCCACTGCGTAATCCACCCCTGCCTTCTCCGCAAATTCCTTTGCCGAAGTCCGATACTTAGGAACTTCCACTTCGGGCAACGGTAAAATCTCAAAACCCTCAGTCATTTCACGCACCATGCTAATCCCCTTGACATAAGTTACTCACGCCATACTAGGTACAGCTAAGATTAAAAGCAGGCTGGGGATTGGCTTTCTCCCCCATAACCCCTTACGCAGCCTTCGGACGACCACGCTCAAACACGATTTTGTATTCCTTCGCAACCGCAATTGCCAAAGTCATCGACACCTTGAGATTGCGCTCCTTCTCAAGGAACACCAGCCCCCGAGTCAAACCATGTTTCTTGAGTGCCGCCGCCACAATGCGACGATGAGTCCCATTGTACACTCGCGGACGACCAGCCTTCACCTTCACCTTCTTCACCTTCACTTCCACCAACGGCAGAATCTCAAAATCCGCAGTCGTCTCATCACCACACACACGCACCACTTCGTTCAAAGCCATCTCAAACCCCTTCAAAGAGAAAAGTTTCTTACAACTAACCAGGTACAGCTAAGATTAAAAACAGGATGAAGGGAAAGGGCGAATTCCCCTTGTTATCTCACTTCCACCCTGCCCACTTCACCTTGACCCATCGCACCAGCGGCCCACACTTGACGTAATCCATTACCTTGGCACGCTTTGCGTATGCAACCAACTTGGCGGCTGCGGCTCGTTCATCAAGAATCTGATTGACCCACAACTCAATCAGTCCATTGAACTTGTTAGTCTTAAAGAACTCATCCAGTTCATTTGAGACGCACTCGCTCAAATTGGCTTGCAGTTCCTTCTCAACTTCCTTTTCGACCGCATCCGAGAAATCGTAATTCTCAATTGCGTCGTTCACCGCTTCGCTCACCTTGTCATCAATGTCAAGGTTATCAACCGCTTTCTCAACCAAGTCATCGAGATCGGGCAGTTCATCCCGAACCTTGTCCGAAAAGTCCATATCATTGATAGCGGACTCAACCGCTTCACTGATAACGTCCTGAATAGCGTCACCGATGTTACTGTTACGACTCATTCCATTTCTCCCGAACAGAGGAAAGTTTCTTACAACCCACTAGGTACAGCTAAGATTAAAAGCAGGGGGGTAGAATACCCCCTTCGCTACCATATCCAAGTGGTTTTACAGTCTACAGAGGCTGTTTCATATCAAACGGGAAGTATTCCCGTCCACCCAACGGCATATCCATCACATTGATAGGATCACCGTCCTCTGTCTCGTACTCGGTCACTTCACCCGCAATAAAATGCTGAGCAATACACTCCCCAGCATCATTGAAGGTCTGTTCAACGTAGCCCTCGGAAATCTTTTTGTAAAGCATATGTTCCCCCTTGTAAAATTTCTTACAACCCACTAGGTACAGCTAAGATTATTTCTTCCTTGCCGTCCTGCGAATTCTACCGTTATTGGACACTGTAGGAATTGAACCTACCGCCGCCACCATACATGTTAATGGCATCCAGGTTACAGCTGGACGTATGGAACAGTATCCGAAAACCAGTTTTATTTAATGTCGGTACTGGAGAGCAACTGGTAAACTTCCTTAGTCACCTGCCCGACAACTTACTAGGTACAGCTAAGATTTAATTCTTAACGTAAAAAGGACCACAACACTACCGACACCGCAACCACTGCCGACAGCACACTCACTGCACACGCGGCATAAGCTATCGGCAATTCCCATCTCTCCATCTTTTCTCCTTATCGCTCACACGCTTAACTAGGTACAGCTAAGATTAAACATTGCGGTTAGCCACAAATCATGTTCTTGGCATACTCAAACAACCGATTCAAACGGCCTTGCGGTGTCTCACTAAGCCCCAGCTTCATATGACTCATAAAGCTAACAGGCTTCATAACACGAATTGCGCCCAACGCTTCCGCCTTGTCCTTGACATACATCCCCAACCGCTCGAAAAACCCGTCTTTGACTTCGATCTTCTCATTCGGTTGCAGAATCAAGGAACGCTCCTGATCCGTGAAATTGTCAAGCAACAACTTCATCACACGGCCCGCCAACTCTTGTTCAACTGGCGCACCATTCATCAATTCACTGAACGGACGTAGCGTCGTCTTGTCCTCACAAGTCACTTCGTATTGAAGCAACTTGCCCGCAGTCTCAGCTGAAACCCCAGCAGCTTCAAACGCCGCTTTGAGCCGTACACTAACTGGCCCATCCCCTTGTGCTGCTTGAGGATAGAACTTGCTCTGCACCTGAAACAGACACTCAATGTCAGGCTTGCCATCCTTCACAATCGTCATTCGCGGATTCGTCGGCTTGCACCGTAACTTGACCAAACTTTCTGCGAAACTGTCAATCATCGTTTCCTTGATGATCCCCTCTTCCGCCTTCATGCGTCCTTCCGCCATCTCTGCCACTTGCTTTGCAGCAATAAACCGCTCCACACTCGGCAGAATCATACCAGGAACTGCAAACGTCGGACGCTCATTCTTCTTCGCCATTGTTCTCCCCTTTTGTAAAGTGTCGGAACAACTAACTAGGTACAGCTAAGATATTCTCAACATACGCTTCCTGTGCTTCTTCAATTTTGCTCTTGTATTGTAATTCTCCAATTGGGTCGCCGATTTCGTTGACGCCAAGCATAATGATGCAGGAATTACCAAGCCAGAGGTCGGTTTTAATACCTTGCGTTGCTTCAAGCCATTTTTCAAACTTGTCCATCACCTCTTGTTCGGTCTGGTAATTGGAACTAATAGTGATTTTAAAATCGAAAAATTTCATGATTTTTCCTTTTCGTTCTCAGTAGAGTTATTGTAACTGCTCTTATCTGTCCATTCGCCGTTACAACAACATATGAACAGACATACGAAGTGACTTCCCACTCTTCCCGACTACAAACGGTTTTAAGCTGACTTGATACAGATGAATTACGGCTATTACTATGGTAGGTCAACTCACTAGGTACAGCTAAGATACTCTTCCCACACCGTTGACAATTAGCGGGGTTCTTCGCCCATGATTACGTTGCAACGCAGCTAGCGCAACACGTTGCAACGCCTCATCTAGGTCTGAATTTAGAGGGCAGCGCATCCCTCAAAGCAGCCCCGTCTGCTAACCACTAGCTAAGTGGTTTTTTCTTAGTGCCGACTTACACTAAAATGCTCATGCCTCTTTGCTTCCTTCACCACTACCTTGATGCCGTCAACAGTCAAACCAGCAACCGCTAATGCCTCTTTTACCCGTTTAGTTGTGGTTGTGCCATTGAATCGTTGTGCCCCACAATCCAAATCAAGATTCCAATTGGCACCACCCCAATTGGCAGTCCACCAATTCCGACTTATCCCAGGAAAAACACTGCTGATAGAACGCCGCTGTGTACCTTCATTGGTCGTAATAGTGCATTCACGCTCATTACGATAATCCACAATGATTTCACCGTTGACAACCCGAATCTCGCATTCATCAGTCAGAAACTTCATCGCTTGCTCCATTTGCATGTTAATCACAACCCACTAGGTACAGCTAAGATTCTTTTCCAGCGGCGACTTCCAGCAATGCCTTTTTGGGCATAGGAATTCCGTAGTAATTCACCACAAGAATCTAGGTCGGGCCAGCCCGATTTAGGTTAAGTTTCATAATTTACTAGGTACAGCTAAGATTTCTCTTATCCAAATCTCTTCATAATTGGCGAAACTTCTTTGTCCCAAAAAGATTGGAACTCTTTCTCAGAAAGACGCAGCCCATTACCCCCATCAATCATCTTCAAATGCTTGAGAGTAGTACGAGTAGCAGTGTAATTTAGAACCCGCTGAGGTCCATCACCAACCCGAAACGCAACTGGCGTCTTATAACTGAACCAAATCGTAACAGGACCAAAATGAAAACACATTGTATTCGCATACTTGTCCGAACTGTAAATACAGTAAGAATTAAACTTCGGCAGTTCCATTTTGTTCTCCTGTGTACTAGGTACAGCTAAGATTTAAGGTATCCTGGGGGTCTTTTGAGATTAGACTTAAAGTTACCAACAATCTGCTTTCTTATATCACCCTTACTCACAGAATGTTGGTAACAAATTTTACTATTGTTCTCGAACAACCTTTTTCCATCGACAAATGGCGGCAACGCTTGCCCGCAGTGATCTATTAGCAGCCTTACATGCTTGCTTTCTAGCCCAATGGGGGAGATATTGTGCGTTATAAATCCTGTTTACGAACAGTTTGTTTGCTTTAATAAATCTTGGGTCGTCACACAAGTTCATTTATTACCTTTCATCGGTAGCTAAGGGCAACCTACTAGGTACAGCTAAGATTGACTCAACCAATTCCCTCAACTCGGGATATGCAGCGTAATTATCATCAGTCAACCAATGAGTTACAGTTTTATCAAGATTGCAACCTTGCCGTATAGCATTACAAACTAAATGCCAAGGCACTTTGTCTGCACCACAGTTAAATGCAATCCTGCACGCATGATACATATGTTCCATTACGCCACCTTGTTGTCACAGTGATCCCCACCACAAAACATGCGATGATCGTATACAGCATCACAAGCCGCTTCCTCATTGTCCGTATCTTCCATCAAATCCTCCTCATATAAACCTGCCATGTCATCAATCGCCGCCCGACACGAAACACATAAATGAGGATAATCCTTGCCAGTCAATATCATCTTTTCTCCTTAAATTAAAACAAAGGGGGTTGTTACACCATTGAGTACATTCGACTCTCGGGGCTTTTCACCCGATCACTCCCTTTAAAAAGGAGTATGTTACCCGTAAACATTTTTAGTTTACATTTCCTTTGTAATACACTAGGTACAGCTAAGATTATTCGTCGCAAAGTGAACCTAACACGTTGTCGGCTATGGTGATAACGTCAGCAGGGCATATCATCATATCTGTAGACGTTACCCATGTACTAGAACCTTGAGCAATTTCAATCGTGGCACCTGCCCATTGATTGAGAAATGCCGCAGTTAAATCTGCTTCATACTCAATCTGCGGCACCCCAAATTTCTCCAGCATAGTCACATCATACTCATAATGAATTGTTATCATTGATCCCCCTATGTACAGCTAAGATATAAATGATTGAGAACCAAAAAAAGGAAGAAGGGTTCAATCCCCTTCTCCCCACAATCTTAGACTGCCAACGCCATTTGCACCGCAGAAGCTAAGGCGTCCGAATTCGTGCCGTTAGCCTTGCCAAACCATAACGAATCCATGCGATTAGACTCATTTCGGCCCGAAACATAACTGAGATACTCAGTTACGCCATTGTACGCAGACCAATAGGTGCCGCGAACATTCGGCAAATTGTTGCCCTTGCCCGTTTCACAAAGAGCAATCACTTCCTCCATGATATTCTTAGACCGCGTGCTAATGTCCTTGTCCTCAACACCATCAAGGTCGAAAACCTTTTTGATGTATTTCTTGAGATCAGCCTGATTGATGCTCTTGGAAGCCAAGAGACGATATTGCTCCGCAGTCGCCTCAAACTCCGCATTGACAAGGTTCATCGTATCACGAATGTTTTCCAAATTCGTGATAACGTTCTTGCTATGCTTCACTCGAATCAACTTGGACGCATCCGCCTTATGCGCCATACTCAGCGTGTTCCAACAAACAACCCGAATCGGCGTGAAACCGCATCGAATTGCCAAAGTCCCATCATGGGAGTGACTGAGGAGAACGTACTTCTCCACAATATCCCCTGGGGCAATTTCCATCGGGTCACGGTTCAGCTTAGCCAAAATCCAGATTCGGCTACCCTCAAACAATGCACCCGCTGTGTGCAACGCAGCCGCCTTTTCGTCTAGCCACGGTTGAAACCACTTGAACGCATCACGATTCTGCAAAATCGTGTACCGTGCCCCTACCGAATCTGCCAACAGCCTCTTGTCCGACAAACGACGCACACAGTAAGCATTCACCTGCTCATCCGTGTCACACGTCTTCAACCTTACCTTCTCCGCTTCCCAATCCAACCCAGCCGCCTTGATGAACCCCTCAGCATCATACGCTGCCGACTCATCCACCACAGTACCCAACCGATGCCACGGCGTTTCACCCACATATGCCATTGAAACCTCGCCAACAGCATTCAGTTCCAGTGCAGCAACCATGTAAAACTCCTTGAAAAGTTGTTCAGACCCGACCTACTAGGTACAGCTAAGATTTATTCTATCTACACTTGTTTTATTCTAGCCCAAATCTACGCTTTGTAAATCTAATTTTCATGTTCGGTCATGCTTCACCTTAAAAAAGAATGGGAATGGGTTCGACTGTGCTTAGTGCCGTTTCTAGCGGTTCGTAAGGTCTACACCCATTTTACCACCGTTCCTGGCAACCATTCTGCTTTTCCGACTTACTAGGTACAGCTAAGATTTATTCTAGCCCAAATCTACGCTTTGTAAATCTAATTTTCAGCTTTTCCGACTTACTAGGTACAGCTAAGATTTATTCTAGCCCAAATCTACGCTTTGTAAATCTAATTTTCAGCTTTCCCTTAAACAAAAACTCCCAATTTCGATTCACCACACTTGGGTACAGCTAAGATTACGCAAATTTTAACGGTTGCTTCGACAAAAAGTTGAGGCAGGACAATAATTTGGACAAGAATTGGTGAAAACTGCATCTTCAACGGTAGAATTGGTGAAAACTGCATCAAAATTCTTTAATGCGACAAAAACTCGGTTCACCACACTTGGGTACAGCTAAGATTACGCAAATTTTAACGGTTGCTTCGACAAAAAGTTGAGGCAGGACAATAATTTGGTAAGAATTGGTGAAAACCCGCATCTTCAACGGTAAGAATTGGTGAAAACCCGCATCTTCAACGGTAAGAATTGGTGAAACTGCATATATCCGCACTTGTACATACCCTCGCGGGAGCGTGTATGTGGCATGTATACCCTTTTAGGTACAGCTAAGATATATATGTGCCCTCGTGAGCGTGTATGCACCTGGAATGTGTGTGAGTATATGCTATGAATGTGTGTTAGATTCAGATAAATGACTATTAGATTTATCATTATGACTATTTTATTAACCACTTCCTCTGAGAAATGGTTCAGGATGGTGTATTATGATCCTCATATACGCAGGCACGCATCACAACCCATTTAATTCATTGATATTCTATCCTCATACGCAGGCACGCATCACAACCCATTTATGAAATCTTTTCCCATTCAATTGTAAATCAATTATAAATGAATGATTAAATAAGAAAAGATTTCGGTAGGGGGTAGGTGCCTTTTTCAATTAGTTGCATTCATTTTATCAATTAGATTGCATTGATTTTATAATTAGCGGGGCTTTTATAAGAAGGGGGGCTAGACCCCCTTTCCATATATGTGCGTATATAACAAGCCCGTTCACAAACAAATTAGTTAATAATTTGAATTTGCGTCTTACATTAATTTCTCACACAAACCGTTCAATCACAGCACT